>ERZ1027150.408-NODE-408-length-38181-cov-12.679143_pt1 | contig 38181 bp, 34 predicted proteins | sample MGYA00519276_ERZ1027150 | MGnify/ENA primary metagenome ERZ1027150 (study PRJEB26926, sample SAMN06164860) | human gut metagenome | biome: ENVO:00009003; feature: ENVO:2100002; material: ENVO:00002003 | host: Homo sapiens | place: USA | collected 2012 ... | reverse complement strand
CTCGACTATCGTCGGCAGCGTCAGATGTGTATAAGAGACAGATAATATAAATTGTAAATAAAGAAGATGATGACAAACCAAGAAATAATAATTGCTTTCCTGCTTACCATGGTGGCAGGGCTATCTACCGGAATAGGTAGTTTTATTGCTTTTTTTGCCAAACGGACCAATACGCGTTTTCTTTCGGCAGCTTTGGGACTTTCGGCGGGAGTTATGATTTATGTGTCGTTTATGGAGTTGATGCCGGAATCACTTCATCTGTTTTCCGAACAGCATGCTCCTAAGTTGGCTAATGTGTATATGCTGTTTGCGTTTTTCTCTGGAATTGGTCTGATTGCACTGATTGACCGTCTGGTTCCGGAAGATGAAAATCCTCATGAAATGCATTTGGAAGATTCAGATCTTCCGAAAAAGAATCTGAAGCGTACCGGAATGATGATGGCATTGGCCATCGGAATTCATAATTTTCCGGAAGGATTGGCTACTTTTGCTTCAGCACTGACTAGTATTGATATTGCGCTTCCGATTGTGCTGGCTATTGCTATTCATAATATTCCTGAAGGTATTGCGGTTTCTGTACCGATTTATCATGCTACCGGAAGCCGGAGGAAAGCTTTCTGGTATTCTTTTCTGTCCGGTATGGCAGAGCCGGTAGGAGCTTTGGTGGGGGTACTTTTCCTCTTGCCTTTCTGGACACCGGTATTGAATGCCTGGCTGTTGGCTTTTGTATCGGGGATTATGATATATATTTCCTTCGATGAGCTCCTTCCGGGAACGGAACGGTACGGACATCATCACCTGGGCGTACTGGGAGTGGTATTGGGTATGGCTGTCATGGCGGTCAGTCTTTTGCTACTGTAATTCCTTCGCGGGAGGGGATAATTGCAAAGACACGGAAGGAGGAAGCGGGATTGTTTCAGCAATGAAATCGCTTTGTTTTTATGGTTATATATAAATCAATTTTTTAAAGCAGAAAAGGGCTGGTTCCATATGGAATCGGCCCTTTCTTTTGTGTGGCGCTTCAGGGGAATGGTACAGGTAAGGCTTATTTTGCTTGTGTCGCAACTGCGATGCAGTCTTTTTTTATGCTTGTCCGTCGGGCTGTCTGGGTGAAATCATTTTGTAAAAGCTGGCTTCGGGAGAGGGGAGAAAACCGCTTTTTCTGAAATAATACGCTTAAATATTAGGAGAATGTCCGGATATTTCGGACTTTTGTATTTACAAAGTCTTATTCAATAATTCATTTTGATTTTCAATGGAGCATTTACACAGGCAATGTGCCGCTTTGTTCGATTTCGACGGAGTGGTGATGGATACCGAAACACAGTATACGTGGTTTTGGGAAGAAATTGGTAAAAAATATGATATGGGTATTCCGGATTTTGGCCGGGTAATCAAGGGACAGACGCTGACTCAGATTTATGAGAAATATTTTGGAGACCGGAAAGCGGATATTCCTGCAATTACTGATGAGTTGAACCGGTTTGAGAAGCAGATGCAGTATGAATATGTGCCGGGAGTGGTGGAATTCATACACGACCTGCGCCGGAACGGGGTGGCGACAGCCATCGTAACCAGTTCCAATGCGGCGAAAATGGAAAAAGTCTATGCGGTGCATCCGGAGTTGCATACGCTGACCGACCGGATACTGACTGCCGAATACTTTACCCGCTCCAAACCGGCGCCCGACTGTTTCCTGCTGGGGGCTGAACAACTGCAGGTGCATCCGGACCATTGCGTGGTGTTCGAGGATTCCTTTCACGGACTTCAGGCAGGCAATGCGGCCGGCATGACGGTGGTGGGACTGGCTACTACCAATCCCGAAGCGGCAATACGTCCTTTCTGCAAGGAGGTAATTCCCGATTTCCGGCATTACTCTTTTGAGAAGATGGCGGCTCTGCTTGCATAACTCAGCGGAATCCACTAATTTTGCCAAGTTTTTGAAAATGATTTTATTTACAACGAGGAAGCTATGGACGGAGTGATCGGGAAATAGCTTCTGTTTTATTAACAGAAAAATAAGCAGAATTATGGCTGGATATCTTTCGGGTGACGCACGTAAGGTGACGACTCACCGTTTGATTGAAATGAAGGAGAGAGGTGAAAAAATTTCAATGCTGACTTCGTATGATTATACCATTGCACAGATTGTGGACGGTGCAGGGGTTGACATCATTCTGGTAGGCGACTCGGCTTCGAATGTCATGGCTGGTAATGTAACGACATTGCCTATTACCATAGATCAGATGATTTATCACGGAAAATCGGTAATGAGAGGTGTGAAACGTGCGCTGGTGGTGGTGGACATGCCATTCGGTTCGTATCAGGCTGATCCGTTCGATGGAGTAAGAAATGCCATCCGCATGATGAAGGAAACAGGTGCCGATGCCCTGAAACTGGAGGGAGGGGAAGAGGTAATCGAGACCGTACGTCTGATTATCGGTGCCGGAATGCCGGTGATGGGACATTTGGGACTGATGCCGCAGTCTATCAACAAATACGGAACGTACGGAGTACGTGCCAAAGGAGAAGAAGAAGCGGAAAAGCTGATCCGTGACGCACACCTGCTGGAAGAGGCAGGTTGCTTTGCGCTGGTACTGGAAAAAATTCCGGCCGAACTGGCTAAGCGGGTAGCTTCTGAACTGACCATACCGGTAATCGGAATCGGAGCCGGAGGTGCGGTTGACGGACAGGTGCTGGTAGTTGCAGACATGTTGGGAATGACCAAAGGTTTCAGTCCACGTTTCCTGCGCCGCTATGCAGACCTGCATACGGTAATGACCGATGCCATCGGACAATACGTAACCGACGTCAAATCGGGTGATTTCCCTAATGAGTCTGAACAATATTGATTAAAGCTTTTGTTCAATGTTGTGGAATAAGAACTTTACTTTATTGGCCCTATCGAATTTCTTGCTTCATCTGGCTGTATATATGCTGTTTCCGCTTTTCTATTTTTGGCTGAAGCAGCAATGGGGGTGTGCACCGCTGCAAGCGGCAGGCATTGCACTTTTGCCGGGTTTTTCCCTGTTTCTTCCAGGAGCTTTCAATAATTATCTGACAGATACTTTTTGTCGCAAGCAGGTTGGTATGCGCAGCATTTTCTTGCTGGGCATACTGGCTTTTGTGTTTCCTTATCTTACACAACTTTGGATGGTGGCATTGGTCCGTATTTTTCAGGGGGTATTATTGGGAATTGCGCTGATGGCCACAGGAAGTACGCTGGCCATTGACGTGACACCGCGCAACCGGCGGGATGCGGCTAATCGGGTGTTCACCTGGAGTGGGGTATTGGGGTTGTTGGTCGGATCAGCAGTGGGATTGCAGGGGTATGCTTATTTTCCGCTGGAGTATCTTTGGTATTTTTCTGCAGGAGGCTGTTTGCTTGCCGGATTGCTGATTTCTGTCGTGGAGGTATGCTTTCGGGCTCCTCTGAATGTGCCTCTTCTGTCATTCGACCGTTTTATCTTATTCCGCACTTTGCTTCCCGGCATCAATATGTTGTGCGTGCCTTTTGTTTTGGGAATGCTCTTTGTAGAAAATCCGAATATTTTTTTCTATCTTTGTATAATGGGTGGGTTCATCGGATATCTGTTTATACGTGAATTGTTTACCGCTCCGATGAACGGACGGATACAGATTCTGCTGGGGCAATTGCTGACGGTGGCGGGTGTACTGGTGCTGATGAACGTTCCGGATAGTATGGGAGAGTGCGGAAGCGGTATGATGGTAGGACTCGGAATGGGATTCTCGCTGGGCCAATTCCTGCGGATGATGATTCTGCTTCCCCTGCATTGTGAGCGGGGCACCGGCTACCATACCTATCAGTTGTTGTGGCAGATAGGAATGATGTGCGGCATCCTGGCTTCGGTATATCTCCGTCAGATACATGGAATGTCTTCCTGTATGCCGGCACTGGCTGTGTGCATACTGGGATTTCTGTTCTATCAGGTGTACATACATGGCTATTTCTCCAGAAATCTGCCGGCATAAGGAGGTAGAACGCAGAAAAATAATTGTTTACTTTATAATAAATAAAAGAATATGGCAGACGACAAGAAGATTATCTTTTCGATGGTTGGGGTGAGCAAGTCATTCCAAAACAACAAGCAGGTCTTGAAAGACATCTACCTTTCTTTCTTTTATGGAGCCAAAATCGGTATTATCGGTCTGAACGGATCGGGTAAGTCAACGTTGATGAAGATCATCGCCGGACTGGAAAAGAATTACCAGGGAGAGGTGGTGTTCTCTCCGGGTTATTCCGTCGGATACCTGGCTCAGGAACCTCATCTGGATGATACCAAGACGGTGAAGGAAGTGGTAATGGAAGGAGTGCAGAACGTAGTGGATACGCTGGCAGAATACGAGGAAATCAACCAGAAATTCGGTTTGCCGGAGTATTACGAAGATCCGGACAAGATGGATGCGCTGTTTGCCCGCCAGGCGGAACTGCAGGATATCATCGATGCTACGGATGCGTGGAACCTCGACAGTAAGCTGGAGCGTGCGATGGATGCGTTGCGCTGTCCGCCCGAAGACCAGCCGGTGAAGAATCTTTCGGGTGGTGAGCGCCGTCGTGTGGCCCTGTGTCGCCTGCTGTTGCAGAAACCGGATATCCTGTTGCTCGACGAGCCGACCAACCACCTGGATGCGGAAAGCATCGACTGGCTGGAGCAGCATTTGCAGCAGTACGAGGGTACGGTGATTGCCGTGACGCACGACCGTTACTTCCTGGATCATGTGGCCGGATGGATTCTGGAGCTCGACCGTGGCGAGGGTATTCCTTGGAAGGGAAATTACTCAAGCTGGCTGGAGCAGAAGACCAAGCGTATGGAAATGGAAGAAAAGACGGCCAGCAAGCGTCGTAAGACACTGGAACGTGAGTTGGAGTGGGTACGCATGGCACCGAAGGCCCGTCAGGCCAAGGGTAAGGCTCGTCTGAATTCGTACGATAAGTTGCTGAACGAGGATGTGAAGGAGAAGGAAGAGAAACTGGAAATCTTTATCCCGAACGGTCCTCGTCTGGGTAATAAGGTGATCGAGGCGAAGCATGTGGCTAAGGCGTATGGCGACAAGTTGCTGTTCGACGACTTGAACTTCATGTTGCCGCCTAATGGTATCGTGGGAGTCATCGGTCCGAACGGTGCCGGTAAGACTACGCTGTTCCGCCTGATTATGGGACTGGAAACAGTGGATAAGGGTGAGTTTGAAGTCGGTGAGACTGTGAAAGTGGCCTATGTGGACCAGCAGCATAAGGATATTGACCCGAACAAGACGGTGTACCAGGTAATCAGTGGCGGCAGCGACCTGATTCGTATGGGCAACCGCGACGTGAATGCGCGTGCCTACCTGAGCCGTTTCAATTTCTCGGGTTCCGACCAGGAGAAGTTGTGTGGCATGCTTTCGGGTGGTGAACGTAACCGTCTGCATCTGGCCATGGCACTGAAGGAAGAGGGTAACGTGCTGTTGCTCGACGAGCCGACCAACGATATCGACGTAAATACGCTGCGGGCACTGGAAGAAGGTCTGGAAGACTTTGCCGGCTGTGCGGTAGTCATCAGTCACGACCGTTGGTTCCTCGACCGTATCTGTACGCACATCCTGGCTTTCGAAGGCAACAGTGAGGTGTTCTTCTTCGAAGGTTCTTATACGGAGTATGAAGAGAACAAGATGAAGCGTATGGGCAATGTAGAACCGAAACGCGTACGTTACCGTAAGTTGATGGAGGATTGATTCTCCGTCTGAGTGACGTATTCAGATAAAAGGAAACCGCCTTGCGGAGGAACGGACAGTGAGCCGTTCGTGCCGCAGGGCGGTTTTTTTATGCGATGGCCCTTGGCTTTGAGCGATAAGGGCCTTGCTGTATGCCGTCAGGCGATAGGATCAGTTGTGAACCAGTGTACCGATGTTTTCTCCTGCCATCACCTTCTTCAGGTTGCCTACCGTATCCATGTCGAATACAATAATCGGCAGGTTGTTTTCCTTGCACATGCAGGTCGCTGTCAGGTCCATTACCTTCAGTCCGCGTGCCAGTACCTCGTCGTAGGTAATCTCGTCGAACTTCGTGGCGGTAGGATCTTTTTCCGGGTCGGCGGTATAGATACCGTCTACGCGTGTACCCTTCAGCATTACGTCGGCTTCGATTTCGATACCTCGCAGAGAAGAACCTGTGTCGGTAGTGAAGAACGGATTACCGGTGCCGGCAGACATGATGACTACCTCTCCGTTTTCCATGGCTTCGATAGCCTTCCACTTGGTATAGAACTCACCGATGGGTTCCATGCGGATGGCAGTCAGCACGCGTGCCTTTACTCCCGCAGCCACCAGTGCCGAACTGAGCCCCAGGCTGTTGATGACGGTTGCCAGCATACCCATCTGGTCACCTTTTACGCGGTCGAATCCTTTACCGGCACCACTCAGTCCGCGGAAAATGTTTCCACCGCCGATTACAATACCGATTTGTACGCCCATTTCGTGTATTTCCTTAATCTGCTGTGCATATTCTCCCAGACGTTTTTCGTCGATACCGTATTTTTTTTCTCCCATCAAGCTCTCACCGCTGAGTTTTAACAAGATACGTTTGAATTTAGCCATAATTTCTTTCTGTTTAAATGTTTTTACAAAGGTAAAATAAAACCTGATGCTTACCTAGATTTTTTCTTGAAAAATCGTCAAAAGACGGGGCTGAAGTATCTGTTTGCCAATTGGTACTTAAATATTTTTAGGTTTGTATGGAGAAATTCTTTTGGGAAAATACAGAAAAAAAATTATAAGTGAAAGAATAAATAATAATCCGTGCTGTGAATCAAATGATTTGCAGCACGGATTATTGAGTTAGAGTAGCTGACTCTTGGATTAACGCAGTGAAGAAAGGAAGCAGTAAATAAAGAGTTGTTTTCCTGATATGGATTTTTTCTTTTTCCAAGAAAGCAGAGCTATGAATTTAGGCTTTTGTCGTCCGGTACAACCGGTGGTATACCGAATAGCCTTGTACCGCTCCGCGTAAAATCAGGTAGACGATGAAGGCCATCCACAAGGCATGGTTCCCCAAAGAGGACTGGAGACTGAAGTACAGCAGGAAGAAGGCAGCGGCAGCTACGGCCATTCCTTTCAGCATGACAGAAGTAATGGTGGCACCGATACAGATGCCGTCGAGCAGAAAGGCTGCAAACCCAGCGGCAGGAATGGCCAGGGCCCAGTAAAAATAGGTTCCGGAGGCCTTGATGACTTCCTCTTCGTTGGTGAGCAGTCCCAGAAAAGCTTCCCCTCCCAGTCCGTAGACCAGGGTGAATCCTGCAGAAAGCCAGGCACCCCATCGGAAGAGCTGGCGCAGGGTGGTGAGCAGCAAACGGGTGTCACGGGCTCCGATGTGCTTTCCCGTCAGTGCTTCCCCGGCATAGGCGAAACCGTCCATGACATAGGAGAAGAGGGTAAAGAGTTGCATCAGCAGGGTGTTGACGGCAAGAATCACGTCTCCGTATCCGGCACCGGTGGAAGTGAAGAACACCGTAACGGCTACCAGGCAGAGGGTGCGCAGGAAAATATCGCGATTGACGGCAAAGAAGCGTCTCAGTGAGTCTCTTTCAAAAATCTCCCCGAAGCGGAGGTGATGTTTCAGTCCCCGATAGCGGCAGGACCATAGTAGCAGGGCTATCAGCAGACCGGCATATTGGGCCAGCAGGGTACCTAAGGCTACTCCTTCCACTTTCATTCCCATGCCGAAGACAAAAAGCAGGCTGGCTGCGATGTTGACGATGTTCTGGGTGATGGCGATGTACATGGGGTAGCGGGAGTTCTGCATGCCGATGAACCATCCCGAGAAGCTGTACAGACCGAGGGTGGCGGGGGCTCCCCAGATGCAGATATGGAAATACTGGGTGGCATAGGCCTGCACTTCGGCACTGGTATCCATCAGGTGGAAGGCGGTGAGGCGTATGGGATATTGCAGGAGGAGGAGTCCGACGGCCAGCAGCAGTCCGATGGCTGTAGAGCGCAGCAGGATGCGGATGACCTCGCTGTGATTGCCGCTGCCGTATGCCTGGGCCGTCAGGCCGCTGGTACCCATGCGCAGGAAGCCGAAGAGCCAGTAGATCATATTGAACAGCATGCCGCCCACGGCAATGGCCCCGATGTAGGAGGCGGCTCCCAGGTGGCCTACGATGCTGACATCGATGAGGCCGAGCAGGGGAACGGTAATGTTGGAAACGATGGAGGGGATGGCTATCTGCAGGATCTGCCGGTTGACCGGCGCGGTAGTGGGTTGGTTGGTCATTCTATCACAAAACTTACTTCTTTAAACATGTATTTTCTTTCTTTTCCTTCTCTGTCTTCGAGTACCAGTGTACCCATGGGCTCTATGCGCAGGATGCGGGCCTCGAACTCCCCGTTTTTGTCGCTGTACGGGTAAAATCCTTCACGGCGGTAGAGGGCAGCGTGGTAGCGTGCGGCAATCTCGTCGGTACGGCCGGCTTTCAGGTCGCGGTAGTAGCCCGAAATCTTTTCCATCAACTGTGCAAGGAGTTTCCTGCAGTCGTACTTCCGTCCGGTTATCTGATGCAGGGAAACCGGGTTGGGGGCGTCACTGAGGAAGATTTCCTGGTTGACGTTGACTCCGGTGCCGGAGATGGAACGGCTGATGCACGTACCGGTCAGGTCATTTTCTATCAGTGTGCCGCACAGTTTGTTGTCGTTCCAGTAAATGTCGTTAGGCCATTTGATACGGATGTGGTCGGCGTATTCCGAAAGGACCTCCTGCAAGGCAAGGGCCGTGATCTGTGAGAGCAGAAACTGGCGTCTGACTTCCAGGAATTCCGGGAATACCACAAAACTGAACAGCAGATTGGCACCGGCTTCCGATTCCCAGTGATTGCCTCTTTGTCCCCTTCCGGCACTTTGGTAAGAGGTGAACACGCAGGTCAGTTCGGGAGTGTCAGGGTGCCGGTTGCACCATTCATCCAGATAAGAATTGGTGGAAGTGGTTTCCTCCAGCCAGAGAGGTTCAGGGTAGTTCATGGTAGATGTCTTTTTGTTTACGGGTAAATTTTTTGATAACTTCTTCGTACGAGTGGTCGATGAGGTGGAGAATCAGCGGGTCGGGTACGTCGCTGCGCAAGGCTACCTGGTTCCAGTACCGCTTGTTGAAATGGTAGGCACCCTCGATGCCGCGGTAGTGCTCCCTCAGTTCGAGGGCATACTCTGGTTCACATTTCAGTGAAATCCACTCCGCACATTCCAGGTCGGCGACACAGAACATCCGGTCGACTACCTTGAATACCAGTGTCGTCTCGTCGAAGGGAAAACCTTCGCTCACTGCTTTCTTCTGCAGGCAATATGTTCGTACGGTTTCGATGTCCATAGGTTTGTCATTTGTCAATTCACCATAGAGGAGGGAAAAAGGCATCGATGAGGTGCGTGATTTGAAAGGGCGGACGGACTCCGGTGACGGTGATGATGTCAAAGCGCACCGGAAGGTCGATGCCGTACTTCTTCAGGTAGGCATCGGCAGATGCAACAATGCGGCGTATCTTTCGTCCGTCGACAGCCTCTTCCGGTTGTCCGAAACGGAGAGAAGCCCGGGTCTTCACTTCCACGACAACCAGCGTACCGTCCTTTTCCGCAATGATGTCCAGTTCACTGCTCCTTGATCGCCAGTTGCGCTCGCGGAGCACATACCCCTGAGCCTGCAGATAAGCTGCTGCAGCCGCTTCACCCTCTTTTCCCAGTTCGTTATGTGTTGCCATTTTTCCTTTTTTGCAAAAATAGCTAATTTCTGTTTTGTAATGTTAGTGAAGTACATTAATTTTGCACCGCAATGACGAACAGTGGGAAAAAAAGAAAAAAAGTACCTCCAACCGTACCTCCACGCAAGAAGCGGATGGTATGCTTGATGAGTGAAGAAGAAGTGCAGATTGTGGACCGCTATCTGGAGAAATACCAGATCAGCAACAAAGCGCGCTGGCTTCGGGAAACGATATTGGCTTTTATTCATCAGAATATGGAGGAGGATTATCCTACTCTGTTCAAGGAGCATGACATGCGCCGTTAAATTCCAAAAAACTTTTTTATGGCTGACGATGTATTTTATATGAAGCAGGCCTTGCAGGAGGCGGTGCGGGCTTCCGAAAGGGGAGAGGTGCCGGTAGGGGCTGTCGTGGTGTGCCGCGACCGTATCATTGCCCGTTCGCACAACCTGACGGAGACGCTGAATGATGTGACAGCTCATGCGGAGATGCAGGCCATAACGGCTGCGGCGAACGCTCTGGGTGGGAAATACCTGACCGACTGTACGCTGTATGTCACCGTGGAGCCTTGCGTGATGTGTGCGGGAGCGATTGCCTGGGCACAGACGGGGCGCCTGGTTTTCGGAGCGGAAGATTTGAAAAGAGGGTATCAGCGGTATGCTCCTCAGGCACTTCATCCTAAAACGGAGGTGGTAAAGGGAGTGCTGGCAGAGGACTGTGCAGCCCTGATGAAGGATTTTTTCCGCAAGAAACGCTGATAGTTCCGGGTCCGGAGATACTCCGATGAGGCCGGACCGGAAGAAGTTTTATTCTTTTATCTCTTCGAATTCTACGTATTCTCCTTCGTTGTCATCAAAGATTTTCTTTCTTTCACTTCGTGGGGAGCCGGAGCTTTCCGGCTGGAAATCGTATGCACTGCGGTTGCTGCCGCTTTCTTCGCCCTGCGCGGCAGAAGAGTCGGAACGGCGGTACGACTGACGGGTAGTTCCCTGTGTCATCCGGCGGCCTAAGCCCAATACCGTACCTACGATTTTAAATACAACGACCAGTCCGAGAAGGACTACAAAAATCAGAATGAAAAATAGTAAATATAAAAATCCCATAGTTATTGTCTTTTTGGTTTGTGAAATACAATAACTGTGCCACAGCTACTGTATTAGGATTTTTTACGGGTGATGAGGGAAAGCAGGATGTACCAGACGATGACAGCCGCAAATCCGCTCAACCGGAAGATGATAAGTAATGGAATGCTGACAATCAGGAAGATATAGCTGGTCTGATTGCTTTTCCATGACAGGTTCTTGAATTTTAAAGAAAACATTGGCAGTTCGGCTGTCAGTAAGAGTGACATAATTACCACCAGCACGAAAAGATAGAGGGCATTGAAGGTATCGGATACCAGAAAATCGTGCGCACCTACTACCAGTGAGCCCCAGAACAGTGCGTTGGCAGGGGTTGGCATACCGATGAACGAGCTGGTCTGCCGTTCGTCAATATTGAACTTGGCCAGGCGGAGGGCTGAGAAGACAGCAATCAGGAAGGCCGTATAGGGCATGATTTCCGACCATGATGCCATGAATGCCGGATAGTGGATTTCCTTGAAAAGTGAGAATACGATGGCAGACGGAGCCAGTCCGAAGGTGATGTCATCGGCCAGCGAGTCCAGTTCCTTTCCGATGGGAGAGGAAACGTGCAACAGACGTGCGGTCATTCCGTCGAAGAAGTCGAACACGGCTCCGAGAATGATGAAGGTCAGCGCCAGTTCGTAATTTCCCTGAAAAGCCTGGAAACAGGCAATGCATCCCGAAAAGAGGTTGCAACTGGTAATGGTATTCGGTATGTTGCGGACAATGAAGTTTGCCATAGTCTCAAATATAAATAGTAAGATCAGCTTAATTTGGCAATAATGGTCTGGTTTCCGGTAGTCTTCTGTCCCATCTTCACACAGACTTCCGTTCCCAGAGGCAGGTATACATCCACTCGTGAGCCGAACTTGATGAATCCCATGTGTTCATCGATGAAGCATTCCTCTCCTTTTTCAGCGTAAGTCACGATGCGTCTGGCTACGGCACCCGCTATCTGGCGTGCCATTACGGTGTGGCCTTCGGGGGTGTCGATCACTACCATGGAGCGTTCGTTCTCGGTGCTGGCCTTAGGCAGCCAGGCCTTCATGAAGCGTCCGTTATGGTGGTCTACGTGACGGATGACCCCGTCAACCGGATACCAGTTGGCGTGTACGTTAGTTACATCCATGAAAATGGAAATCATCAGACGTTTGTCGTGGAAATATTCGTGCTCGTCTACTTCTTCTATGACTACGATTTTACCGTCGGCCGGAGCCACGACAACCTTTTCCGTGTTGCCGTCAAACAGACGGATGGGGCACCGGAAGAAATTTACCATCAGGGAATACAAGACAATACTGATACAGGCTACTGTATAAAACGCAATTTTGTTGTAGAAGCCCCAATAGATGGCGGCATTCAGCAAAAGCAGCAGTAAAGCACTGGTAATCAATATGTGGGTACCTTCGCGGTGTAATCTTATTTTTTTGATTTTCTTTATGTTGTTTAAACGAGCCATAGCATTTTTCACATTTTTATCATGCAAAAGTACATTTAATTTAAAAAACCTGCAAGTAATCAAGACCCGTAATTCTGTTTTTCTGTCTTTTTTTGCTAAAATATATTCATTTGTGCTTTTGTTTTTGTTTCTTCACCGGAAGAGCGGTATCTTTGAACTTGATTTTATCTATATCGGAATTATCTATGCAGGATTTTGTTCATTTGCACGTTCATACCCAGTATTCCATTCTGGACGGTCAGGCTTCGATATCGCGTCTGGTAGACAAGGCAATGGCCAATGGAATGAAGGGAATTGCCGTTACCGACCATGGTGATATGTTCGGTATCAAGGAATTTTTCAATTACGTCAATAAGAAAAACGGGGGCGTAAACGGTGAAATAAAGGATCTGAAGAAGAAGATTGCTGCCCTCGAAAGCGGCAAGTCGGATGCGGAAGATCCCGAAGCGGAACTGGCTGCCTGCAAGGAGCAGCTGGAAGCGGCCAAGAAAAAACTGTTCAAGCCCATCATCGGATGCGAGATGTATGTGGCCCGACGCCGGCTGTTCAATAAGGAGGGAAAGCCCGACCAGAGCGGTTACCACCTGGTAGTCCTTGCCAAGAACCTGAAGGGATATCATAACCTGATCAAACTGGTTTCGAAAGCATGGACAGAAGGATTTTACATGCGTCCGAGAACCGACCGTGTGGAACTGGAAAAGTATCATGAGGGCTTGATTGTATGTTCGGCCTGTCTGGGAGGGGAGGTGCCCCGCCGTATCTCCGCAGGGCAGTTTGAAGAGGCGGAAGAGGCTATTCGTTGGTACAAGAACCTGTTCGGAGACGACTACTTCCTGGAATTGCAGCGCCACAAGGCTACGGTGCCCCGGGCCAACCATGAAGTGTACAAGATGCAGGAGGTGGTGAACAAGAAGCTGATTGAGTATGCGAAGAAATACGACGTGAAGCTGGTGTGTACCAACGACGTGCATTTTGTGGATGAAGAGAATGCGGAGGCGCACGACCGGCTGATCTGTCTGAGTACCGGAAAAGACCTGGACGATCCGAACCGTATGCTGTATACGAAGCAGGAATGGATGAAGACGCGCGAAGAGATGAATGAAATCTTTGCGGATGTGCCGGAGGCCTTGTCGAATACGGTGGATATCTGCGACAGGGTGGAATTCTATTCCATCGATCATGCGCCGATCATGCCGACCTTTGCCATTCCGGAGGATTTCGGTACGGAGGAGGAATACCGGAAAAAGTTTACGGAGAAGGACTTGTTTGATGAGTTTACCCAGGATGAGAACGGAAATGTGGTGATGGATGAGGCGGCAGCGAATGCGAAAATCGAGCGCCTGGGAGGATATGACAAGCTGTACCGTATCAAACTGGAGGCGGACTATCTGGCCAAACTGGCTTATGAGGGAGCGCACCGCCGTTATGGGGAGGTGCTGTCGGAAGAGGTGGAGGAGCGTATCCGCTTCGAATTGTACATCATGAAGACGATGGGTTTCCCGGGATACTTCTTGATTGTGCAGGACTTTATTTCTGCGGCCCGTAACCAGTTGGACGTGTCGGTGGGGCCGGGACGTGGATCGGCGGCCGGATCGGCTGTGGCCTATTGCCTGGGAATTACGCAGATTGACCCGATTAAATACGACTTGCTGTTTGAGCGTTTCCTGAATCCGGACCGTATTTCGTTGCCGGATATCGATGTGGACTTTGATGATGACGGACGTGGCCGCGTATTGAACTGGGTGACGGAAAAGTACGGGCAGGAGAAGGTGGCGCACATCATTACGTACGGTACGATGGCTACCAAACTGGCGATCAAGGATGTGGCCCGTGTGCAGAAGTTGCCGCTGTCGGAGTCGGACCGTCTGTGTAAACTGGTTCCGGACAAGATTCCGGACAAGAAACTGAACCTGACGAATGCCATTGCGTATGTGCCGGAACTGCAGGCCGCAGAGGTGTCGTCCGATCCGGTATTGAGGGATACGATCAAGTATGCGAAGATGCTGGAAGGAAACGTCCGGAATACGGGTGTGCATGCCTGTGGTACCATCATCTGTAGGGACGATATTACCGACTGGGTACCGGTGAGCACGGCCGATGACAAGGAAACCGGAGAGAAGATGCTGGTGACCCAGTACGAAGGTTCGGTGATCGAGGATACGGGACTGATTAAGATGGACTTCCTGGGATTGAAGACATTGTCCATTATCAAGGAAGCCGTAGAGAATATCAAGAAAAGCAAGGGCATCGACCTGAATATTGACGAGGTACCGATTGATGACCCGGCCACCTATAAGTTGTACAGTGAGGGACGTACGGTAGGTACTTTCCAGTTTGAATCGGCGGGTATGCAGAAGTATTTGCGCGAATTGCAGCCGAGTACCTTCGAGGACCTGATTGCGATGAATGCTTTGTATCGTCCGGGACCGATGGATTACATTCCGGACTTTATCGACCGTAAGCACGGACGGAAGCCTATCGAATACGATATTCCGATCATGGAGAAGTACCTGAAGGATACGTACGGTATTACGGTGTACCAGGAGCAGGTGATGTTGCTGTCGCGCTTGCTGGCCGATTTCACCCGAGGTGAGTCGGATGCGTTGCGTAAGGCCATGGGTAAGAAGTTGCGCGACAAGCTGGATCACATGAAACCGAAGTTTATCGAAGGGGGTAAGAAGAACGGACATGACCCGAAGGTGCTGGAGAAAATCTGGGCCGACTGGGAGAAGTTTGCTTCGTATGCGTTCAACAAGTCGCATGCGACCTGCTATTCTTGGGTGGCTTATCAGACGGCGTATCTGAAGGCGAATTATCCTTCGGAATATATGGCGGCTACCATGAGCCGGAACATTTCGAACATTACGGAAATCACGAAACTCATGGACGAGTCGAAGGCGACGGGCATCAATGTATTGGGACCGGATGTGAACGAGAGTGGACTGAAGTTCTCGGTGAACCAGCACGGGGATATCCGTTTCGGACTGGGAGCTATAAAGGGTGTGGGAGAATCGGCTGTACAGAGTATCCTGTCGGAAAGGGAGAAAAACGGACCTTTCAAGGGTATTTTCGACTTTGTACAGCGTGTGAATCTTTCGGCATGTAACCGTAAGAATATTGAAAACCTGGCTCTGGCCGGCAGCTTCGACAGTTTCCCGGAAATCCGACGGGAGGATTTCTTCGTGAAAAACGCGAAGGATGAATCGTTTGTGGAAGTGCTGGTGCGCTACGGCAACAAGTATCAGATGGATAAGGCGGCGGCTGCCAACTCATTGTTCGGAGGAGAACACGAGGTGGAAATTGCCACGCCGGAGATTGTCCGGGCACCGGCTTGGGGTGATCTGGAGCGTCTGAACAAGGAAAGGGAACTGGTGGGTATTTATCTTTCGGCCCATCCTCTGGATGAATATGCGGTAATTCTGGAAAATGTGTGCAATGTGCATATGTCCGAATTGTCGGATCTGACTCCTTTGCAGAACCGCGACCTGACACTGGGAGGTATCGTGACCGGAGTGCGCGAAGGCTATACCAAGACGGGTAAGCCTTATGGTGTGGCAAAGGTAGAGGATTACTCGGGAGGTGCGGAGTTTGCCTTCTTCGGAAACGAATGGGTGGAAAAGAAGAATTTCTTCATGGAAGGTATGTTCCTCTTCATGCGGGGCAAATGCCAGCCGCGTCAGTGGAAGCAGGAAGAATGGGAAGTGAAAATCAATACCATCGAACTCTTGCCGGAGGTGAAGGATAATCTGATTGAGAAACTGACCATCAAGGTTCCGTTGTCGGCTGTCAACGAGGAGATGATTACGGAGATTTCCTCGCTGGTGAAAAGCAATCCCGGAAAAACGAAGTTGTATTTCTATGTCAGGGATGAGGACGGACAGATGTACGTGAACCTGTTCTCGCGGAGTGTGGAAATTGCCGTGCGAAAAGACTTTGTAAATTATTTAAAAAGTCAGCCGGTATTGGACTATAAGATAAATTGATTTATATTTGCGTTATCAATATATTTGAGAGATTGAAAACAAAAATTCAGTAACAACTAAAAAATAGAAGAAAATGGCACTTGAAATTAAAGATTCAAATTATGAAGCAATTGTAGCTGAAGGAAAACCTGTAGTATTGGATTTCTGGGCAACTTGGTGCGGCCCTTGCAAGCAGATTGCTCCGTTCATCGAAGAACTGGCAGAAGAATTCAAGGATACAGTAAATATCGGAAAATGTGACGTAGATGACAATTCTGACCTGCCTGCTCAGTTTGGTGTACGTAACATCCCTACTGTATTGTTCATCAAGAACGGTGAGGTGGTCGACAAACAGGTAGGTGCGGCTACTAAGGCAGCGCTGAAAGAAAAGGTAGAAGCTTTATTGAAATAATTCACTGTTTTAAAACTCTAAGACTATGGGAATGGAAGACGATTTCTTGTTGGAGGATGAAGATGACGAAAAAACCATTGAGTTTATCAAGAATTACCTGCCTCAGGATTTGAAGGGAAAATTCTCGGATGATGATTTATACTACATCCTTGATCTGATTGTGGATTATTATACTACGAGTGGTTGTCTTGATGTACAGCCGGATGAAGAGGGCTACATCAATATCGACCAGGATGAAATTGTGAACTATGTAGTCAAGGAGGCTAATAAAGATGGCATGGGGCCGTATGATGCGGAAGATGTTTTCTTTATCGTGCAGGGGGAAATGGAATACGGAAATTCACTGGGACAGGTGGAGTAAGTATTTTCCCTGACTGACGGGAGTTCAGGAAATGAAAAAGGATTGACAGGAGTTGCCTGAGACAAGTACTGTCAATCCTTTTTTTATGTCTGTATCCAGCAGTATCACAAGTTTTGTACGGCAAGGAAAAAATAGATTCCGGTACCGATCATCAGACAGCCCAGCAGGGCATAGAGAACTCGGGCGACTTTTCGCCCGGCAGCTGCTACGATAAACTGGCTGTTGCGTGAGTTGAGCAGCCAGTCGCTGTTGAGGAGGGCTCCCGAAAGGGTCAGTATACCCACCAGTACGAACAGGGCCTGTATGAAATAATGGATTGTCATTTTGAAACAGAGATTATTGCCACCGTAACGGTACGGAATTATTCTGCATCAAAACGGACGGTGCGGGTGCCGTCTTCCTGTTCTTCGATATATACGTTTACGGCATCTCCCGGAAGGACTTCTTCAATCAGTTCAGGCCATTCGATAAAGCAAAGGGCGCCGCTGTAGAAGTAATCCTCGTATCCCATGTCGTATACTTCTTCCAGCTTCTTGATGCGGTAGAAGTCGAAATGGTAAATGAGTTCTCCGGTTTCTTCCGAACGGTATTCATTTACGATGGCGAAAGTAGGAGAGTTGATTACGTCGGTGACTCCCAGTTCTTCACAAACCGCCTTGATGAAAGTGGTTTTTCCGGCACCCATCTTTCCGTAAAAGGCAAAGACGGTATTGTCTCCCATTGCAGCAATGAATGCTTTTGCTGCTTCGCGGATATGGTCGAGTGAATTGATCTTTATTTCCATAATTTATTTTGTTTAAATTGATGTTTCTGCAAAATTAATCAAAAATCAGACATTTACTGTGCTTTCTTTTTCTTTACCAGCAGGAAAAGTTTCGAAACTGCGTAAATGATGATTGAGATAAAAATGATGGCGGCTCCGGATGGTATCTGGTAGCTGTATGAGAACAGCAGTCCACCGATGCAGCTGATGTATCCGATGCCGATAGACAGAAAGATGATATTCTTGAACCGATGGGTGAAGAGATTGGCTGTCATCTGCGGGAGTGTGAGCAGTGAGATAGCCAGTACGATGCCTACCATACGCAGACAGGCCACGATGGTCAGGGCGATGAACATCATCAGAATGTATTCGAACAGGGCTACCGGCATATGTTGTGAACGGGCAAACTCCCGGTCGAAGGCGATGGCGACAATGGGACGGAGGAACAGGGCAAAGAAAAGGCTGAGCGCCAGACTGAGTATGCCCAGCAGCAGGATGTCCGCCTGGGTGATGGTCAGGATGTTGCCAAACAGAAAGGACGACAGGTCGGGAGTGAAGCCCGGGGCCAGGAAACTGAAGATGATTCCTACGGCCATACCGAAGGTCCAGAATACGGCTATGGCGGAGTCTTCGCGCATGTCGCTGCGCTTGCTGAGCCATTCTACCCCGAATGCAGAGAGGACTGCGAATATGGCAGCCGTCAGCAGTGGGGAAATCCCTGCATAAAGACCGATGCCGATACCTCCGAATGAGGCATGGGTAATTCCACCGCTGATGAATACCAGCCGCCGGGTGACAATATAGGTACCTATGATGCCGCAGGCAATGCTGGCAAAAAGACTGCCCAGCAGGGCATGCTGGAAAAACAGGTAATGGAACAGTTCTATGATATTGCTCATGATAATCTGCTGCGAATGGGTTAATGAAATCGGCGTTCTCCTACGATGAGGAATATCTCGTCTTTCAGTTCGTCGGGAAGGGCAATGTTTCTGAGCTGCAGGCTGCGGCACCATCCGGCTACTTCGACTTCCTGCATGGTGTAGAGAATGTTGCGGAACTCTTCGATTTCCTCTTCTGTATATTCATCGGAAGGATGTCCCTTGAAGCGGTCGAGTTCTTCGTCATCGTAATATTCAATCTGCTTGCTTACGGCAGCCAGCAGACTTTCCTTTTCACAAATCTGATGCTGTCCGCAGCATTCACTGTCTACTTCTACCACTTCGGGTGCTTCCGTCAGTTCTCCTCTTTCGATTTTTTTCTTGATGTTCCGGTTGTAAATCAGTCCGACTACCATGCCGAACAAGACAACTCCGATAAGAATAAGTACGAGTATCCACATATGTTGTTGTTTTTTTATTCTGTAATGTTAAATCCCGCCGTGCGCAAGTCTTCCCAGAAATGCGGGTACGACTTGCTGACTACCTGCGGTTCGTTGATGCGCAGCGGTTGTATGCAGATGCATGCCGGAGCGAAAGCCATGGCCATGCGGTGGTCTTCGTACGTGTCAATGCCCGAAGTCAGTTCTGCGGGACACCGTTCTCCTTCCCAGACCAGTATCCCGTTTTCTGTTTCCTTCAGCAGGAAGCCCAGTTTTTTCATTTCGGTAATCAGTGCATGAATCCGGTCGGTTTCCTTGATTTTCAGACTCTGTAATCCCGAAAAACGGAAAGGAATCTGCAATAAGGCACAGGTAACGACCAGGGTTTGTGCCAGGTCGGGCTGGTTGATGAAATTGTATTCCAGTGTGGCGGCTGCATTTCCTTGATTTTTCAGGATGACTTTGTCCGGATGGTATTCGGTAGAGACTCCCAGATGACTGAACAAGGATGCAATGGCCGAATCCCCCTGAAGGCTTTCGGCGAATAATGCCGGTAATTCAATTACAGAATCAGGAGTCAGTGCACAGATTTCATACCAGTATGAAGCCGCACTCCAGTCGCTTTCCACATAGAAAGAAAGATGAGTATACGGTTGAGGTGATACACCAAGTGTCTGCTGTGAGGTCCAGTAAGCATCGGCACCGAACCGGTTCATCAGTTTCAGCGTCATGTCGATATAGGGACGTGATATCACTTCTGTCTCCAAGGTGATTTTCAGTCCGTTTTTCAGCATGGGACCGATCATCAGCAGGGCAGAGATGTATTGTGAACTTATGTTGCCCGGAAGGCTGATGGCAGAGCCGGTGAGTTCTTTTCCTCGGATGAGAAGCGGAGGAAAGCCTTCGTTTTCCAGGTAGCTGATGTCTGCTCCCAGGTCGCGGAGGGCATTGACCAGAATACCGATGGGACGCTGCTTCATCCGCTGGGTACCGGTCAGAATGTGTGTCTCACCCTCCCTTACGGTCAGGTAGGCCGTCAGGAAGCGCATGGCTGTTCCTGCCGCTCCGATGTCGATGGTCTCGGGTATCGTTTGCAGGGCCTGAACCATTACGCGGGTGTCATCACAGTCCGACAGGTTGTCTATCGGGGCGTTCCCTTTCGACAGGGCATTGATAATCAGTGCCCGGTTGCAGATACTTTTGGATGACGGCAACTTGATTCGGGTTTGTATGTGGGCAGGGGCTGAGACTGTAATTTGCTTCATGCTATTTTCGGATTACAAATATTTCTGGCAAAGATAGCGAAAATTTGTGAGAGCATGATTCCGTTTTGGAAAAAAGGAGAGAATGATGGAAAGGAAGCGGGAAGGTAAAAAGACATTTAAAAGGCATGGTTCTGCGAATACAACAGCAATGAATAATATTAAAATAGGTTAACAAAAAAGAAGTTTTTAGGGGGCTGTCGCATACATTCTGCTATATTTGCCCATATTATTACAAAACTACTATGAATGAAATAATTATTATTGGGGGATTGATTGTATTGAATGGGATTTTTGCGATGTCGGAGGTGGCATTGATTTCTGCCCGCAAATCACGGCTGACAGCAGACGAAAAAAAAGGAAACAAGTCGGCTGGAGTGGCGCTGAAACTCGCAAATGATCCGGACCGCTTCCTTTCTACTGTGCAAATCGGTATTACGCTGATAGGTATTCTTACCGGTATCTATTCTGGAAATAAGATTGCTGCCGACCTCACTCAGATCATGATTGGATGGGGTGTGTCCGCTACTTATGCTTCGGCTGTGGCTCAGGGAATAATTGTGGTGATTGTCACTTATCTGACCATTATCTTCGGTGAACTGGTTCCTAAGCGTATCGGTATGAGTCTTGCCGAGAAGGTTGCCAAACTGGTGGCGCGTCCGATGCGAACCTTGTCTGTGGTGGCCCTGCCTTTTGTCTGGCTGCTTTCCAAAAGTACGGAACTGATATTTAACCTGCTGGGAATTGATGAGAAGGAAAATAAGGTGACGGAGGAAGAAATCAAATCGATTATTCAGGAAGGTACGGAAGATGGAGAAGTACAGCCGGTAGAACAGGATATCGTACAGCGAGTCTTCTTGTTGGGAGACCTGAAGGTCAGTTCCATTATGACTCACAAAAGTGAGATTAAATGGCTGGATATGAACATGTCGGCCGAAGAGGTCCGGAGAGTGGTGAGTGAACATCTGTATGAATGTTATCCTGTAGCCGATGGCGACCTGGACCATGTGAAAGGGGTGATTAACCTGAAGGAACTTGTCCTGCATCTTTATAAACCTGATTTTGAGCTTACTGAACTTGTACAGCCTGCCACCTATTTTCATGAAAGCATGAATGTGTATAAGGTGCTTGAACAGATGAAGCAGAAAAAGGTCAGCCGGGCATTGGTGTGCGATGAATTCGGTATGTGTACCGGAATCATTACTTTGCGGGATATTCTGGAAGGACTGGTGGGGAATATGGATGATGAAGAAGAGGAACCTTATATTATCAAGCGTACAAACAATGATGGCTGGCTGGTAGACGGGCAATGTCCGTTGTATGACTTCCTGAATTATTTTGAACGGAAGGATCTGTTTGAAAATGCAGAGTATCATACTGTGGGGGGACTGATTATGCATCATTTGCAGCATGTGCCGGTAAGTGGGGAAAATCTGGAATGGAATAATTTCTCTTTCGAGGTGGTGGATATGGATGGTGCCCGTATTGATAAGGTGCTTGTTTTGGTTGACTTTTGAAATTTTGATATCGTGGATAAGTAGCAGAATGCTAGCGATTATATGATTCGATTAGCGGATAGTCAGGCTTTGATGAAAAATGCCCGATTCTCCGCTTTTTTAGTTTAGGCCGGTTTTTCATATGTTTGTAACATTGTGAATAATAAATGCATGAAAAAAAGCATTTGAGCTCAAATTTAACAGAGTAAATTGATGTTATTTTTAAATATTTTAGTATATTTGTATGTATTTTGATAATATTAAAAAATGATTAAACGTATGAAAAATCATCTGAAGCATTTTCTGTTGTTTGCAGTGCTTACAGTTTGTAGCATTGCTACGGCGGTGGCCCAGGCTACATTAAAAGGTAAAATTGTGGATGCCGATACTCAGGAACCTTTGATAGGCGCGACTGTGACGGTAAAAGGAACTACCGACGGTACTGTAACAGACATGGACGGTAACTTTGTCTTGAAAGTCAAGGGGAATAAAGTTACGTTAGCTTTTAGTTATGTTGGTTATAATGAATTGAACCAGAATCTGAAAATTTCTGGCAAAACAATGGATTTGGGAACAGTGGTCTTGACTCCCGATGCAATCGGTCTGGAAGAGGTCAGCGTAATTGCCTCTATCATCAAGTCAGATCGTCAGACTCCGATTCCTATTTCAAACGTGAAACTGGCTACCATTGAAGAGAAGGTGGGTAACCTTGAATTCCCTGAGTTGCTGAAATCAACTCCTTCTGTTTACGTAACCCGCGACAGTGGTGGATACGGTGACTCACGAATCAATATGCGTGGTTTCGACTCTTCCAATTTGGGTATCTTGATCAACGGTGTGCCTATCAACGGTATGGAAAACGGTAAGGTGTACTGGTCTAACTGGTCAGGTTTGTCTGATGTGAGTCAGTTTATCCAGGTTCAGCGCGGTCTGGGTGCTTCTGCACTGGGACTTTCTTCTGTGGGAGGTACCATGAATATGGTAACCAAAAGTACTGAAGCCAAGAAAGGAGGATCTGCTTACTTCGGTATCGGTAACGACGGTTTCCGTAAATATTCGGTTTCTGTATCTACCGGTCTGATGGATAATGGATGGGCGGTAACCTTGATGGGAGCCCTGAATACCGGTGACGGATACGTAATGGGTACTAATTATGAAGGATGGACTTATTTTGGAAATATTTCAAAAGTAATCAACAGCCATCATAAATTGTCGTTGACTGCTTTCGGTGCTCCTCAGTGGCATAATCAGCGTTCTACTAAACACTATATTGAAGATTACAAGAACAGTCCTGATGGCGGACGTTTCAGCAACTCTTATGGTTATTTGAACGGGGAACTGACGGGTGGAGCTTATGGATATAATTATTATCATAAACCTCAGGTCTCTTTGAACCATTACTGGACAATTAATGAGCAGTCGTCTTTGACTACTTCTCTTTATGCTTCTATGGCAACCGGTGGCGGACGCCGCGTACGTGGAGCCAAAAGTAATTGGCTGGCTATTGACAATAAGACAGGCCGCCCTTATGAAGATACTAAACTGACTGCCGGTGGCTTGCTTGACTACGATGCGGTATTGGCTGAAAATGCCGCCAGCCAGAATGGTTCTCAGGCTATCTTTACCAATGCCGTAAACGACCATGACTGGTATGGTGTGCTGAGTTCATACAAGAACCGCTTTACAGATAAATTCACTTTCACAGGTGGATTCGACGGACGTTATTATAAAGGTTATCATAAGGAAGTGATTGACAACCTGCTCGGCGGAGCTTATTTCATACCGACTAATCCGCTGGATTATCAGTCGTCAAATACAATTTTGAAAGAAGGAGATGTGGTTCAGTATTTTAATATAGGTGAAATTGTATGGGCAGGCTTGTTTGCGCAGGCTGAATACAACACTGACAAATGGTCTTCATTTATATCAGCTTCTATTACGAATGAATCATACCGTTACCATGATAAGGGAGGTAATGTAGACGGAAAGAAGATTTCTGATTTCTATCATTTCCAGCCTTGGAGTGTGAAAGCCGGATATAACTACAAGTTCACTCAGAATCATAATGTTTTTGTGAACGGTGGATATTTTACCCGTGCTCCGTTCTTCAACTCTGTATTCCCTAATAATAATGTAACAGCCAATGCGGAGGCTCCATACGAAAAAATCATGACTTTCGAACTGGGATACGGATTCAACAATGAATATTTTAATGTGGCTCTGAACGGTTATTATACAAAATGGATGGATAAGTCAACCCGCAGAAGGGTAGGTCAGGATAATGCCAATATTACAGGTCTGGATGCCATTCATATGGGTGTGGAACTGGAAGCTACTTACAAACCGGTCAACACATTTGAACTGAAGGGTATGTTCTCTTTGGGAGACTGGAGATGGGCAGACGATGTACACTTTACACTGTATGATGAAGTAACTGATAAGCCTATCGGTACATACGATGCTTATGTAAAAGACGTACACGTAGGTAATTCCGCACAGCTGACTGCTGCGTTGTCGGCTTCCTGGGAAGTGTTCAAAGGTTTGAAACTGAATGCCGATTATAATTTTGCCGGTAAGAACTATGCAGACTTTGACCCGTCTAACCGTACCAACAAATCAGATGCTGGTATTGATGCATGGAAGATGCCGAACTTCTACACAATTGATTTGGGATTGAGCTATCGCTTTGACTTGGGCAAAGGTTTGAAGGCTGTTATCTACAGCAATGTATATAACCTGACAAATACCTGCTATGTAGCAGATGCTACAGACGGTGTTACTCACGACTGGGACTCTGCTTTGGTATTTTATGGCTTTGGCAGAACTTGGTCTACAGGATTTAAAGTAATGTTCTGATTACTAACTTAAAATATGATTTTGGTATGAAAATTAAATATAATTTGATTGCTTTATCTTTGTTCGGTGGGCTGCTGGCTGCATGTGACCCGATGGAAGATATTTATAATGAAATCAACTCTGAGGGTATTACCATTACAAAGAACGAAGAAGAATATGTACTTGTGAAAGCCGATTATGAGGCTATCTCGAAAGCTGCTCAGGCTGATGCACAGAATGAAGAGGAAGAAGCGCTGGCTAAGCGCGTGGCTTCTGACCTGGCATTGAATTCTTTTGTAACAGCTGACAAATATGTACCTGCTGTCCTGGCCAAACTGTATATTTCATGGGGAAAGGGTTCTACCGTGGGAGTCACTTACAACTACCAGGAAGATATGTCTGAAACGCTGAAGAAGTTTGCTTCGGTATCTACTTATGCATTGAGTGGAGATGATTATGAGACCATCTGGGGAGTGGCTACTCATCCTTTCCTGAGTCCTTCTCACGCAGCTAATGTAGAAATACCGAAAATTCTGAATGCTAAATTTACAGAATCTCAAGAAGGAGATTTCTGTCTGGTTGATTATATGTATGACACAGAAGATCCTTCTGGTATGGTTTATCTGGATGAGAACTTCAACTCTTTCAGTTCTAAGGATGAGATTAAAATCGATGGGTGGAAGCAGATTAATGTGAAGGGAACAGAAAACTGGACTGCCAACGTGTATAAGGAGGATGGTACTGCAGAACTTTCTGCTTTTAAAGCTGCCGGTGAACTTGAGAACTGTTTGGTTACGAAAGGAGTTCAGATTCAGTCGGCAGATGCTGCATTGACATTCGACCTCGTTTACGGACATCATAACGGAGACTGCTTCAGTGTCTTTGTTTCAGACAAGTACGACGGTAGTGATAAGTTTAATGAAATTGATTGGACAGACATTACCGGTGAGTTCACTTATCCGACTCCGGTATCCAGCGGCTATACCGACAAGACAAACGTAGGAACTTATTCTCTGAAAGCATTCAATGGAAAGACGGTATACATCGCCTTCCGTTATCGCGGTGCCAAGGGGGGTGTGACTACTACCGTACAGTTGGATAATATCAAGATTACTACTTCTAAGCCGTCTCATGCTATGCCTTACAATGGTTTGTTTCAGTTCAACGGTGGCAAATGGGGTGCATACACAGAAAAAGATGTAGTGGTGGTTACTCCTGCCGATTACGATGAAATGGGAGCTCCGGGCAAGAACGACAACTTCTCTTCTTCTATTAAACCAGCCGATTATCTGCCGGTATTCCTGGCTCAGAAATTGCCTTATGCTAAGGCCGGGGCTACACAAGTAGTATTATATAAGTATTACGATGGAGAAAAGACTTCTGCCATGGCGGATGAATACCTGTTGGGTACTGAATGGGTACTGAATAATAACATTGTAACCCGTGAGAAGGAAACTTTCCTGCACAACGGTGAGAGGTGGTTATTCGATCCTACAATTACTGTCGCTATGACAGCCGATGACTATCTGTATCTGGTAAACTGGGTTGCTGAAAATAAGCCTGCATATCTTGACAGTTCTCATCCGGAAAATACCGAATGGTGGTTTGGAGGATCTTCTTATTATAAGAATTTCAATGTACAGTTGTATAAACGTACAAGTAACGATCCGGAGGGACTGGTAGACAAAGCGGATGAAGCGAAAGCAATGGCTTATCTGATGCAGCAGATTCAGACAGCTTGCGGAATGGTACTTTCCCGCAATTATCCGGATGCTCCGACTCAGATGAACGGTGTGGATCTGTATTATAAGGTACAGGCTATCGTTTACGACGGATCCAACAATCTCTATGAGTTCCGTTACAAGAGTTTAGGCAAAGGCCAGTTTGAAGTAGCTGGAGATCCTGTAAAACTTTGATTTGAATAATTTGAATACATAATTTAGGGGGATTGGGTATGAAAATTCATTTTCATGTTCAATCCCTTTTTTTACCTAACCTGAGAAAAACATGATGAAAAAAAGTACGTTGATTATCTGTTTCCTATTGTCTGCTTTCGTTGTCTTTGCAAAAGGCAAGAAAGAACAGCTGTATGGAGTTGCTTTTTACAATTTGGAAAACCTGTTTGATACCCGTCATGACGAAGGCAAGAAGGATTATGAGTATCTTCCCGACGGACGGAACAAGTGGGATGATGAGAAATATCAGGCAAAACTGAAAAATATGGCCGCCGTATTGTCGATGCTGGCAACCGACAAATTACCCGAAGGGCCGGCAGTAATCGGTATGGCCGAGGTAGAAAACGGTCATGTTTTACAGGATCTGCTGAAACAGCCAACACTTGCAGGCCGTGGATATGAGATAATTCACTACGAAGGACCTGATGAACGAGGTGTAGACTGTGCTTTTTTCTATAATCCCAAGATCTATACCCCGACTTCTTCCCGGCTGGTGCCATCCCGTTTGATGCAGCCAACCGACCGTCCTACCCGTGGATTTCTGGTGATTGATGGGAAACTTGCAGGAGAGCGGGTAGCTTTCATTGTTAATCACTGGCCTTCGCGCGGTGCCGCTTCTTCTTATCGTGAGCATGCCGGTAGACAGGTCAGAGCGCTGAAAGACTCCTTGCAGTCATTAGACCGCAAGATTAAAATCGTAATCATGGGAGACATGAACGATGACCCTATGGATAAGAGCATGGCTGAAGCATTAGGGGCCAGACAGAAGAAAGAAAATGTGGAAAAAAGAGGATTATTCAACCCCTGGTGGGATACTCTGGCGGATGGAGACGGAACATTGAAATATCGTGGAAAATGGAACTTGTTTGACCAGATTGTATTTACTGAGAACTTCCTGAAAAAGCGTACCCGTAAGTTGTCATACTCTTCACATGAAATTTTCCGGAGAGATTTTATGATTCAGCAAGAGGGAAAATACAAAGGATACCCCAAACGTACTCATGCTGGTGGCAGGTGGATGAATGGATATAGTGACCATCTTCCAACGATTGTTTATTTCCGGAAAGGAAGATAAATGCTTAGTACTCATTTCTGAAAACAGTTATTGTGTTTTCAGAAAAAGTGCTTCACAGAATGATGGGTATATATGTAAATTTCTTTTGTTTATATTCCTGCCTTTCTGAAAAAAACCGTCTCAAAAGATTACTTTGTTTCTCATAAATGTAATATCAGGCGTTTTTTATTAAATTCATCTGCTTTTGAGGTGAAAAAAATGAAAAACAATGCATATTATGTGCATTTTTTTTATATATTAGCACTGTAAAGCAAAATTATTTAATATGCTCAACATGAAAACAAGACTAATTTATGGGTGCATGCTGTCGATGTTGATTTTTCAGTCCTGTGAAAACAACCTCTCGCCAGATGCGGTGAATGAAAAAACGAGGTCAATAACTTTCGGTTCTGTGATTGAAAACGGAAGTTATTCAAGAGCCATGGATGCGGTTTGGGAACGGGGTGACCAGATCGGGGTTTTTATGATGGCTACTGATGGGGGTGCGGTGGTAAAAGGTAATGTTCCTTTTGTAACAAACGTCGGAGACGGGTATTTTGTGGCCAGTGGGACCCCTTTATATTATCCGGAAGACGGCAGCAATGTTGATTTTGTTGCGTATTATCCTTATGATGCTTCATTTTCAGATTTGACACAGGTTAGTGTGGATGTATCCAATCAGGTTGCTGATGCTGTTCCTGACCTGATGGTTGCCAACAATCTGACCAATTGCAATCATGCCACAAAAGGCAATCTGGAGTTTACCCGTTTGATGTCGAAAGTAGTGTTGAATTTGAATTCCACCAACAATACTTCATTAGTGGGGATTTCTGTGCTTATACCTGGACTGAAAACTCAGGCTGTGGCTGATTTGAAAAATAAGTCATTGACTCTGGTGGACAATTCAATAAAAGAAATTGTCATGCACGTTAATGGTGACGCAACTGCTGCTGAGGCAATCTTGCCTCCTCAAGCTTTATCGGAAAGTCTGAAACTGAGTCTGACATTCAATGGAGTTACTAAGGTGGTTGAAACCGGAATGACCGGTAATTTGGAAGCCGGAAAGAAATATGTGTTTAACGTGAATATTTCAGCTTCAGGAGGAGGTATTACACCTGATCCGGAAGCAAAATATACAAAATGGTTTGAAACTCCGGTTATTCCAGCTTCTGTTTTGGAAAAGCCCAATATGCGGTATATCGTACATAATACTGGGTTAAAGTACAGTGGAGGAAATTTGAGCGGCATTGATATCCGTAATTATACTCTGCTTTATGATACTGATGCCAAGTTTGCTTACTGGGTGGCTTATCCTTTGTGCAGGTGGTATCTTGACGGAAATGTCGGACGTACCGATGATTGGAGCTATGATCCGAAACTGAAGCAGAACGAACAGCCTAATATGAAAAAAGGTATTGGTAGCGGTTATGACCGGGGACATCAGATTCCAAGTGGTGACAGGCAGCGCAAGGACTGTAAGATGAATAACCAGACCTTCTATTTTTCCAACATGACAGCCCAGATTGGAAAAAAATTCAATCAGGGAATTTGGGCCAAACTGGAAGATAAAGTCCGTTCTTGGAGTACAGGAGTCGATACGCTGTATGTGGTAACAGGTGCCATGCCCACCACTGCTACCGACCAGACACTTAAATATGCATACGATAACAGTGGTGTGCAGATGGTGGTACCTAAATATTATTTCAAGGCACTGGCCCGAAGAATCGGAGGTTCTTACCAGACCATTGCATTTTATCTGGACCATAAGGATTATTCCGACGCGGGCAGTTATATGAATTATGCCGTATCTGTAAGTGAACTGGAAAAACGTACCGGATTTACGTTCTTCCCCTCTTTGGATGCAAGTGTGAAAGCTAACTTGGATTTGAGTCAATGGAGATAACAGTTGTTTTTTAATTATATAAGTATGAAAATCCAGAATTTGATTTACATGGGTATATTGTCTACCCTTGTTCTTGCAGGATGTAAGGACAATGATGACAATAGTATGTGGTCGGGCAGTGACGGAATTGTTTTCAATTCTTATATCGGAAGTCATACTCGTGCCAGTGGCAGCTCTTGGGGTAATGGCGATGCGGTAGGGATTTATATGACAAGTGCCGGTGCAGGTATTGATGCTGCTACTGCAGTCAATAAGAAATACCTGGCTCAGACCAGCGGGCTTCTTACTCCGGAATCTAAATCGGAGGCTATCTATTATCCGGAAACGGGAAATGCGGATTTTGTAGCTTACTATCCTTATTCTTCTTCGGTAGCAGATAATATCGTTGCTGTAAATGTAAGCAATCAGAGCAAACCGGAGGCTATTGATTTGCTGTATTCAAATAATGCAAAGAATATTGCGAATGGAGCTACTGTAAGTCTGGGATTCACTCACCAGTTATCTTTGGTGACCATTGACCTGAAGAATACTGACGGTACCATACCTTCTTTGAGCGGAACTACTGTTTCTATGAGCGGTATGAATACACAGGCTTCTTTCGACTTGGACGGTGGAGTATTAACCGTATCTCCTCAGCCGGCTGAACCTACAATGGATATGTATATGGTGGCTGGCCAGGGTGGTGCTATGAAGGCACAGGCCATTGTGCTTCCTACAAAAGCTACAGGAAGTTCACAGACTCAGATGGTGCTGACATTCAAGTTGGATGGCATGACATTTGAATATACTGTAAGCGACATCAGTGCATTCGAAAGTGGTAAAGAATATCTGTATACTGCAGATTTGTCTATCAATAACGGAAAACCGACAGTGAAGATGGGTAACGCGACCATCACAGACTGGGTGACTGTTCCGGGTGGTGACATTGACGTGGATTTCGATGGTGGTTCTACAGAACCGGGTGAAGAGAAGGTGTTGCTGGATGAAAGCTTTGCGACAAGTCAGGGTAAGTTTACTATCGTTGATAAGCAGTTGCCGGAAGGGGGTACTTTTGTTTGGAAATATGATGAAAAATACAAATGCATGAAAGCAAGTGCGTTTGTGGGTGGTGCTAAAAAGGCTTCTGAATCTTGGTTGGTTTCTCCGGAACTGAGCTTAGCTGATATTAAGTCTGCTGTGCTGACTTTCGAACATGCTCATAATTATGCGGGAACTGCTTCTGAAGAATTGACTTTGTGGATTACAGAAACTTCTGCAGAAAACTGGCAGCAGTTGACTATCGATAAATATGGAGAACAGTTCAAGTTTGTTTCAGTTTCTGTAGATTTGGCAAGTTATCTGAGTAAGACTGTTAAATTCGCATTCAAATATGTGAGTACCACCTCTGCAGCTGCTACTTGGGAAATCAAGAACGTGAAGGTAGTAGCTAACGGTGACGGTACAGTAGATCCGGAACCAGAGCCGGGAGTGAATCTGCTTACTAATCCTGGTTTTGAAGATTGGACAGATGTCTTGCCTGTTGCATGGGACAATAAGACTTATAACACTGGAGAGATTGTGAAAGAAACTTCTATCAAGCACGGTGGTAATAATTCGTTGAGACAAACTTCAGCAAAAGAGACAAATAAGATTCAGCAGGAAGTTACAATCACTGGCGGAAAGAAATATCGTATTTCATATTGGTTCTTGGATAACGACACCAAGGCTTCCAGCAGATATTGGTTTGCATTGGTAGGACCGGATGGAAAGACTATCAATGACTTGAATAAGCAGCTTCAGCAAAATGATTATTCTACTGATTCTCCTGAATGGAAAAATGTAGTGATAGAGTTTACAGCTCCGGCAAATGCGGTAAAATTGCGTTATGAGGCTAGAACTTACCGGAATATGGATTCCAATGAAGCGGGTGGATACATTTATTACGATGACATGGAACTGACTGAAATCCAATAATTGGACGTCATATCATAACAGGCTGTTTGGGGCTGTTATGCCCCAAACGGTTTTATTATTAATAATCATCCAATATTTTTATATTTATGAAACACAAATTACTGTTCATCTTGACATTCTTGCTTCCTTGCATTGTCTTTGCGCAGAACAATGTGACTGTAAAGGGAAGTGTAATCGGAGCAGTAAGCAATGACCCTGTTCCGGGGGTCTTGGTAACTATAGAGAAACTGAACAGACAGGTGAGAACGGATGCGGACGGATTCTTCTATATCCGCAATATCCAGCCAGGAGAGTATGTCCTCAACCTGAACTCTGTATTGATTTCTCCGAAGAATGTCGTTGTAAAGATTGAAGATTTAGGCGATACTGAACTAGAACCTATACAGGTTACAGAATTAAATGCAACTGAAGACATTTCAATGGTCGGATTCATTGATGCCGGCCTGCTGGACGACGATGTGGAAAGTTCATCACAGGAGGTAAGTGCAACGGTGCTGTTGTCGAACGATGTGTACCTGAATAAAACCGCTTTTCAACTGTCTCCTGCTCGCTTCTCTCCCCGTGGCTATAGCAGTACACAGGAGTTGAAGTATATCAATGGAGTAGTATTCAACGACCAGAACCGCGGTGTGTTCAATTTTTCTTCAGTGGGTGCACTGAATGATATGACACGAAATGGTGATGTGACTAATTTCACTTCTCCTGCCAACTTTACTTTCGGAGCCCTCGGCGGTGCCGAAAATATCAATATGCGTGCCAGCGGTTACGCACCGGGTGGAAAACTGTCTATGAGCTACACTAACCGCAACTATTACCTGAGAGGTATGTTTACTTATGCTACAGGAGTGAAAGACAATGGATGGGCTTTCGCTACTTCTGTAGGTGGAAGATATTCTCATGAAGGAAACATTCAAGGAACCTTCTACAACAATATCTCTCTGGCTTTCTCAGCTGAAAAACAGTGGAACGGAGGAGAGCATAGCCTGTCTATGGTAGCCTTTGTGTCTCCGGTGCGCCGCGGACAGCAGGGAAGTTCTTACAGAGAGGTATATGAACTTACTGACAATTATCTGTATAACCCGAACTGGGGATATCAGGACGGTAAGAAACGAAATGCAAAAGTGGTTACTGCATTCGACCCGACTGCGGTGATTTCGCATATCTGGAAGATCAATGAAAATACCACATTGACCACCGGTCTGGGTACACATTATGCCCGTTATGGCAATACAGCCCTGAACTGGTATAATGCTCCTGATCCACGTCCGGACTATTATCGTTATCTTCCGTCATATTTTGAAAGTCCGGAAGCAAAGAATGCTTATACAGAACTTTGGCGTTCGAACCGTACGGAGTATACCCAGATTAATTGGGATAACCTGTATCTGGCCAATGCCAACAGTGTACGCAACGGTAACGGAGCAGCTGTATATATGGTAGAAGAGCGTAGAAGCGACTTGTTTGAAACTTCTTTCAGCAGTACGCTGAATACCAAAATCAACCGCTATTTCAATATTACAGCCGGTGTCGGTGCCCGCTATACGCTGTCAAGACAGTTTAAGACCGTAGAAGATTTGCTCGGTGCACAGTATGTACTCGATATCGACAAGTTTGCCGAACAGGATTTCTCCGGCGACCATGATAAGATACAGAATGACCTGAACCGTCCTGACCGCAAGGTATTTGAGGGAGGTATTTTTGGGTATAATTTCAATCTGAATATCTATTCTGCTGATGCTTGGGTAATCAATAAGTACAGATCCAGATATTGGGATTACTACTATGGATTCAAGTTTACGTATACCAACTTCTGGCGCGACGGTAAGATGATGAACGGACGTTATCCTACTTCTTCGTATGGCGAAGGACAGCATCATGAGTTTACGGATGTGATGTTGAAGGGAGGATTGACTTATAAGTTCAACGGACGTCACATGCTGACTGCCAATATCAGCTACGGCAGTGAGGCACCGCTTCCAAACGAGGCTTATGTTTCTCCGCGTATTACCGACCGTACAATCAGTAATATCAAGAGCGGACGGGTGTTCTCGGCCGACTTGAACTATGTATTCTCTTTGCCGCAGCTGGCAGGACGTGTGGGAGTGTTCCAGACTAATTTCTATGACCAGATGGAGCGCAGCAGTTATTACGACGGTATCGAAGGTACTTTCATCAACCACGTACTGTACGGAGTGAACCGCATTCACCGTGGTGTGGAACTGGGAGCTACTTATAAACTGAACGACCAGTGGAGCTTCGACCTGGCAGGAACGGTTTCTGAATATTACTACAGCAACAATCCGAACGGTATCAAGAATTCGGAAAACGGAAAGATAGTACAGGAAGAAAAAGTATATATGGAGAATGTGTACGTGGGCGGTATGCCACAGATTGCCGGTACGTTCGGTATCCGTTATTTTGTGAACTACTGGTTCCTGGGAGCGAATATCAACGGTTTTGCACGCAATTATATCGAAGTGGCTCCGTTGCGTCGTCTGGCTTCCAACTATGCTTCTGTCAGTCCGAGCAGACCCGATGAGTTCGAGGCTTATCAGAAACTGACTACACAGGAACGCTTCCCGGCAGCCTATACCATCGATTTGTCGGTAGGAAAGATTTTCTATATCAACCGTGGACAGTCGGTGAACTTCAACCTGTCAATCAACAACCTGCTGAACAAGCGTGATATCTGTACCGGAGGTTATGAACAGGGACGTTCCGACTTGTCTTATCCCGACCGTTTTGGTGGAAAGTACTACTATATGCAGGGCATCAACTGCTTCCTGAATGTGAGCTATCGTTTTTAAGTAACTTATTATAAATACAGAATTTATGAAACTCTTGAAAAATATTGGATTAATGCTTCTTGCATCAGTGGCATTATTTGCTTGTGAGCGTGAATATGATGCACCTCCTTTGAATGAGCCGATATACAACGGACCGGCTGCGAACATGACTATCAGCGAATTGCGTAAGCAGTGTGCTGCGGCTACCAAGGATGCTCCGGTTAACATTACTGAGGACTGGGTGCTCAAGGCGGTGGTTTCGGCTAATGACGAGTCGGGAAACATTTACAAGAAGATTTACCTGCAGGATGAGACAAGTGCCATCGAAATGCAGGTGGATCAGGGTAGTGTGTACAACTATTATCCGGTAGGCCAGGTGGTTTATGTAAGCCTGAAAGGACTGTGTGTATCGGTATATGGTGACGAGCAGCAGCTGGGTCATCCTGACGGATACCTGTACCGTACTCCTTGGGTGGATTTCCAGGCAGTGGTAAGCAAGGACCGTTGGGCGGATGCCAACAACATCCAGCCGATTGACGTAGAGGATATCAGTCTGATCAACGGAGCGGTCGACCAGTACAAGTTTAAGCTGGTGAGACTGAAAAATGTGGCTTTCAAGAACGGTGGAAAGAATACCTTTGCTCCGAGCGACGGATATGGCGAGGAATACATTACCGACAAACAGGGTAATACGCTGATGGTGAGAACCAGCAATTATGCCAACTTTGCGGGCGACAAACTGCCTGAAGGACGGGGTGACGTAGTAGGTATCCTGGGACGTTTCAACGGCAGCTGGCAGCTGACAGTGCGTACACGTGACGATGTAATGAACTTTACCGGCAGCAGCGAAGGCGGTGATGAAGGCGGTGAAAGCGGTGAGACAGTGATCTTCTCTGAAACGTTCGGAGAGCCTCAGAAGTCAGGAAACTACTGGCCTTACGTAAAGGATTATACTGGTTTCGATAATCCGGCATCCATGTTTAAGGATGAGTCAGGACAGGCTTCAGTACGTATGCAGGACGGACTGAGCAATATCTGGTTCCCGGCAAATAAGGATATTACATTGCAGATTTCAGGTATCAATGCCGGAGAGGTGCAGAAAGCTACCTTGGAATTCCAGGTGGGTGCTAACCTCTATAATAAAGGTGAGTCTATCGACCTTGCAGTGATGAAGGTGAAATGTAACGGTAATGCCATTACGATTCCTAGCAAGGTGGTGAGCAACGACAAGGGTGAATCGAACAAGCCGTTCAAGTTCACGTTCAACGACGTGGCAGTTTCTGCCAATACCGTATTGGAATTTACTACAGAAGCAGCTACAAACGATAAGGGATTGCGTCTGTACAGCGTGAAACTGTATACAGGCGGTTCTTCTGCAGGTGAAGGTGACGGAGGTACTGTAATCGAACCTCCATTGGTTAACAATTAAATGGAAGCCTTATGACAAAACGTTTTTTCTTTTCCGGGTTCTGGTTTATTGTGTTGTCCTGCATGTGTGCGGGGCTGTCTGCACAGAACAAGGTACGTGTGTATGCGGCAGCCTTCTATAACCTGGAAAACTTGTGGGACACGGAGGATGATCCGGATAATCGTGGGGACGATGACTTTACACCCAACGGTCTGTATAATTGGACTGAGGCCAAGTATCAGCAGAAACTGAAGAACATTGCGAAGGTGATTTCGGAACTGGGACGGGACTACTGTCCGGCAGGACCAGCCATTATCGGGGTGGCTGAAGTGGAAAACCGGAAGGTACTGGAGGATCTGGTAAAAATGGATGCCATTGCTGAAATCGGCTATAAAATCGTACATTTTGAGTCGCCCGACCATCGTGGTATTGATGTGGCAGCCCTGTATAATCCCAGGGTATTCCGCTTTGTATCGGCAACGGTTTATCCGTTCCGTAAGCCCGACCAGCCGAATTATAAGACACGTGACCAACTCCTGGTCAGCGGAATCCTGGCTGGAGAGCCTTTCCACATGATTGTCAACCACTGGCCTTCACGTTATGGAGGTGAAGCTTCTTCTCCTTTGCGTGAATATGCGGCAAGTATAACCAAGCACATCGCCGATTCGATTCATGCGGACAATCCGAAGGCAAAGGTACTGATTGTGGGTGACTTGAACGACGATCCGTATAATAAGAGCTGCAGCGAGGTGCTGGGAGCAAAGCGTAAGGCGAAAGGAGTGAAACCTTACGAATATTACAATGCGACGTGGCCCTTGTACGACAAGGGAATCGGCTCGCTCTGTTATCAGAATAAATGGAACCTGTTCGACCAGCAGATTATCTCGGGTAATCTGCTCGGACAGGATAAGAATACACTGAAGTTCTGGAAATCGGAGGTATTCATCCGTGATTATCTCATTCAGCAGGAAGGAAAGTACAAGGGATATCCTTTGCGTACCTTCTCGGGGGTAACCTTCCAGAACGGTTTCAGTGACCATTTGCCGACGCTTACTTATTTTGTAAAAGAAGCAGAATAACGTTCTCCCTTCTGTGGAAATCAATGAATAGAGCGGTGTAAACCGGCGATTTCGCCCGGTTTACACCGCTCTGTTCATTGAGATGAATCAGCGATACAAATTTGATGTCGCAACCGGAAACTTGAAGAGCAGACAGGATGTACTGAGAAACAGGACGGAACTATTTGAATACGATGCCCTGCAGAGACTACCCTCTATGCCGGGAAAAAGGTGTCCTTTTATTATCGGAAAATCTGTAATGACGTATTCTTGAATCTGTATAGATATGTTTTCGAATGTATAATGGCGTTTGTTCGGAGAGTTGGCGATATTTTTTCAGAGGCTCGCGATGTTTTCAAAAAGGCTGGCGATGTTTTTGAAAAAGGTGGCGGTCTTTTTTTTGCTGTCGTTTTCGTAAAGAAAACCATCAGGGAGAATGGCCTGTTCTCTAACGGCTCCTTTTCCGGATGATTGTGTTTTCTGTAAAAATAGTGCTTTCAAAGCAGTTAAATCCTGCATTAGAATGCAGGATTTTTCTTCCGGTCCGTTTTTTTCTGTGGAATTTTCTTTCTTTTCCGGAATACCTTTGTTTCTGAAAGTTCCGCCTTCTATTCTTTTTCTTTTCGTTTCAGGGTGCTTTTGTCTTTCTGTCAGCGGCTGTTTTCCGTATTTTTTCCTGGCGTTTTCCGGTTCTCTCTGTTATAATATATATAATAATGTGTACATGATTTTGTATCCGGACTTGAAGTTGAAAAAAATGCATTGCGTAACGCTCTGTTTTACAAGGTATTTTAACCAAAGTGTGAAAAAAGTCAGAAAAAAAGTCTGCATGATACTTGCAGAACCGGAAAAAGTGCGTACCTTTGCAACCGCTTTCGAGAGGGAAAGACGTTAAGAACAGTGACATGCTGAAGCAGAGTGCAAGTGTCGGAGTGACTCCAGTCCGCTGCACCGAGTATCTTACCTTACACAGTGTAAGGGAGCGAGAAAGGGTAAGCCTGGTCATCCGGACCGCCTGAAAAACTTTTTTGAAAAAAAACTTCGAAAAAAATTTGGCGGTTAAAAATAAACCGCTTAACTTTGCAAACGCTTTCGACAATAAAACGAAAGTAAAAACGAAAAGAAATAGTTCTTTGAAAGACTTTAGATAAACAAACAAGATGTAGTACAAGAAACGTCTTATATATAATGTATAGGACAGAAAGAACCGTCAATACTTTAATCAAGTAAAGAAAAATCGGTTTCCTGAACAGAGATAAAAAACTACTCGCAAGAGTAAAAAGATATTTTACAATGAAGAGTTTGATCCTGGCTCAGGATGAACGCTAGCTA
>ERZ1027150.405-NODE-405-length-38358-cov-10.697622_pt1 | contig 38358 bp, 36 predicted proteins | sample MGYA00519276_ERZ1027150 | MGnify/ENA primary metagenome ERZ1027150 (study PRJEB26926, sample SAMN06164860) | human gut metagenome | biome: ENVO:00009003; feature: ENVO:2100002; material: ENVO:00002003 | host: Homo sapiens | place: USA | collected 2012 ... | reverse complement strand
GAGATTAGCTGCAGTCTCGTGGGCTCGGAGATGTGTATAAGAGACAGGTTTCAAACATTCGATATTGACTCTGAATTCAAGACCTTGTACAACCACTTTCCCAATCACCGGGAAATGCCGGTAATCGGTATTACCGGAAATTTCAGTGAAGGCAACCTCAGTCTGGCTCCCGGCTATTATACTTCCATTCTGAAAGCAGGAGGTATTCCTTTAATCATTCCTCCCTGTGAGAATAATGACATTCTGATTAATCTGCTGGAACAGGTAGACGGTATTCTGCTCACCGGAGGAGCCGACGTCAATCCCTTGTTTTTCGGAGAAGAGCCGGTTCGTGACCTTCACGGAATCAATCCTTACCGCGACCGACAGGAATGGATGCTGACCCGCCTTGCCGTCAACCGGCAGGTTCCGATACTGGGTATTTGCCGGGGCATGCAGATGCTGAATCTTGCACTGGGAGGCAGCCTGTATCAGGACATCTATTCCCAAAGGAATGAGGCGACTCTCAAGCACAGCCAGGATATGGACCGGGCCTTTGCCTCACACCACATACAGATTACTCCCGACAGCCTGCTTGCCCGCATCCTGAATACGACACGAGTACCGGTCAACTCCTTCCACCACCAGGCAGTCAAGGAGGCTGCCCCCGGACTGCAAGTCTCGGCGGTTGCCCCCGACGGCGTCATTGAAGCCATAGAAAGTACCGAATATAAGTCGATTTTGGGAGTACAATGGCATCCGGAATGCTTTATCCTCAATCAGGACGAATACATGATGCCACTGTTCAACTGGCTCATTCAGGAAGCTACTTCCTTCAAAACAGCCAAAGAACTTCACCGGAAGATACTGACCCTAGATACTCATTGTGATACTCCCATGTTCTTTGACCAACAGATCAACTTTGCATCAAGAGACCCTAAAATCAAAGTCGACCTGCATAAAATGACGGAAGGCAGACAGGATGCCACTATCATGGTGGCTTATCTGGAACAAAAGGAACGGACCGACGAAGCCCTGCTGGCTGCCACTGCAAAGGCTGACCGGATATTGAATGAAATTGAAAGGATGGTAGCCATGAACTGTACGGCCGTAGACATTGCCTATACGCCTTCCGACCTGTACCGGCTGAAACAGGCAGGGAAAAAAGCCATTATGCTGGGTATTGAAAACGGATATGCCATCGGAAAAGACCTGAGCAACGTGGCCCGCTTCCGCAAACGGGGAGTCGTCTACATGACCTTATGCCACAACGGCAACAACGATATCTGTGGTTCGGCACGCTACAACGACGCACAGACAGGAGTCACTGTATTCGGAGAGGAAGTCATCCGGGAAATGAACCGCACCGGAATGATGGTCGACCTCTCGCATGCCGGAGAAAGGAGTTTCTATGAAACACTTGAAATCAGCCGTCAGCCGGTGGTATGCTCTCATTCTTCCGCACGGGCACTCTGTGACCATCCCCGCAACCTGACCGACGAACAGCTCCGGGCCATTGCCCGCCAGGGAGGTGTCGTACAAGTCTGCCTGTATAGCGGTTTCCTGCGCTCAGACCGTCCGGCAACCATCTGCGATGCCATCGACCATCTTCACCACATGGTCAACCTCATCGGTATAGAGCATGTAGGTATCGGCAGTGATTTCGACGGCGACGGCGGCATCATCGGCTGCAACGACTCTTCGGAAATGATTAATTTCACCCGCCGGTTGTTGCACGAACGTTACAGTGAAGAAGAAATCCGGATGATCTGGGGAGGCAATTTCCTGAGGGTTATGGAAGAGGTGCAACGTATGGCTCGATAAAAAACAAGCACTTCTATCGAACATTGACTTAGTTTTGAACAGATAAATAAAATAAATACAATATGAAAAAATTACTATTTCTTCTATTTACTACCATAGTCATGTCATCATGTGGTTCTTATTATTACCAAGTTTATGACGTTACATCAAATCTAAAAGAACAAAACAACCAGTACATTGTTGAAAATGAAGATTGTTACGTCTCCTTTAACTTTTGGCAGCATTTGGGGAACGCAGCATTTACATTTCATAATAAAACAGATGAAAATCTATATATACCGCTTGCTTCCTCATCTTTCATCTTAAATGGCTATTCTAAATCGTTGTTTGACAACGTAGATGTAACCGTATGGGTTTCTTGGAAAAAAACAAAGACCTACAAAAGCAACGCTACGATTTGTGTCGCACCTCATTCTTCTGTAGTAATAAATGATAAAAAACTGCTAGACCATATATATCAGTTTCGCGACATGGAAAAAGATTTTCCCTCAAAATCTTATGGAGAAGACTTTACTGCTGCAGATACCCCTATCAGTTTCAGGTACCACATACTGTACTCACAGAATATGAATGCAGAGCAAACAAAGGCTCTGACACCGGCATTTTATGTTTCAAGAATTGAAAATTTCAAAACAAAAAGAATTATTGAAAAAAATATTGTAAAAAGCTGCAATACTTATCTGGAAGTACCTTACAATACTCTAAAGAGCGAATCGCCTAAACGTTTCTATATTAAAATGCAATCTTCTGGAATTGGTTTTTATTGAAAACAAAAACGATGACGGCCAGTTCCATTATGATGTCCCTGATTCATCGTCAGTTAATCTTCTTGGCTTGTATGCTTTTACGTCAAATACAAACCACCGACCCAGATTTATTAATCCATAAACGAACGAGGGCTGAAACCTGATGTTTCAGCCCTCGTTCGTTGCACGGGAAGAGAGGCTCGAACTCCCGACACTCGGTTTTGGAGACCGATGCTCTACCAACTGAGCTATTCCCGTGTTTGCGTGTGCAAAGGTACGACAATTTTTTATATATGCAAGCGTTTCGCTTAAAAATTATCCATTTCTATCAAACCAAAATCTGCCAGCATCTTCCGGTAGACTTCCGCTTTCTTTTCCAATTTCAAAGGATAAGCCCTGCTGGAAGAAGGCATACGGTACAGATACAACTTCCTGTCGGCAAATTCAAACGACTGCCGCTCCCCCACCGAAGGAGGCTCAATATGAAAGGTCTCACAGACTACATCAGTCGCCTTCTGCCCGGTAGTCACAATCCCCCTGCACTGCGGCAACTGCCTCAACAGCAATCCGATATCAGTCGGCTCAACCACCTCCAGAAATTTATCCGAAGCATTGTCCTGCAGACGCCTCACACTCGAAGCCGCATCATACAGTGCCACTCCCTTTTCACTTAAGAAACCGGCAATCTTCTCCTTATCAAAAGCCTTTTTCCCCGGCTTCAGAAAAAAATCCCTGTCACCGAAAAAAATAAATCCGAAAATCCGCCACATATCATTCTGGATATTCGGATAAAAGAAATCCATGCTCCACCGTTTCTGCTGAGGCGGAAAACTCCCTAACATGAGAAGCTTCGCCCCTGCAGGCAGAAAAGGTTCCAGCGGATGATTCTCCACCAAAGGCAATCCCTCCATATCTTCAGCCGTTATGCCTTAGGTTTCGGCTCTTTCTTTGCCAGTACTACGATATGATATACATAGTCACTCATCCAACTTTCCGAATAGCCGAGCGCATGCTGGTAACGGCGGATATTCAGACAAGTCTTATGCACACTGTCATCCTTCCAGTCGAGCTTGGTCAGGATATCATGCACCGCCTTATCCGTCATATTACGCAACATCTTCTTGAACATTCCCGGCATGCGGAACTTCCACTGCATCAGGTTGCCGATCACCATCATCAGGTCCTGGCTGAATCCCTGGAACATGAACAGATAATTCTTGATATCATTCACATTCTTGCAGTTTTTCTTGATAGACGCATCAATTTCCTTGAAGAACGCATCGTTCAGTCCATAAATATCCACCAACATTTTCTTGCAGCGCGACTTTTCCGCAATACCCAGTTTATTGTTCTGAGTAGGAATTTTCAGTGTACGCTTGAACACTGCCATATCCGGCAAGAAGTTGATATTACTAATGCCCAGTTGTGCGGCCATTACAGCCTGGTAATACACCCGGATCAGCGTCATGAAATCCTCCATGCCCCCTACGCGTACCACATCCTCAGCCTCTTCCTGCTGTTTCTTTTTAAAAAGTGTAAAAATACCCATATTATTACATTTGTTATTTTATCATTCCATTTCCGATACAAAGATAGGCATCTTTTATCGTATTTCAGTCAGTATCTTTCAGTTTAAAATAAAAAGTATGCTCAACGAACACCACTTCCACCAGTTCAAAACGGATAAAGTCGGCCAGCAGCCGCGTACATATCCTGCGTTCCAGCCCACTCTTCCGACTGCACTGATTCAGTGTCAGTTTACCTTCTCTGTCCAGTACCTCCAGCAACTTTTTCTCTTCTCCCGTATATACCACACGAGGCGCATTCTCCACTTCGGCATTCTTCCAGATTTCCAGATGTACAGCCGAAGCCAGGATATTCTCATCCGCAATCCGCACATACGCCCACGGACGGTTCGATTCATCCAAAGCACAGACCGGCTTCCGGTCGCTTTCGGCCACATACACCTCCAGCACATCCTTTCCTTCCACCCGGAACCGCCGGTTGACCAGCGGAACCACCGGCTTGCAATACATCTCGGCCGCAGCCTCAATCATATACACCTCTTCCTCCCAGTCCACACCGGCTATCCTGCCGTTGTCTTTCACACCCACCAGCAACCGGCCTCCCTTCGTATTGGAAAAAGCAGACAGACTCCTCGCGATTTTCCGAGGATCCGAAATCGCAAATTTAAAATCCTGATGCAGATGCTCTCCCTCTGAAATCAACCCACGAATATACACTGTATCCTGATTTTCCTTCATAGCCAGTACAGGGTACTATCAATCACAGTGCTTGTGAGTCATCATATCCAGCACCATCCGGTCTGTTTCATTCATTGCTTCCGATCCGATTCGGGTCAGGTTACGGATACTCCGGTCTACGTCCTCCTCGATGATTCCCTCAATGGATGACACGCATTTCTTCTCCATCGCCAGGATGGCCGAAAAGACAGCCGTAGAAACCCCACTCGTCAGTTTCAGCGCACAACTCGGTTTGGCACCGTCACAAATCATACCGGTCAGGTTCGCAATCATGTTCTGTACGGCAAACATCACCTGCTGATATCCTCCTCCCATCAGATAAGTAATACCACAACTGCTTCCCGTAGCCGCCACCACACATCCGCACAGTGCCGACAGACGTCCCAGGCTCTGCTTGATATAGATTGCTGTGAGGTGGCTCAGAATCAGTGCACGTGTCAGTTCTTCCTCACTCTTATGATTGTCATCGGCATAGACCACTACCGGCAAGGTAGCTGCAATTCCCTGATTACCGCTGCCCGAATTACTCATGACAGGAATCATGGCACCTGCCATACGCGCATCGCAGGCAGCCGAGGTATAAGAAAGAATGTGTGTAAACGTATTGTCGCCCATGACATCCTTCTCACTCTTGCTTCCACGGAGGATACGTCCCAGTTCATGACCGTATTTTTCGTGGAAAGAGCGTTCAGCCGCAGCCTTGTTCAGGCGCTTGGCCTCAAGAATAAAGGAGATTTCTTCCAGCGGAGCCGTAGTGGCAAAATCATATACTTTTCTCAATGACAACTGTACGTCGCCCGCTTCCTGTTCCGATTCCTTACCGGAGCAGGCATCCAGGAGCACTTCATCACCCTTGCTGACATATACAAAATGCGTATGTCCGCCACTGATGATGGCCTTTGACGTTCCGTTCTCTCCCGAACAAGAGACTTCAATATACAGTTTCTCTTCTATATTTTCTTTCAATGCAATGCTGATGCATTGGGCATCGATCATCTTTTTTCCTTCGGCTACCCACTCCGGAGTCGAATCTTTCAGCACTTCCAGCTGATATTCCGATTTTCCGATAAGGGCTCCCAGTGCCACGGCGATGGGCAATCCGATCATTCCGGTTCCGGGAATACCGACTCCCATTGCATTCTTCAGGATATTGGCACTCAAATAAACTTCTATCTTTTCCGGACGGCATCCCAAAACCTCCGTTGCCTTAGCCGTACACAAAGCCACGGCGATTGGTTCTGTACAACCGATTGCCGGAACAACTTCTCTCTTTATCAGAGCTACTATCTGCTCTCTTTCTTTTTTTTCTATCATAGTCTTAAAATATTGTCCATATTTAACCCACCCGTCCAGGAAGCATATCCGACGAGTTTATCCCCTTTTCTTAAACTGCTGTTCGATGCGGTGTTTCTTGGAAAGGAACTCAAAGCACAATACACAGAGAATCAGGTACACGATGCTGGTTGAATCGTCTGTGGTCTGTACTCCCCCCTTCCACATTGCACTGACCTGTACGAACAGATAATATATTCCCCACAAGAAAAGGGCATATTTCAGTGACTTGCCACGAATCTGGGCCGTCTTCTCACACTCGTCCTTAGTCCGGGCCAGCAGAATCATGAACAGACAAGCCCAAATACCCAACTTGACTCCCGATTTTATATAAAACAAATTACTGTCATCGACGTAACCGAACATATAAAGAAGCATGGGAGTAAATACCAGCAGAATCAACAGTGCATACCCTGCAACCCTGCACGATACCGGTAATATTCCTTTCATAATTATAGCATTTTACAAGATTTCCATGCAAAAATACTTAATTGTAAACGATAGCCAATGTTCTTCTGAGTTTTTTTCTATTTTTGCACCAAACATCAAACAAATACATCTTTATGAGTACACAGCAAGTCATTATCTGCAAGCATCTGCAAACCGACCTGGAGCAATCCATGGCCCGGTGTCCCCATGATAAGCTCTTTGTGCTGACCGATTGTCACACCCATCAGTATTGCCTGCCGCTTCTCCGTCTTCCGGAGGATACTACGGTCATACAGATCGGGGCAGAAGATATACACAAGAATCTGGAAACCCTGGCGTATGTGTGGAACGAACTGAGTTCCCGCGGAGGCACCCGCCATTCCCTGCTGATTAATTTGGGAGGAGGTATGGTGACCGACCTGGGAGGGTTTGCTGCGGCCACCTTCAAACGGGGAATTCACATGATCAACATTCCGACAACCCTTCTTGCCATGGTAGACGCATCGGTAGGCGGAAAGACCGGTATCAATTTCAACGGCTTAAAGAATGAAATCGGTGCGTTTGCTCCTGCCGACAGTGTGTTGTTGGACTGTGAGTTTCTGAAAACCCTGGATCACCCCAATATCCTGTCGGGATATGCCGAAATGCTGAAACACGGACTGATCAGCACCGACGCTCACTGGAACGAACTGATCGGTTTCGACCTGGACGATATCAATTACAAGCAGTTGCAGGAACTGGTAGGCCAGTCTGTACAGATAAAGGAGAACATTGTACTTCAGGATCCGCGGGAGAAAGGCATCCGCAAGGCGCTGAACTTCGGACACACCATCGGACATGCGTTTGAAAGTTATGCACTGGAGAAACAGCAGCCCGTACTGCACGGATATGCCGTGGCCTGGGGAATGGTCTGTGAACTCTATTACTCGCACCTCCGACTGGGATTCCCGAAGGAGAAGTTGCGTACCACTGTCCATTTCATCAAGGAAAACTACGGAGCACTGATGTTTGGCTGCAAGGACTATGAACACCTGTATGAGTTCATGCTGCACGACAAGAAAAACAGTTCCAGCCAGGAAGTCAACTTCACCTTGCTCCGTGATGTCGGACAAATCGAGATCAATCAGATTGCCACTAAGGAAGAGGTGTTCGAACTGTTGGACTTCTATTCCGAAACCATGCAATAACCGCTGTCCGGGACATTATACCGAATCGGAAAGCATCCTAAGGGCAATAAGAAAACATTTTTCATTCCGAAAGAAAAGTTTCACAATAAAAAATACAGAATTGCGCTTGTTTTATTAAAATAAAGTAGTACCTTTGCAATCGCAATTCGGGGTGTAGCTCAGCCCGGTTAGAGTACGCGTCTGGGGGGCGTGTGGTCGCTGGTTCGAATCCAGTCACCCCGACTGGGAAAAGCATTGATAATCTGATGATTGTCGATGCTTTTTTTATTATATCCGACTCCTTCACTTCCTTCTGTTTCAGTTCTTCCCCCAGTTCCCTCTTCAATGCCATCCGCTCCACACTCAGAGCAGAAAGGGCAGTATATCTTAGAAAGGAGCATTCAGCCTATCCGGACTGGAAATAATCAGGCAATCTCTTCCATTGCCCAAGGTATAGATTTTATCCCCTTTTACCAGCATCTCCGAACGAGACAGACCGATTCTGCTCTTTACTTTGCGGTCCTTATCCAACAGAAAACATTCCGAAGAATCCGCCAGAGAAGAAACCAGCACATCCTCTCCGAAGCGCGCGATTTCGGTATACACCTGTTCCGGAGGATATGCAGCCAGCACGTTCAGTCTGCTGTTTACCAACGCGATATCATCCCAGGCTGTAAACAACGGATATACATTCCCCGGACGATAAAGCGGCGAAAAAGTCTCGTCCGAAGCATCCCGGAGGAAAAGATTACCGGATACAAAGTTCAGGAACTTTCCCCAGTGCTCCTTATCCCATTCCTCGGGAAGATAATCCAGATTCAGTTTTTCTCCCGTCGATTTCCGGAAGGCAGCAAAAAAGGGTTTTCCTACCTCCAACACCCGGTTTCCGAAAACTCCTGTCCCCTCATTCAACATGAAAAGCGTATCCCCCTTACACACCAGACGGGCACCGGCAGTTTCCTTCTCCGGAAAATCATACCGCCAGATTTCATTCAGCGTACTGTCCATGCAGGCCAGGTGTGTCCGGTCTGAAAAATAGTAACGTCCCTCCTCATTCAATACATTGGAGAACAGTCCTCCCGTCCTCCCGTTAGAAGTTGCCATAGTTCCTCCCCCCAATGCAAAAGACAAGGCACTCAATGCACCCACCGCGAAATTTGCCTTCACATTGGGTATATTTGTCTTGGCCTCATGCACCTTAAGTTCACCGGTCTGCAGATTCAGCAGACAAAGGTTATCGGCGACAAAAAGCAGATGGTTTTCACCGACACGCTGCAGGCTCCACCATGCACGGCCTGTCCGGCAAGGAATCTCCTGTTCCCACAGCAGCTTTCCCGTACTCAGCTGCAAGCATTTCACCTTGTGGTTAAACTCACTCCGATAACCGATCCATACATCACGTTCCACATCAATGTAAGTCGTCAGGATTTTCTCCTTTCCGACCTCTTTTCCTGTCCTGCAGTCGTACAGCACAGCCTTTATCCCCGAAGTATACAACACTTTGTCGGTCAGCAGACTGACAGAAGCCAGACGGTAATCCAGTTCGCGTGTCCACAAAGTCTGGCCCGTAGTAGCATCTACCACACAATACGTTCCTTTATTTGTATAATACCCTTTTTTTATCGGGCGCATGGTCAACAATACATAAGGAGAATTTTCAGAAGTTCCCACCTGATAAAAGTCGGCAGGCAAAGGGATACTCAACTTTTGTGCCGGCAGCATCGAAAAGCAAAGGCATCCTATCAGCAGAAGCAGCATTTTTCGAATCATAGTAATCTACGTTAGGTAACAAATAACCAGTAACAAATAACCAGTAACAAAATTAGCAATCCCCACCAAAATCACCAAACAAATGCAAATAAATTTATTGCTTTCACGATACCTTCCGTAAAGCAAAACAACATCTTCTTCGCCCCGCGGCCGGAGGTTGTCCGACCCTCGTACGAAAGTCGTATAACCTCCGTATGGAAGTTGCACAACCCCGCTGTGGAGGTTGAAATAAACAATTATGCCTTCAATTGATATGACAACGATGCAAGACAATATTATTCATGGGAAAAACGAATTCGGAAAGCCTTTCAATATCATTCAGGAAACGTACGGACATAAAAAAAGGAGTACCGCTGTACTCCAACCTTTGTTAACCTTAAATCTAATACTATGAAAAACACAGTACAAAGGTACGGACTTTATCCATAATTCCAAACTTTCAGGGCGGAAAAACGTGTTTTATAACACAATTTAATAGAACTACAGACATTACAACTTCTTAAAGAACTTGGTAAAGAACAACCACTGATAATCGATGGCATTGTTCCAGTAAGATGAATTATGTGCTCCCGGACGAACGATGAAATCGTGAGCGATGCCCCGACGGAGCAGTTCGTTATGAAAATTGCGGTTGACCTCCAGGAAAAAGTCATCCGTACCGCAGTCAATGACCAGCCGCAAATCACCGTCTGCAATCCGGTCCAACTGATTAATCACCGCATACTCATCCCACCTTTCAGGAAACTGAGCTTTCTCACCCAACTGTTTCTTCATGTCCCAGTTATCCGGAAACGGACGTATATCCAACCCTCCGCTCATACTGCCTCCGGCTCCAAACACATCCTTATGACGGATGGAAAGCCACATACTCCCCTGCCCGCCCATGCTCAACCCGGCAATGGCACGGCCGCTACGGTCGCGGACAGACGGATAATGAGTATCTATATAATTCACCAGTTCTTTCGCCACAAAGGTCTCATACTGGCTCTCCGGACGGACGGGGCTGTCCCAATACCAGCTGTTCTGCCCGTCGGGACAAACTACCATAATTCCCTCACGGTCTGCCATGGCCGGAAGATCCGGTTTGATATTCAGCCAGGAACAAGCATTACCTCCATAACCGTGAAGCAGGTAGAGTACCGGGCATTTTCCGTTGTTTACCGCTTGCTCCGGAACCACCACCATCACCTTTACTTCCGCATTCATTTTCACACTTCTGACCATCAGGGTATCCACACGGGCCCCCGAAACATCGAAAACAGCCAGGCACAGCATTACAAGCAGGGCCACACACGCACGCATTTTCATAATTTTCTTTTTATCACTAATATCAGGTTCAACAAAATTACGAAAAATCTCTGGAATATCCGCCGAATTGCAGCAGATTAACGCAACAGGGTTTGATAATTAGGGAGTTAGAGAAAAAACGCAGAAGTTGGGCAGACAGTTGAAAACCGTCTTAAAGCAGATTAAAGCAAAAGAACGGTTTCCTAATCATTACCCGGTGCTTTCGACAAGGAAAAAGAAGTGTTCAAGAAGCGTGTCGGAAAAGACAGGGTCAGGGCTACCTATATAGCGAGGGTACGGGCAAGAAACCATGTGGCAGCATTCATCAGGTCACATTACAAGCGGAACGACATCTACATGCCTGAACTTACCCGATTCGTGGATATAAAGGAATTAAACAACGACCAGATTGTGGAAGTGAACGATGAGAAATGGATTATTACCAAACGACACAAGACGGGTGTACCGTTTCAGGTGAAGCTGCTGGACATTCCCTTGCAGATAATCGAGCGTTACAAGGCTTTTCAGGAAAACAATATTGTATTTCCCAATCTCAACTATTGGTCAATATGCAAGCGTATGGGAAGAAAGATTGTGCCGACGAAAAGAAAAACAAGTCCTGCTGGTGTCAATGAATAAGCGATAAGTCCGCCTTGATTTATTACGAAAAAAATAAAAAAGTTTCTACTATATTTGTATTATCAAATATAAATTGTACTTTTGCAATACAATATCGCCCTTAGGTGGAAAATACTAAGGCTCGCCACCCCTAAAAAGGTGGCTTATTTTTTATATATACAATTGGAATATGGATCAAAAACAACGCGTTATAGTCTATATTGACGGATTCAATTTCTATTTCGGACTGAAGAGCAATGCCAAATGGAAGAAATATTACTGGCTTGATATAGTCAAGTTGTTCGAGATGTTCATGCGTCCGAATCAGGAGCTTGTTGCCGTCAAGTATTTTTCGGCAAAGCCTGACGATATAGACCAAAGTCTTCGCCAGAATGCCTTTTTTCAAGCCAATAGAGAAAATCCGAAATTCAAGCTGATATTGGGTAAGTACCTGAAAAAATCTATAACCTGTTTCAAATGCGGAAATGTTATTCATACCCATGAGGAAAAGGAAACTGATGTACGAATAGCCACACAGATTGTAGCAGATGCCTATCAGAAGAATTGTGATATATCCATTGTAGTATCAGCTGATAGTGACATGATACCTGCTATCGAACTTGCAACAGAAGCTTGTCAAAAGGTTTTTGTATATTTCCCTCCTTACCAGTACTCCAGTAATCTTGCTACTATGGGTATGGGTAAGCCTATTCATATGAAACAATATGAAACTCGTTTCAGGCAATGTCTTTTACCTGATGTGGTACATCTTGGAAAGGCAAACTTTGATTTACAGATACCTAAGAAATGGAAGGCTTTTCAGTCAATCTGAATCAGGAATACGCGTTATAAAAAAGGAAAATCCGTAATACAGTCTGGAATATCCAGTCGTATTACGGATTTTTCTTTTCGTCTATGATATTTCTATTTGTTCTGCAAGAGGTATTGCAGTTCGGGGTCGGACTGTATGCGCTGCAACTCGTCAGCGACAATCTGCCGGACCTCGGCACGGATACGGTTGTAGTTATCCTGGATCATCTCCTTCATGCGGTCGTTGCCGCGGAAACCAAATTGTCAAACCTGAAAACGAAAAACGAGCATGGGATATATAAGCATTCAAATCAACAAGGCGAAAGGCTCGGCTGACACGGGCGCATCCGACCACATAGAACGCAAGACCATACCCAAGAACGCAGGAAAGCCAATAAGGAACAGGAGGATGGTAAACGCTCGTACCGCAAGAAAGCCAATACCGTGCGCCTGTGTGCTGATGACGTGCTGACACGTGAGAAGCTGGTAACGTATCACGACAGTTATGCAAAAGCAATGGAGAAATATGGCTTGCAACGTGGTGTGCGTGGCTCGGAAGCACGCCATACGACAACCGCCCAATACTACCGTGATTTGAAACGGAAGACGGGTGAACTTGAAGCCAACATGCGGCAGTTACAGACCGAGCAGCAACAGGCAGAGCAACAGCTTGACGAGGTAAGGCAGGAAGTCAAATCGGAGAAACTGGAAGCTGCCAAAACGAAAGCCACATTCGTGGCAAAGGTCGGTTCTATTTTCAGTGGTGGTAAACTGAAAGAGTTTGAACACAGGAATGAAGATTTGCAAAACCGCATAAAGGAACTTGAAAAAGCAATATAACGCAGACCACAGCAATTGGAACAGTTGCCTACTCATTACCCCAAAACGAGATAATTCTTCTAACTCTCTTGATTTCAAAGAGGTATATTCTTTATACAGATTTACGAAAAAAAAAAAATCAACTCCCAAAAGTGAAAACTTTCAGGAGTTGACAGTCTCTCTATCTATAAACAGAATCAGAGAATCAATCAGGTTCCTAAGGAACATCCATACAGACTCTCGTCATTATAACCTCGGAAAGAACATTGCTCTGTACATACTTTCTCAGAGCAAGGGGAATTTCCCCAAAAAGAAAAAAGGACACAGCCACACTTTTCACTTATTTGCTTTAGTAGGTTCTGGTAAAACCTTGGCCCAAATAAGAAAAAGTAGTCTGCGCCCTCTGCAGGGTGCAAGCGACTTTTCGACTTATTATTTGGGGCTTACACTAAATTTACCAGATTTACTAAAGCCAAATAATTTGTCAATAAGCTGATTGCAATATGTCTATTAAAATAATCTCTGTTTTTTACTTCATCAATATTTTATCGGCTACAAAGTAACAGATAAAAGTTGAGAAAAACAAATCTCTCAGACATTTCGCAGACTACTATTACAAATTTTTCTTAATATACAACTTTTCTTTAAATTATACAACACCCAATTATTTTCTCATTAAACCATATCATCTCCCGTCTTGGCAAAGGTAACCCGAATAGTCTTATGAAAAGGAATAAAACGGGATACGACGGCAATGACCAAAGTTATGACGAACAGCCATCCCAGTACCTCTTTCAGAGCCAGCAACAGGCTCTGCTGCTGCAAGGTAGCATACAGCGAAGAAGTGGCCACCTGAACCGCCTCTTCATAGCCATGTCCCTGCAGCAGTCCGCTGTTGAACGACTGTGAGAAGCGGGCCATCGCCAACGGATCGGCCTGAGTAACCGTTTCTGACAGTGAGTGCATGTATTTCTGCTCCAGGCTGTAAAGGATATTGCTGTAAAATGAAGTGGCCATGATGGGCGCCAGTACCGAACGGAAAATAATCAGGAAAAACGCGTTCGACAACAGAAACTTCGGATTCAGGTCCTCTACGGCAAACAGGGCAAAGGCAATGATCAGCGTCAGCATGCCCAGTCCACGGATAAACACCGGAAAATAAAGCATCTCATACGTACTGTCGGGCGAAATGCCGAAATACAGCAGTCCGAAAAACAAGGCAAAGCATCCCATCCCCCCGGCAATCAGGAAGCGGAAACGCCAGCGCTGCCACCGGAACCACCAGAAACAGATGAAAGCTCCGAGCACATAGCCCGGCAGCAGCCAGATGTAGAGTGAATACGAATGCGTAGTATCCACCTTCAGAACCGATGCCATGTAATTGGTCAGCAAGGTTGTCGAAGTACTGAAAAACATGACCATCATCATATAAAGATACCCCACTATCGCCTTAGGCTGATAAAGAGGAGCCAGGTTTACATAAGGCTTTTCCGAATGGTATTGCATCCACACGAAAAACGATATCAGTACCGGTGCGACGACCAGATAAATGCATATCCGGGCAGACGACATCCAGTCGAGCACCTTGCCGTAATTAATGGCATACATCAGCATCAGCAGTCCGGCAGCGATGACACACATCTCGCGCAGGTGAAACTCCGAGACCGGAATCCGCTTCATGGGACGGTTGTGACGATACAGCACAATGATGACCAGCATGGCCACCAGCAACAGAATCATCATGAAATAATACATGTACTGCCAGTTGTAATGATAAGCCAGCTCGGCCGTCAGCACCATGGAAACCTGTCCTCCGGAATACACCAGCGGGTAAAAATAAGAATAAAACTCGCTTCGCACGTTTTTGGGACTGAACACCTTCTGCGAGAAACGGATGAACCACAACATCAGGAATCCCTTGAGAAAACCGATGATGAAGCTACACACAATCAGAATATCAGCACTCTGAGAGCGGGCGCAGATGCCGCTCAGCAGAAACTGCAGCGACAAATCGGAAAGCAGCACAAACTTTGCAGAAAAATTATCCAGCACCTTCGGCACAATGGGATACGCAATGGCCATTCCTGCCGAAGCCGCATAATACCCCATCGTGATGTCTTCGGTGTAGGTGCCCAGGGTGTTCGACACCTCAAGCATACTGCCCGTATACGACCCGTTGAGCATTATCACCGGCAGAATGATTACAAACAGACTCACGACAGCCAGCCAGTTGGGCACCCACTTCCGGACCGGCAATCCCAGTTGAATTACATTCGTCATTCTTGAAATACTTTAATCAATCCGTACCTTACTTCCTCTCCTCCACACCTACTTGCGCAATGCTTCGGTTATCACCATCATTCCGGCCCGCAGACTTCCCATCTCGCCTTCACTCACTCCCTCCAGGTCAATCCGCACCGGAATGCGCTGCTGCACCTTCACAAAATTTCCTGCCGAGTTATCTGTCGGAACCAACGAATACTTCGAGCCTGTAGCCTCCGAGATGGCCGTCACTTTTCCATGAAATACCTTGCCCGGCAGCGCATCCACCCGAATCTGTACCGGCTGACCAATGTAAATGTTCGCAATCTGAGTCTCCTTATAATTGGCAGTAATCCATTTATCCCTGCTTCTGACCAGGTACGTAATGGTCTGACCCGCCTGTACCAGTTGTCCCGGCTCAAGCGTGCGCCTTCCGATGTATCCGTCGTAAGGAGCCACCAGTACCGTATACGAAAGGTTCAGCCGGGCCAGATCCAGGTCGGCTTCCTTCCTCAGAATAGCCGCCTGCGCACTCGTAGTCCGCTTGTTGGCCTCTGAATACTGCGAAAGTGCCGCCCGCTTCTGCTGCATCAATGCCTCATAACGTGCCTGAACTGCCTGGTAAGCCGCCTTCGCCTGTTCATACTGCTGTTCAGGCACCGACTCTTCCTTCCACAACCGCTCGAAACGATGGTAATCCTGCTCCAGCTGCCACAGTCTGGCCTTTGCCTCTGCGATGTTCGCCTCCTGCACCGCCACATTAGTCTGCGAGGTCTCTATGCCCGATTGCAGCACCTCTTTGGCTCCCTCCACATCCAGCAGGGCAGCCTCAGCCTCCTTCACCTTGATCAGGTATTCGCGGTTGTCCAGGACCAGCAACGTATCTCCTTTATGTACCAGCTGGTGCTCCTTGAAGCGCACTTCACGGATATACCCCGTAGCCCGGATGTTCAGCGGAGCCACATACTGGTCGACGAAGGCATCGTTCGTAATCTCATAATTAAAATATCTCCAGAAATAAGAAGCCGTCCACCATATGCCCGATACCGCAATCAAGGCACATACCGTGTTGAGAATCACGTTGCGCATTCTCAGTTTTCTCAGTCTCTTATGTTTTATATGTAATTCAGTCATCCCGTTATTCCATTAAGTAAATAAAACCCAGTTTCTCTTCTCCGCATCCGCCGGCTACAAGCGTCCGCACACACGCTGCAACTGGTAATACGTATAAATCACCTGCGTACGCGCCGAAGTAAGCTGCAGCTCCGCATCCAGACGCACACTGTTCGCATCCAGCAGGTCAGTCAGAATAGCCAACTGGTTCAAGTAGCGGTTCTGCATGATGCGGTAGTTCTCTTCCGCCTGCCGTACCGACAGTTTCAGCGCCTCTACCCTTTCCAGCGCCTCATGATGACGCAAGTATGCCTGGCGCACCTCCACCCGTATCTGCTGCAGTTTCAAGTCCTCCTCGTTCTTGCTGAGCAGGACCGCAAGCTTGTTCTCACGTATCTTATGATTGTTTTTATAAAGCGACGAAAGCGAATAAGAAACCGAAAGTCCGATGTTCCAGTTGTTGTTATAGAAATCCGCCATCGTGCGGGACACCGGACGTGCCAGCGTATTGGAAGCATACAGGGAAACTCCCGGAAGTGAGGCAGCACGCGCCACCTTTACATCCACCTGGGCTATCTCTGTCTGCTTGCGGAGGTAATTCAACGAAGGTTCGTTCTGCAACGCCTCGCATAAAAACGCATCGTAGTCACGCAGTTCCACCGACTGAAAAAGCAGGGCCGTATCAGGCAACAGTACATGATGTTCCTCCAGGCCAAGCAGGATGCACAACTGCTGTGACAGCAGCAAAATGCTGTTATGCACCTCCGTCAGCGAAAGGCGGTCGCCGGTGAGCTGCATTTCACTCCGCAACACATCGTTGTGGGTAATCAGTCCTTCCCGCTTCATCCGCCGGATATCTTCCAGCCGCCGCTCCGACTCCTCGATATTGCGCTCGAGCACCCCCTCCTGCTTGAACAGACTGAACAGTTCCAGATACCTTTCCATCAGTCCCAGCTTGATTTCCGAACGGTCGGCCACTGTCTGTAGGGCAGCCGCTTCCTGAAGCAGTCCCGCCTTCCTGATTCCGTAATGAATCCGTCCCCCCTGGTAGACCGGTTGCGTGAAGTCAACCGCATAATTCTGCGACCAGTCCGGAGCATCAGGATACGTAGGACCGGAAAGTCCCCGCTGGAAGACCACTGGCTGTCCCAGCACACCTCCCCTCAGGCCAATCTGCACATCAGGCAGACGCGAGGTCCGGGCCGTCTGCCTCTGCTCTGCCGACAACTGCTCCTTCATTGCATCGGCACGCAACTTCAGGCTGTTTTCCACACCCAGACTAAACAGCCGGTCGACGGGCAGGAACAAAGAATCTACTTTTTGTGGCAGAAACTGCGGATATACTTCCTGCGCACATCCCTCTCCTGCAACAGACCCACAAAACACAATCGCCAATATCCACTTATACATTTTCGAGTACATTAAAGACAGTATCCAGTTCAGACAACATACGATGCAACGTCTCCAGCCCGATGCTCTTCTCGGCATTCACATACACCTGATCCAGGACCGGACGGACCTGCTCGCGGAAACGCTCTCCTTCGGGAGTGAGGTAAACCAACTTATTCCTCCGGTCGGAAGCATCTTCTTTCCGGCATACATACCCTTTTTTCTCCAGATTCAACATCAGATTAGTCAGGCAAGCCTTATCCTTGGCCGTCCGCTCCGCCAGTACCTGCTGGCTAAGCCCCTGTTCATTCCACAAACAGCTCAATACCTGAAGCATCTCGAATGTGATACCGGCCTCATTACGCTTCAAGGTTCTCTGCATCGCCCTGCGAAACGCCATCCGCGTACGGACCACAGACAACATCAGTTCACGAAACTCAGTTCCTTCTCTATTCATCCATTGTAGGTTTTTGCATTACGGACACAAAGGTATATATTTTAGCCAGATTAGTCAAATATTTAACTAATTAATGCGGTGAAAAATCTTCCCGTCTACGTGCAGTCACAATATAACACACTATCAGCCAGCACACTACAGTCCCCCATTCTCCCATATCAAACAAAGGAGTCGTGACACTCTCTTTGCAGACGAGCAATGCCACGACTCCTTTCCCTATGCTACGAGGACCACACGTCCCCGTTTCTTTCCAATCCGGTCCCGGAAAATCCTATCCGGCCGGACCGGCCATTAAAACCAATCCTTAAACTCCGGGACCTTCGCCTTACTGATGATGACGCGCTCCTTGAAAGGCACTTTCAGATTCACGGCCAACCGTCCGTTGAACCAAAGACTGATGTCCTTTACTGCCTTCTTCGATATCAGAAACTGCCGGTTGGCCCGGAAGAACAGCGCCGGGTCCAACTGCTCAGCCAGTTCATCCAGCGACTGCGGAAATACGATTTCCACATTTCCTTCGTCCACCGCCTTAACTACCCCATCGGAGATATAGAAAAACAAGATGTTCTCTACGGACACCGGAACCAGTCTGTCTCCCTTTACCGGAATCAGAAAATGCGTCCGGTAACTCTCCCTGCGTCTCAGCTCACGCATCAAGACAGCCAGATCGCTCTTCGGAGCCTCCAGACAGTTCCGCCTGGAAAGCTCTTCCAGCTTGTCGAGCGCAGCCTGCAGGTCGTCACAGCTGATCGGCTTCAGCAAATACGCGATGCTGTTTACCTTGAAAGCCTTGAGCGCATATTCATCATAGGCAGTGGTAAAGATAATCGGACACCTGACCGCCACATACTCAAAAATCTCAAAAGCCGACCCGTCGGCCAGATGAATGTCCATAAAGACCAGGTCCGGCATCGGATGGTCCTTGAACCACTGAACCGTATCCAGCACACTGTCCGTCTCGCCCACAATCTCCAGATCGGCTGCCGTCTCGCCAATCACCGCCTTCAGGTTGCGCAGCGCAGCCTTTTCGTCTTCAATAATCAATGTCTTCATCATGCCACACCTGTTTTTAGTCCATCAGGGGAAGCTCCACCATAAACCGGTGCTGCTCTTCCCTGACCATAATCTCCTGCCGGTACAAAAGGCGGTACCGCTTCGCCAGATTGTTCAGCCCGATTCCCGTACCTCCCGCACCGTTCAGCCGCGGCTGGAAGTTATTCTCTACCGTTACCTTGCCGTCGGCAGCCTTGATTTTCACGGTAAGCGACTTCCTCCGGCTGATTTCATTGTGCTTGACAGCATTCTCCACCAGCATCTGTACCGCCATCGGAGGCAGTTTCTTCGTATACATCTCCGGTTCCACCACTATGTCGAAAAATAAATTGTCCTCATACCGCATCTGCAGCAGGTAGATGTACGAATGCACGAAATCCATCTCCTCGCGCAAGGTCACCGAGTGCGACCCGTTGTCCTGCAATGTATAGCGAAGTACCCGGGAGAGCTCCTGCAGGTACTCCTGCGCCTTGCCGGACGATTCACGTATCAGCATGGAAAGGGTATTCAGCGAATTGAACAACATATGAGGATTCAGCTGACTCTTGAGAGCCTCGTACTGATTGGCGATGTTCTCGGTACGCAACTGCTGGTTCTCCAGCTGCACCTGATTGCTCCGTTCGTGCTGATACATCAGGAAACTGCTTCCGGTCACCACCACCGAAGACAGGAAATCGCGGAAAGGATGGAGGTAGTGATGCAGCATGGAATCGATGGCGGGAATGTCCAGGTGATGATGCAGGAACACAAATCCCTTTCCCAGCAGATTACTGCCTACCCATACACCGACAAACGATATCAGCAGTTTCTTCCACCCCATCTCCACACGCACGTTACGGAAGCCCAGCAGCCTTTCATTCAGGAAGAAAAGCAGGCACAAAGACAGATACGTAAAACAAACCTCACTGCCCACGTCCGTCCAGTGCATGTCCGGGAAAATCATTCCTTCGGCCGAAGCACTCGACAGAGCGATGATTTCAGGAGAATGAGTCAAAAATGCCACCACCAGTGCGATGGCATTTATAATCAGCAGATATTTACTCGACCAGAATTTCATATTACAAAGTTAATGACTTTTCTGTGCAGACACATACATCCCCGGACGAAAATCCTCCACGAACTCCCCGATGCGCAGATAAAGCCTGATGGAACGGTTGACATTATCCACCATCTGGTCAATGGCCTGCAGCGTTGCCCGGAACGTACGGTCGCCCATACCGTTCACATGAAAATCGAACACATCTCCCACCTTAATCTTATCCAGGTCCTTCTCGTAGGCAGTCAGCTGCACCATCAGCGCCCGCTTGTCGACCACCTCACAAATCGGCTCGCCCGCATCCAGAAACTTTCCGATGTTCCCGTTCAGGTTCGTGACATATCCGCTGACCGGCGACGTAATCTTCAGGTACGGTTCAATTCCCGTCTGCCGCAATCCCTGGGCATCTACTCCCAGCAGCAACAGTTGGGCGGCACAGGCATCCTTCCGGCTCTTTGCCGACAGATAATCGGCCTTGCTCTGCTGGAACTTCTTCTCTGAAGCCGCCTCGTGCGACAAGAGATTCTTCTGACGGGCATACTCCTGTTCCAGAAACTCCGTCTGAGCCGCCGCATCCAGATACTCCTGCTGCAGGACAATATATTCCGGATTCTTCAGGGTAGCCAGTACCTCTCCTTTCTTCACGAACTTACCGGGTGAGACCGCCAAGGTATTCACTGCCCCTCCCATGGTGAATGTCACACTCACCTGATGCTGCGGAGGAAGGAAAAGAATACCGTTGAACGAAGGTGCATTCGCTACAGCCGTTGCTCCCGACACCGCATCCACCTCCGCCGAGTCGGCCTTCAGTCCGGCATTCGCCGTATCACTGGCAGCTACCGTCTCCACCGCCTGCGGCTCTACCGCCTCTTTGTTTTCCGAACAAGCCCCGCACATCCACGGCAAGGCTAAAAAAATAAACAATCGTTTCATATCATTAATCCTAATTTATCCGACAAAAACTATTCTGTATACAATTCCATTTCCAGGACAGAGACATTGTAATTATAAACTGTCTCAAGGTAACTCCGGCGGATATCCTGCACCGCATTCAGGCTCTGCACCAGTTCCGCGATGCCGGTCTCGCTCTCACGGAAGCGCTGCAGCGCACTCTGCTGCAGACTTTCCGCCTCCTTCAGGGCCGCACCGTCATAATAGTCCAGGCTCTTGCGCTGCTGGCTGATCCGGCTTCTCAATTCATCCACCTTCGTAGTAAGCCGGGTACGGTCCATATCTGCCTCCCATTCCGCAATGCGGAAGGCCACCTTCGCCTGACGGGCACGGCTCCGCTGCGGGAAGAACAATATCGGGAACGAAACCCCTACCATCCATGAATTCAGGTGCTGCAGGGGGGCGATTTTCTGCTGTACATAGCCGACGGAAATCTCCGGGAAGAACTTGCTTCTTTCCACACGCATCCAACCTTTTTTCTCGGCTACCTGAGCCGAGAAGTAATTCAAATAATCGGTTGACAGCAGGGGAGCATTCATCTTTTCACAAGGCAGCACCGTCAAGGCCGTATCACCGGGTACGACAGGACTTCCGGCGTAGCAGGCCCAGGCAAAACGCTTTCCGGCCAGTTCCACTTCCTCGCAAGCCTGAAGCCAACGGGTATGAATGCCCGAAGCCAGTGTAGCAATCATGTTACGCTCCGTCAGGTCAATATCTCCCTGACGGTAACGCAAGTCGCCGCTTTCACGCAACTGCTCTGCCAGTTTCTCCTGTCCTTCGTAAAGGCTGCGCAGGTGATATACATACTGATAATACGCCCAGGCACGCTTTACCTCGGCTACAATCTCTTTTCTGACCAGGTTCCGGTAGTACTCACCTTTCTGCGTCTGGGTATTGACCAGGGCATTGCGGTAGAACGGAGTCAGCAAAGAGCCCAGCGACTGCTCCACAGACAATTCATGGTCTTTCCGGTACTCACCGTTCAACTGTCCCCAGGAATAACTGAACGAGGTATTGCCTCCGTCCCAGATCTCTCCCCGGGAAGCCTGTGCTTTCTCAATCTCCGCGGTAGCCACCATCAGACGAGGATGACGCTGTATCGCTATCTCCAGCGCCTCATCCAGTGAGACTTTCCGTACCGGCTCCTGAGCCTGAAGCCATCCGGTAGCACCAAGCAGACAGCCCACTACCATCAGTCCCCTGCCCGACACACGCAACTTCTTCCAGGCCCACGCATGCCGGATCCGGTTCACCAGCAAATAGAATACCGGCACAATAATCAATGTCATCACCGTTGACACAATCAGCCCCCCTATCACGACCGTAGCCAGCGGACGCTGTACCTCTGCCCCGGCCGAAGTAGCGATGGCCATCGGTACAAAGCCCAGCGAAGCCACCAGTCCCGTCAAGAATACCGGTCTCAGCAAATGCCTGCAACCGTTTGAAATGATCCGACTCGTACACATCTGATAAGTCCTTTCTTTACGTAAATCATTAAAATGGTTAATCATCAGGATACCGTTCAATACCGCCACACCGAACAGGGCGATGAAGCCCACACCGGCAGAAATACTGAACGGAAGTCCGCGCAGCCACAACGCCACGATGCCTCCAATCAGCGAAAGCGGTACGGTAGAAAATACCACAAGGGAATAAATCACGCTACGGAAGGCGAAAAACAGCAACAGCAGGATCAGCAGTAAGGCTATCGGAATCACCACCGCCAAGGTATTGATGGCATTCTGCAGATTTTCAAACTGTCCGCCATACTCAAAATAATAACCCGGCTGCAGGCGTACGTTCTTATCGAGCGACTCCCTGATCTGTGCCACCACCTGACTGATATCCGCATCGCGGACATTCACTCCGATGACAATCCGTCGCTTCGTGGCATCACGGTTAATCTGCAGAGGTCCGTTGACCAGGTCGATGCTGGCCACCTCACTCACCGGAATCTGAATACCCTCACCGGTGCGGACAAAAAGCTTGTCGATATTCAAGTCGCGCACTTTCTCCCGGTCCAGACGCACCACCAGGTCGAAACGGCGTTCGTTCTCGAACACCACTCCCGCCACTTCCCCGGCATAGGCCGTACGGATAATCGTATTGAGTTCCTCGATATCAATTCCATAACGAGCAATTTTGCTCCGGTCGTAATGAATCAGCAACTGCGGAAGTCCCATGGCCTGTTCCACAATCACATCCGAAGCACCCGGAATCTGTTCCACGTAACGGGCCGCTTCCTGCGCCTTCGCATACAGTTCCTCCATGTTTTCGCCATAAAGTTTAATGGCAATGTCTGCCTTGGCTCCCGTCATCAGCTCATTGAAGCGCAACTGAATCGGCTGACTGAAATTGAATTCGGCTTCTGTAATAGACGACAGTGACTCCTTCATCTTCTCTACCATCTCTGCACGGCTCCGGGCCGAGGTCCACTCCTCGAAAGGCTTCATGACAATCATGATATCGGCATCCTCCACAGCCATCGGGTCGGTAGGAACCTCTGCCGTACCAATCTTGGCCACCACATGCTCGATTTCCGGAAAGTCACTCTTCAGCTTCTTCTCGGCCTTCAGTGATACCTCAATACTCTTGCTCAACGAACTGCCCGCCGGCAAAGTCATCTGCATGGCAAAATCCCCCTCGTCGAGCGTCGGGATAAACTCAGCTCCCAAACGAGTAAACAGCAGCAAGGCTCCTACCAGCAAAGCGAAAGAAACCGCCAGTGTTCCGGCCACCCGTTTCAGACAAAAATCCAACACCCGTCTGTAGCCTTTTCCCAGCCAGTCAAAGAAACGGTCGGCCAACGTCGGTTTGGCAGAAACCGCCGGTTTCAGGAAGACCGAAGCCATCATCGGCACATATGTCAGCGAAAGCAGCAAGGCACCGATAATACAGAACACCAGCGTCTTGGCCATCGGTGTAAAATACTTTCCCTCGATTCCGTTCAAGGTCAGAATCGGGAAGAACACAATCAGAATAATCAATACGGCAAAGGTCGCACTCCGGACTACCTTTCCGGCTCCATGCGCCACCTCCACATTCATTTCCTCTCTGGAAAGCTTTCTTCCGGCCAGCGACCTGCCATAGAGATGAGCCAGGATTCCCTCCAGAATCACAATCGAGCCGTCCACCACGATACCGAAGTCGATGGCCCCCAGACTCATCAGGTTGGCCGACACTCCGAAGATACGCATCATGACAAAGCCGAACAACATGGCCAGCGGAATCACCGAGGCCACAATCAGTCCCGCCCTTACATTGCCCAAGAAGACAATCAGCACCAGAAACACAATCAAAGCCCCCTCAATCAGATTGCGCACCACCGTCGAAATGTTCCGGTTCACCAGCTCCGAACGGTTCAGGTACGGCTCCACGCTGACCCCTTCGGGCAACATTTTCTGCACGGCAGCCACCCGCTTCTCCAATTCACGGGTCACCACATTCGCGTTAGCCCCTTTCAGCATCATTGCGATACCACCCACACATTCTCCTTCACCGTCCTTGGTCATGGCACCGAAGCGCTTCGACGCACCGAACTGTACCTTACCGATATCACTCACATGCACCGGAATACCACCGCGGTTGGCTACCACCACCTGCTCAATGTCGCGGATATCCTTAATCATACCCTCCGAGCGGATGTAATAAGCCTTTTCCGATTTCTCGATGTAACTGCCACCCGTATTCTGGTTGTTCCGGTTCAATGCCGAGAATACCTCTCCGATGGTAATGTTCAGCGAGAACAAGGCGTCCGGATCGACCGCCACCTCATACTGCTTCAGATAACCTCCGAAACTGTTGATTTCCACGATTCCCGGAATACCCGACAACTGCCTTCTTACAATCCAGTCCTGGATGGTACGCAACTCCATGGCATCATACCGGTCCTCATAACCGGGAGCCACCTTCAGCACATACTGATAAATCTCTCCCAGCCCGGTGGTAATCGGCATCAGTTCGGGCGTACCCAGTCCGGCAGGAATCTCCACCGACTGAATCTGCTCATTGATCAGCTGCCGGGCGTCGAGCACCGGAACATTTTCCTTAAACACTACCGTCACCAGCGAAAGTCCGAAACGGGATACCGACCGGATTTCTTCCACATTCATGATATTACTCATACTCACCTCGATGGGGAAAGTAATGAGCTGTTCCACTTCCTGCGGAGCCAGCGTAGGCGATACGGTCACAATCTGCACCTGATTGTTCGTAATATCCGGCACTGCATCAATGGGCAGTGTCAGCATGGAGTAGATGCCCCCTACCAACAGCAGCAGGGTAGTCAGCACCACAAACATCTTTTTCCGGATAGAAAAGTCAACGATTTTCTTAAACATATTTTCTGCTCAGATTACTTAAATAATTACACGATCTTAATGGTACAAAGATAATCCGAGACGACATGCAGGTACCCAAGAAAAAGGTGAAGCGGAGAAAATGGGCGGTGAAATCGCCCAATCGGTCATTGAATGAACATCTCCCCCTCCCACTGCCACGGCATCACCACTGCCCTTCCTCCAGACCCTTCTGTTCATCCGGCGGGCAGGCCGTACGTTCCGCCGTCAGACATAAGGAAGGCAAAAAAGAAAAGCTGCAAATTTCCAATCACCTGTCATGGAAACCTGCAGCTTAAAAATCATAAAAGAGGTACCTTACTCTCCGGCTTTCTCCTCCGGGACCGCTGTACGGCGCATACTGAACTCACAACCGCAATACTGCTGATTATAAAAGTTGTACTCTTTGATAATCGCAATCCGGCGCTCACTCAATCCGCCCTTCCGCCAGTTCTGCCCCCACCAGCATACCTCCGGATAAGGCTCAACCGCATACTGACCGGCCGCATCAATCTGCTCCAGACTCTTCCAGCGCGAAGATGCCAGCGTCGTGGTGATTACCGTAAACCCATGCTCATGCGCATAACGGGCCGTATCGCGCAAGCGCATTTTAAAGCAGCGCAGGCAGCGGCCTCCCCGTTCGGGCTCGTTCTCCATTCCCTTCACCCCACACAGCCAGGCATCGTGTGCATAATCGGCATCCACAATGTCCAGTCCCAAAGACTGTGCATAACGCGTACACTCCTCCTTACGGATGAGATACTCCTCCAACGGGTAAATATTGGGATTGCAATAATAAATGGTCGGGCGCACCCCATGCTGCATCAGACATTCGATAATGGCCGACGAACAAGGTGCACAACACGTATGGAGCAAGACCTCCTTGGCTCCTCCCGGTACCTCCAACTCAAATTTCTTCTTTTTCATCGTAATCAGTTTATTGATTCTCCGTCCTTCTCTCCCACCGCTATCGGCTTTCGCCGCGAAACAAAGGAAGCAAGAACTCCGGAACGTCCACTCCATGCTTACGGATTCCCTCCAGGCAGGACAAGGCCGCAGGAGTCAGGGTGAAATACATCTGGCGCTTATCCTTCTCTCCCAACTGGCGGATGAGCATTCCCCGCTTCTCCACGGCACTGATTACCTTGGAAGCGTGCGAAGAATTCAGTCCGGTACGCTCCACAATGGTACTGGCCGTCACCGTCTCCTGTCCGATGCTGCAAAGCACCATCGCCTCGTTCAACGAAACCCCGTGCGTATCCATCAGCTGCGCCTCCAGCGCAGCCAGCGCCTGAAGCAAGTCCCTCATTACACAAATACATTTTATCTTTTCCATCTTCTCTTCTTTCCCAAATATTCCAACGGGGCCTACGTCCCGGATTGCAAAATTACAAAAAACAGTCCTACCGCACAAACGAATATCAGGAGACAGGTCGGACAACCGTACACAGTTTGTCTTCCTGCCTCCTTTTACTCTCTATATTTAATGGCCTTACCTGTTGTGCCCCGTCGGCTGTCCGACTTACGGAAGACCCGTACAGCCCTTTCCCCCCGGAGCATTCCCGGCTGCCTGTCTTAACTACAGATTAAATAAACAGATTCACGTTCGCCTGGTCGGCACGGTCCATGTACGTAGCCACGCCTCCTACCGATACATTATCGAGCAATTCCTCTTTTTTCACTCCCATCACATCCATCGACATCTGACAGGCAATGAATTCCACCCCGTTATCAATAGCCTGCTGACGGAGCGATTCCAGCGAGTCTACTCCCTTGCTCTTCATCAGATAACGCATCATACGCGAACCGATTCCTCCCATATTCATCTTCGAGAGTTTCAGTTTCAAGGAGCTGGAAGGCAACATCATTCCAAACATACGGCCGAAGATATCTTTCTCTACCTGCGGTTTACGTACCTTCTTGATGGCATTCAATCCCCAGAAAGTAAAGAAGATAGTCACTTTCTGTCCCGTAGCCGCCGCCCCGTTGGCCAGTACAAACGTTGCCAGTGCCTTATCCAGGTCATCGCTGAAAAGGATAAACGTCTTGCCCTTTCCGCCTTCGCTCACCTTCACCGCTTCTGCCGCACAGGGAGTCGCCTTTTCAATCAATACCTTATACACTCCCGCACCTGCTTCACGGGCAATCAGCCGATTGCCGGTCGTACGGCACCATGCCTCCGCATCCCGGGGGAATCCTGCATCCGTAGCCTGAATCTCCAGACGTTCTCCGGGTGCCAGTGCTTCCATGCTCCTCTTCAACTTCAGAATCGGTCCAGGACACTGAATGCCACAGGCATCCACCTTAACCACCTTCGCTTCCGAAGCTGTGCAAGCGCAAGACTCAGCCGTACAGTTCATCATTCCCTCACAGACACTGCCCGGTTCCTCCATTTTATCACTCGCCTCCGGACGAGCCACCGGAGTTACCGCAGCCTTATAAGTCTTCAATCCCCCGATCAGGTTGCGTACCTCCGCATAACCGTTCTCTTTCAGGATGTTCGAAGCCAGATAACCTCTCAGACCTACCCCGCAATAGAGATAGACCGGACGGTCGGACGGAATCTCACCCATCCGTTCGCGCAATTCATCCAGCGGCACATTCTTCGCACCCGGGACAGCCCCCAGTGCAAACTCATCTGCCGTACGGACATCCACCAGCGTCACCTTTGTCAGATCGGCCTGCTGCAGTTCGCGCCAGTACAGCGGAGTCATCTTTCCGCTCAGAATATTACCGGCCACATAACCCGATACGGCAACCGGATCCTTGGCCGATGAGAAAGGAGGTGCATACGCATGCTCCAGACGAGTCAGGTCCTCTACGGTACCGCCACGCTTAATTACCAGAGCATATTCATCAATCCGCTTGTCCACTCCATCGTATCCCACAATCTGCGCTCCATACAGACGGCCGTTGTCGGGAGAGAAAGTAATCTTGATATCCATCTGCGAAGCACCCGGATAATATCCGGCATGCGATCCCGAATGAATGGTAGCCGACAAGTACGGAATCTCCATCTGCTTCAGTCTTTTCGCCGGCAGACCGGTAGAAGCTACCGTCTGGTCGAACACCTTTGCAATGGCCGTTCCGATAGAGCCCTCGTATTTCACCTTATTTCCAAACACGATATTATCGGCAACGATACGTGCCTGACGGTTGGCCGGACCAGCCAGGAAGTTCAACCAAGGCTTTCCGGTAACCGGATGCGGGAACTCAATCGCATCACCCACGGCATATACCGCCTCATCCGAAGTCTGCAGGTACTCATTGACATAAATACCCTTCATTTCTCCCAGTCGCAGACCGGCCTCAGCAGCCAGACGGGTCTCCGCACGAACCCCGATGGAAAGAATCACCAAGTCAGCCTCCAGTTTGATACCCGAACGGAAATTCACCTTTACTCCGTCACCCGCTGTCTGTTCAAACGATTCCACAGCCTGTTCCAGGTAGAGCTTCACTCCCTTCTGCTGCAAATGCTCATGCACCAGTGCAGCCATCGAATAATCAATCGGTCCCATTACCTGATTGGCCATCTCCACCACAGCCACTTCGGCACCGGCATGATGGAGGTTCTCAGCCATTTCCAGACCGATAAATCCACCCCCTACAATCACCGCCCGCTTCACGGCATGCTGTTCCATGTACGACTTGATACGGTCCGTATCCGCCACATTACGCAAGGTAAAAATTCCCTTGCTGTCAATTCCCGGAAGAGGCGGACGCACCGGAGATGCCCCTGGAGAAAGCAACAGTTTGTCATATCCCTCCGTATACATCCTACCGTCCGAAGTACGGACCGTTACCTTGCGCGCTGCCGTATCAATAGCAGTCACTTCCGAATGCGTACGTACGTCGATGTTAAACCGCTTGCCGAAAGCTTCCGGAGTCTGCACAAACAAACGGTCGCGCTCGGTAATCACTCCCCCCAGGTAATAAGGCAAACCGCAGTTGGCATACGAGATGTAAGCCCCTTTCTCAAAAAGAACGATTTCTGCCTTCTCTGTGTTTCTACGAATTCTGGCTGCTGCAGTAGCTCCACCGGCTACCCCTCCAACGATAAGCACCTTCATAATCTGTCTGTTTTATATTCTTTAATACTGTTTTTTCTTACTGATAATTTCTTTAAATATTATTTTCCATTGGAAAACATTGCAAAGAAATATCTTTTTTGCCGGAAAATAAAATTTCCAATGGAAAATATTTCCGTTTTAAGTTTTATTAAAGAATTCCACTATTAATTCCGGCAGATTCACAGATTCAGGCAGAATCCGGCAGAGTCAGACTGAGTCAGACAGAAGCAGACAAAATCAGGCAGACTTCCCAGTGGCACAGGCAATAAACGAGCAAGAACACGCTGAGCACACCAGAAAGTACGCTGAGAATATGCAGGGAGATTATCGCACACGCTGAAAGGCAATACGCGGTGTCCCGTTTGCGACATAGATAATGCCACAGCGATGGAACCCTCTTTTCTCAAGCAAATGCTGCATAACCTTATTGTCGGCATGGGTATCAACCCGCAGATTGGCACACCTGGCCTCAGCCCAATCCAGACAGGTATCGAAAACTCCTTTACCTGTTCCGTCTGATGCCAGCCGATGAATGACGGCATAGGGGGCGTCGTTCAACCATTCTCCCTGTTCGATGCGGGCATAATTCGGATCTTCTCCTTCAATATAGCAGAAGGTTCCGAAAAGATGTGGCTGCCCCTCTCCCTCTCGAGATGTCTTTTCCATCACATAGCAATGACCCTCCTCTATTTCCTGAGAAATCAATTCCCGCTGCGGATAACCGTTAATCCACTGATTAGGGTTCCCCGTTGCCTGCATGAACCGACGGGCTACTTCAAAAATCTGCATCAGCTTGTCCAGATCGGCAAACTGTGCCAACCGTATATTAATTGCTGTTTCCTCCATAAACTTATCTGATTTTACACTAAATCGTCAACTACCGGTCAAAAATAGCTGTTTTTCCGAAAAAAAACAGCAGAAAATCCCCAAGATTTAAAATGTTATTATATCTTTGCACGCGAATCGGAAATCGCAATGACTGCGATGTTGCAAACAAGGGGCATTAGCTCATCTGGCTAGAGCGCGACACTGGCAGTGTCGAGGTGGCGAGTTCGAGTCTCGCATGCTCCACATGAAACCGTTAACTATCAAATAGTTAGCGGTTTTCTTTTTAAGGGGAATAAGGAAGGAATACGACCTCTTTGAGAGTGAATTCCCCTATTTTGTTCCCCAAAATTGTTCCCTCATTTTTCTATAAACCGCTGATAATGAGGGAAAACTTCGACACTGATGAAGCAACAGTTTTTCCCTGAAGAATTGAATGGAAGATTCTTCCTGAAAACCCCTAAAAGTAAGAAAGCAACTCCACTATTCTTTGCCGTAAGAATAAATGGAAAATCGCATAAATTTACCCTAGGTACAAAAGTGTATCCCCAACAGTGGAACCAACTTCTTCAAAAAGCATACATCAGTCCAATATTAAGCAACTTGGACAACCAAAATAATGCCATCACCAATCAAAAAATAGAAGACACAAAAGAAAAATTTAACAAATTTAAAATGTATCTTTATACAATAAACGAATGCAATATTGATAAAATAACTGTATTACTAAAAAAAGAACTTAGTACCATGAGCAGACAAAAGACATCTAATAAAAAGAAATTTGACGACATCGTTAAAGAAATCCAAGAAACAGTCTATAACGATACAACTTTAAAAAAGGGAACATCAGACAACTACATAAAAAAAGGCCTGCCCGCACTCCGCACCTATCTCACATATCTTAAAGACACCCAAAATACTATCATCAACGAGTTTAACCAGTTTACAACAGAATTCTTCAATGGTTTTGCAAAATATATATTCGATAATTATACGTACGACGATGGTAGCTCTTATACCATATCTTCCATTAATTCTATCCTAAAATATGCAAAATCAGCAGTCATTCTATGTGCTAAAAACAAACAATATCTCACCGAATCAACAATTTCTACCATTAAGATGAGGTATTTTAGTGACAAATCTTCCCCAAACCATATTGCTCTAAGAAATGACGAGATTATGCTTTTATACAATTACAAACCTACATGCAAAAGAGATGAACAAGTACGTGACATATTTCTCCTTGAGTGTACATTAGGCCACCGTATCACAGATATTTTACGCATAGACCAAAGATTAGAACAAATTGGGAACAAGCACTATATAACAATATCCCCCAAGAAAACCCCTAATAAAAAAATTGAAGTAGAAATTTTATTTGATATTGCAAAAAAAATACTTATTGACAAATATCAGTGTAAGCTTCCTGCTATCACAAAGGACTTAATAAATAAAAACATTAAACGCATAGCCCAAGAAGCAGGCATTACTGGAGAAGAATTACAATCATACCACTACCAGGGAGAAAGCGAACCTAAAGAATTTAAACGTCAACGATATGAATGCATCAGTTCTCACACTGGAAGAAGAACTTTTGTCTCTTTACTAGTTGCAAGAGGATGGAATTACGAACAAATCAGTAAATACACTGGACAAAGTGTAAAAATGGTAGAACATTATGATAAAGCAACAAGTAAATATATAGGTATCTATAAAGATACACTGAAAAACCGTCCCAATGAAATTGTATACATACTCGAAGAGAATGAGCCTAAAGAAAAAATCAAGGTACAAATAGTTAACAGCCCATTACGTGAGCCAAGCAATACTAAATGTGCTACCAGTCATCCAGTAGAAAAAGTTGATGAGATTTTCAACTATATATTCGCCGGCGATTTATTAACCGGCCTTATGCAAAAATATAATATCATCAAAGTAAACGAAGTATTAAATAAAAATCTAACAAAAGAATTTCTAGATCTCCCAGAAGTAAAAGAAGCTGTTAAAATCCTAAAAGACACTACCCGGATATCCCAAATAAATATTTCTCTCTACAAGGGAAATGCTGAACTGAAAAAGAGAGTAAGCCAAATACAACAGATAGTCTGGGAGATAGGAAAAGGACTACATGATGTATTACTAATTCAATTTTTTCAAGCAAATGTGATAGAACTAAATATAAACACCGACTATTATCTAAATAGAGTAATGAGCAAAGAAGATATTGAAAACTTTTTCAACAACTGGGAAGCATATAAAGGAATTATAATTTCCATCTGATCTTTCCTTCCCTACTCACCTCAAACCCTTATATATGAAATAAAACGATAACAATAGAAAAATTAGACTATAAATTAAAAACGAATACAAATACAACCTGGTCCTATTCATGTTTCAGAGGATGGCATGAATATGGATTGGAAAGATAGTCGTCAGAAAGTATTTTTAGAGCAAAGCCTTCAGAATGAAATCTGAAAGACTGTCAAAGGCCCAAGCTGGAAGCGAAGAGTTTCTGGCAAGGGCCTTTTTTTATCCTTCTCAGAACGTCATAAACCCTTATATATAAGAAAAGAAAAAACAATGAAAAAAGGAAAATGAACGGAGAAGTAATCAGAATCGGCCTTGAGATATTGAGGACCGTACTAGAAATTCTTGAGAGCAAAAAGAAAAAATAGCTTTCAATTATTTTTTTCGAGAATAGTATAATGGAAAGTCGGCAACATAGGCTTTCCCGGTAACTAATAAAAAATGATGCATTCACAATGAAAAAGAAGACATCAGAAATCGCAAATGAACCTGTTTTATCAGGGGAAGTAGCAAAAAGAAATGAAAACAGCATCAGGAGTAATGATGACATTACGGATGCTGAAGTTATTGAAGACAAGTTTTGGGATGGAGACAATCACCCGAACTTTATCGAATCGAACACCTCGGCAATTTCGCTTGAGGAATTAACTACTAAGAATATTATACCGACATTCAGCGACAACACACTGACCATTTCACACCAGAATTTTATTGGTGCTGTAAGCAAGGTTGCTGAACAGGTTTTTGGAGCATTGACTCCAGTAGAATGCAGGGTATCACATCCTATTATAGGAAGAATACCCTCGGCTGTACACAAAAAAGCGAGTGAATTAAAAGAAAATGAGAAGACAGTGTTCTACCAGCGTTTGGCATGGGTAGCACATGTAAAAAATCTGACTCGTACTATAAATAACCAGACAGTCCATCTTTGCATAGGTGGAGTGAGAAGTTATAACGAAGACAAACTTTACAGAACCCAGACCGCAATGAAATTTAAAATCTTTGTCGGCTGGAAAGTAAGAGTATGTTCGAATCTATGTTTAACATGTGACGGATTTTCAGGAACCATAGAATGTATGACCGAAGCAGACATAATGCAGAAGGCTTTGGAATTGTTTAATGGTTTTAATCCACACAAGGAAGAGACATTGAGACTTTTGGAGAATTTGAGAAACACGCAAATCTCTGAAGAACTGTTTTGTAAGATCATAGGTAGATTAAGATTATATCAGTTTCTACCAGTGAACGAACAAAGAACATTACCATCGTTGGAAATAGGCGATCAGGCCGTTAATGCGATGGTGAAAGGTTATGTATCAAACCCGAATTTCGGTAAGAAAGAGGGAGAGATTTTAACTTGCTGGAATCTACTACAACTGGCTAATGAAGCAGTAAAGGGATCATATATTGATACCTGGCTTGACAGAAACCAGAATTGTACTGATTTTGCTTTAGGAATACAGAATGCCATAGAAGGTAACGATACCAAAGGCTATAGCTGGTTCCTACATTGAATAAGAAGGACGGATTTGTCCTTCAAAAGATACCGGAGGAGGTATAGATATCAAAGTTTATTAAGAAAACAGAATTATAAACCGAGATAATCTATGCCTCCTCTTTTTTGTTTCACCCAATAAATAATAACAGAAAAATGACAAACATAAATACAGAACTTTTCAGGAGAACATCACCTGTTAAAAAGATTGAGATAGTGAAAAATCTGACACAGGACGAATTAAGCAGATTATCGGAAGAAACCATACTCAGAATCGTCAAGGAAACAGGAAGAAGAAGAAAAGGTACAAGGGATTATGAATTTTACATTAATCCCGACAGAAGAAAAGGAAATAACTGGAACTCAGTGATAGAAGGAATATGGCTATACAAAGGAAAACTTAGTGTCATGGTATATATCCAGTTTGATAATACAGATACCAGTTTAATAGTTCCTTTCAATGATTTTTTCAAGAAAGGGGATTTTAGAGGAACAATAAAAAGGGATGATCGTTACGGAAATCCACAAACTTACTACTATGTGTATGATGAGACAGATAAGACAGAGGTTTTAAGAAGCTTTTGCCTTGAATACGTCAACACCAAGTATAAATCAAAATTTAGTACTAACAATTAAAAACGATAAGGATATGTGTAAATTCAACAAACCTCAAATACCGGCCAATGTAACGGCTGACGAAAGAAGAGCTATTTATTTTGATGCTCTTTACTCACTTGACATGAATGATAAGGTAGAAAAGAGAGAAACTCTCAGTTATCTCAGCTGGGCAAATGCCTGGGCAGAATTCAAAAGAGCCTATCCTAGTGCAACCTATAGAATTGTGAAGGATCCTATCACAAACCTTCCATACTTTGCAGATGAAAGAACTGGGATTATTGTATATACAGAAGTTACGGTTGATGAAATAACTCATGAAATGTGGCTCCCGGTAATGAATACTTCCAACAAGGCTATGAAACTTGAAGCATACACCTACAAGGTTTATGACAAGTTCAAGAAGGAATATGTGGAAAGAACTGTTGAAGCAGCTTCCATGTTTGACATCAACAAGACTATCATGAGATGCTTAGTGAAAAACCTGGCAATGTTCGGACTGGGACTTTACATATATGCCGGAGAAGATATACCAGAAAAGGTTGTGGTTGACGACAATACCACTCAACAGGAATCAGCACCGGAACAACCCAAGAGAACAAGAAGAAGCAGGACTATTCAACAGCCGGTACAGGATAAATATGCCGGTATCAGGATGGCTCTACAACAGTGTAAAACCCAGGATTCATTGATGGAACTTTATAAGCAGCATCAGAATGAAGTGACTGGTAATACGGAAATCAAAGCATTATTTACAGAACGAAAATTACAACTTAATCAGGCAGTTTAATTATGGCAACAAAAAGAACAGAACTTAAAGACAGCGGTGTGGTTTTCAATGAAGAACTGCACGAATATTGGCTGGGAGACAAACAGCTGAGTGGAATTACTGGAATGTTACAAAGACAGTTATTCCCTGATGAATTTGATGGAGTGCCGGAAGATATGATTAAATCAGCAGCAGAATACGGTACTCAGGTTCATATATCAGTAGAAGATTTTGATAAGAACTGGATTAATGACGGAACCCAGGAAGTAGCGGATTATATTGAAATCTGTAAGAATAATGGACTGGTTCATGAGTGCTCGGAATATACTATAACAGACGGTAAAAACTGGGCAAGCAATATTGATAAGGTTTACAGAGTTGATGATACTACATTTGATATAGGTGATATCAAGACCTATGGAACAATGACATCTGAAAAGCTGGAAAAGGCAAGATGGCAACTCAGTATTTATGCCTACTTGTTTGAACTTCAGAACAAGAAAGCAAAAGTAGGAAAACTCTTCATAATGCACCTTAGAAACAAACCAAAGAAGGACGGAACATTCGACCATATAGCAGATTTAATTCATGTAAGTCGAATTCCATCTGAAGTTTGCAAGGAACTTCTGGATTGTGATTTGCGAGGGGAACAGTTTGAAAACCCTTACAGCATACCGGAAGAAATCAGAAATCAGGAATCAGAAATAAGGGAATTGATTCAGACAAAGAATGAAGTTGAGGAAAGACTTAGTGCCCTCAAATCAAAAATTCTTTTAGAAATGGAAATGATGGATGTCAAGTCATGGTTTACAGATACGATGAGACTTACCAGGAAATTACCGGGAATCAGAACTTCTTTCGATTTACAGGCATTCAAAAAAGATCATCCAGAAATTGATTTTGATGCCTACATGAAGACCTCAAAAGTAGCTGGGTCATTAGTAATAGCCATTTAATAACTCGGAACATAGACCGGGGAGATAATCATAGAACAACAAAAATAATATGATGTCTCTCCGGTCTTTTTCTTTTATGTATAACCAATTTTAAGACAAGGAGAAGAAACAATGAAAGAACTTAGATTACAATTTATATCTATAGATGACTGGAATCGTCCTGTATTCAAGGACGATAAAGAAAGATACTTTGGAGATACTGAAAACCTCTTCAATTACGGTACAAGCAAAGAAGAGGTTTACAATTTCTATAAGGACAAAGATTTGCATGAACATATATGCTATTTCGGGATGTGTTTTGACTGTGATCCTTTAGGAATCTGGATTAAGAAAGAAGTGAAAATAATTCTGGAATAAGAATATGTATCTGGAATGTGAATGTTCCCAGATTTCCATAGAGGAATGGGAAAGGAAAATGAAAGGAAGCCGACCGATAAATTATAATTGGCTGGTTAGGAGAATAAAGAAACATTTGCCGGAACTATATGAAGGATTGTGTCTTGAATACTACAATCCATATCAGGACAAATGCAAGTCGAACAAGAGGTACTATATACTGGTCCATTCAGCTATAGAGTACTTTATAAGAAAATAATGTATATGGAAAAAGAATATTACTGCCCTATTTGTGGTAGAAAACTTATTAAGTCAGAAATCGAAGGTTACAGTTTTCAATGTCTGTACTGCGATGAAGACTTTACTGAATCTGAAGTAATAATTAAAACAGAAGAAAATGAGAAAACAGAAAAATAAGAAACAGCAAAGTATGGAATTCCTTTTTGGTAAGGAAAATTCCAAGAAATCAATGTATCAGACAATCTATGAAACACATCATGAGATAGTAAGAGAATGTGAATATTGTGGTAAACCGATGACAAGATCCGAAGTGAATGATTTTGGTAGTCTATGCGAGGATTGTTACATGAAGGAATATTACGGATGATGGATGAGAAAATATATAAAGGGAATAAGATAGTATGTTTCTCTTCCAGTGATTCTCAGGTATTTATTATTAATAAAGACGGTGAGATAGACAGTGATACATTTCCAACTTTATCAGCCGCCCAACAATGGATAGACAAATATGGATAAGGAAAGATGCAATGAGCGGATTTGTCGTATAATCTGGCATGATGCTTTACAAAATTCCATAAAGCCTTTTTTATGGGGTATTGATTTCAACAGTATTAAGGTTGTAGATAATGGCACAGAGTTTATGTTTCAAAATCACAAAACAACAGGCAAAGTAATAATCCGGTATTCAGAAAGAACAGGATTATTCAATGTTACTGTAATACATGATAACGATGAGAGAAATCCGGTTATCATAGAAAGCATTTATATTGATATGCTGGTTTCTGTGATAGATGCAAATTTGAGCTGCCATGAACTTGTAGAACATGGTGTTGCTGTATAATAAGGAATCTACAATAACGGAGGATATGTGATGTTAAAAGTCAGATATCCTCCTTTTCTATTTATGGCAGTTTTAAAATGAAGAAGAATTATGGAAAGATATGAACTCGAACAAAGCCGTGAATACAAAGCGGCCATGGATCTAGAAAATGCATTGAATAATACGTGCTTCGACTATAAGATGTTTGCAGAGTCGGTGAAGTATTATCATCCTGTCTCTTATACACATCTCCGAGCCCACGAGACTGCAGCTAATCTCG
>ERZ1027150.397-NODE-397-length-38696-cov-12.609767_pt1 | contig 38696 bp, 36 predicted proteins | sample MGYA00519276_ERZ1027150 | MGnify/ENA primary metagenome ERZ1027150 (study PRJEB26926, sample SAMN06164860) | human gut metagenome | biome: ENVO:00009003; feature: ENVO:2100002; material: ENVO:00002003 | host: Homo sapiens | place: USA | collected 2012 ... | reverse complement strand
TCTGGCAATCTTCGTTTCCAGGTTTTAGGCTTGATCCGTACATTTGTTTTGGCTCATACAACAAAGAAAGCACCTATACGATTTATCGTATTAAGGTTGCTGAAATCGTTATACCCTCGATCGAATATATAATGCGCTCCTGATTCATATGGAATCTCAGGCATAACCTTTGAATCGTGAATATTGGCAGATATAAATATGCACAAATGCAGGTACTTACACTTCAATATCGTAGAGCGTATGCAACTTTATTCTGCCTTTATGTTTGCGAAATTTAGCCCATTCAAACAGTGACAGGCACAGATCAATCGTTGTAGAGTCAAATGCATAAACATGACCATCAAATTCGAATATTTTATTGATTCTACACTTGCGGGACTCGGCAATCATGAATGTTGCATACTCTTCGAAGATACGGTAGTTACGTTGCTCATTAGCCTTACTAAGATTGCTCCGAGTTACAGACTTTCCGATTCCACGATGGTAAAGTTTTTCAGCATGAGCTTCCATAGCCACAATCAAATCTCTGAGACTCTCTCGATTGGATAGCTGACCGAACAGCATCGTAAGTAGTTGATTCCAACAGGTATAGCTCTTGATATATTTGTCATCTTCATACTTCTTTATGAGATAGTTGAAGTGATTGCAGTCAAGAAATCGGGTTAATTGAGCAAAAACGAACTTGTCTTTATGCATAACGGTCTGATTAATACCGCAAAAGTAATTCAAATCCGTTAACGCCAAAAAAACTTATAACAAATTGAATTTCAATTATTTCAAACAACTTCTATGATTTTTTAGTGGACACTAATGAAATAGCATATTAAAAAGTATAGTTCTATCAATAAGAACAAAATTCAAACCTTGCAGATACGTTGTATACAATAAGTAAATAATATAAGAACATACATCTGTCAGTATGATAAATGATGAAGAAGAATGGGGCAATATCCGGCCGGAGAAAAGCCAACTGCAGGACAGCGGTAAAGAAGAAGGAAACCGAAGAAACGCAGGCTCAACGTAAAAACCTAAGGGGTAAATCTGATGAATTTATATCTTTGCTAAAAATAAAATCAGCAACGGTCATCGCTTCCTTCGTCCCGAAAGAACATTGGATTACTTCAACATCCCAAATGTAAAGGAAAGCAGTATGGAAATAGTTATTTACCTGGAAGAGAAAAACGAAGTTCCCGGTGAATACTCGAACATGAAAGTGGAAAGCAAAGTTTTTTACAATCCGGTAGCGGTTCAGGATTTCCCGGTCCGTGGCAAGAAGCTTTTTCTAAACGTCCGCCGTCGCAGATGGATTGTAAAGGAGGATGGACGCTATGTAAGCCGTAATTGGAAACTGATCGCAGAAGGCAACCGTATGACGCATAAATTTGCGTCTTTTAAAAAAAACTATATTGATACCCTTCCGATAAGCAGCAAGCTTCTGGGATTTCTCTTCGGCGTGGACAGCGAGCTTCTTGAGCGTCAGTGCCGCAACCACCTGAGCGGTTATATGAACTGGAATCAGCTATCCCATGCGGAAGAATGGATACTTTTCGAGAAGAACATCGGTCCGCATGTGGGGCTCGATAAAGTCAGCCTTTCACAGGGTGAGCTCTACACCATCCTGATAAACAAGAAAAAAAGGACGCTCGAGAAGCATCATTGCAATCATAAAGGGAATGGATGTCATCTGCCCTGCTGAAACTTTCCGGACGCAGACGGATCCTGGTCAGGGAGATAATCCTCGACATGGATCCGAACATGGAACAGCGGCACGTATCTGCTTTCCAGCCGTACACCGTGTGACAGACCGTTTCCATGTGCAGAAGCTGGCTTATGAAACGATTCAGGAGATGAGAGTGAAGACACGCTGGGAAGCCCTGGATGAGGAATCCATACAGATGACACATGCCAAGGCATGCGGGAAAATCTATTATGCTCCGGTATTTAAGAACAGAGATTCAAGGAAGCAGCTGCTGGCAAGAAGCATCTATCTTCTCTATAAGAAAGAATCCTTATGGACCGAATCACAGCGCGTGCGTGCTACCATCCTGTTCAAAGAATATCCCGATATAAAGAAAGCGTACCATCTTTCAATGAAACTCGGACTGATGTATCACCAATGCAAACATAAGAACACCGTATTCTTCAATTTCGTTGTACCACAGTGCCAGTTTGGCCCGCGTCACGTCTCTGTCCTTATAGTCAGTGAATATCTTTCCCAGCCTTAGGCCATAATAGTATACGTCTTTCAGATCCGGGAACTGCTTGAACAGGATTTCTGCCCTTTCCTTCTGTCTTTTGGTCCATTTCTTGGGCGCCTTGAAAAGCAGATACCGGCTTCTGGCGAGCAGCTGTCTGAGTGTATCCCCTTTGCTGAACACCTCAGGTTCATAGGGGACACCTTTTGCTTTGGATTCCCTGATTCTTTTGTTTTCATCCTTCATGACTTACCAGCGATAGGCTATACGCAGGTCCTGAACAACTTCATACACCAGTTTGGATACATGGAAACGGTCAATTTCCTGCAGGGCTTTCGGAAAGGAATCTTCTTCCGAGATCAGGTTTATCCACTTGTAATAAAATATGGGGATGATTCTAAAACAATAGAAGTCATGATGATAGCTGCTGCCGGTAGCTCTAGGTTTGCAATGATATATAAAGGCAAAGTAAAGCTATATGGTGATTATACAAAGTTGAACGGCATTTATTATTCTAATTTGAGATGGTTATGAAAGAGATAGTCGAAAACATTATCAATGAGTATGGCTCGGATTTATTAACAAACAATTAGCCAATTGTTTCGTATGTGTTGAATCGTTATTTAAAATAGTCTTCATAATGGGGTACCTTTGTGATAAAGGTACTATCGCGGGTTAGAGAAAAAGTCATCTCGCTACTTTGACTTGGTAGAGATAGGTGGAGCGTTACCACCACCCGCAACTAAATAATAATTTTCAATTATAGCACGATTATGGAAATACTTACCCTTATCTTTAAACAGAAATTCTTTAACGAAATCTTGTCAGGCAAGAAAACACAAGAGTTCAGAGAAATCAGACCTACAACTCAGAAGAAATACTGCCAGTTGGACGCTGACGGGTATTGTGTCGAGAAAGACGGTGTTTTGCAGCCTAAACACTACGATGCTATCCAGTTTTTTGTAGGCTACAATAAGGACAGGACCAATGCATTGGTAGAAGTCAAAGACGCAAAAATTGAACTGTTTGAAGATGAGAATCACAATCTGATTGAATACACCATATATCTGGCAGCACAGGTCGTTTATGATCTTGGCAGAGTGATTGAAAAACATGTTTAATCCTTTAAATTTTTGTTGAGTCAGAACAAATAAGTAAGTGATCAAGCTGCAAGATTAAGAGCCCAGCTACAAGGAGCACAACGGTATACAGATGGAAGTAATAGAGCTGCAAGAATTTCACACGCAGCCGTACAAACAAGAAGGGTTCGAGGAATGGGACTTCTTGGAGCAAGAGATTCATCTGGGAAATTGAGGGATAGAACGACTCGGATTGGTACAGGCCGATTCGCTAATGCAAACGGATGATATGGAACTGAGCAAATACATAAAGAGTGAATCGGTGAAACTTAACCGTTCCGCCATTCACTTCGCAGATTATACCCCCAGGAAACTGTCTGAAGAATCCCGTAAGACATTGAAGCGGGGTATCAAGAAATTCGGTCTGGTTGGTGGAATCGTAGTCAACAAGCTAACCGGCCTTACTGTTGTGTCCGGCCATCAGCCTCTAAACGTAATGGATGAACTCCAGAAGTTCCCTGAGAACGATTACAGAATCCGTGTAGATGTTATTGACGTAGATGAAAAGCAGGAAAAGAAGTTGAACATACTCCTAAATAACCCTAACGCGCAAGGATCTTAGGACTATGACGCTTTGGCCCGGTTGGTTCCGGACATCGATTACCAGAATGCAGGACTGACGGCAGCCGACCTTAACATGATTGGCTGTGATTTCCTTCTCCAGACAGAAGAAGAAAGTTCTATCGCCGATGCCTTGGAGGATATAATGGCATCAGTCACAGAACAGAAGGAAGCTGAGAAAGCCGCCAAGCAGATGGAAAGAGCTGAAAAAGTGGTCCACATGAAGGAAGTCAAGCAACAGGTAAAGGATACCACCCAGAAACAGGCACAGGATATGGATGCTTACTTGATGCTTTCCTTTGATACGTTCGAGGCCAAAGCTGCCTTTTGTGAAAGATTTGGTTATGATCCATATTCCAAGTTTATCAAGGGAAAGGTATTCGATGAACAGGTAGAAAGAATTGATTGATTATGAAAAGTGAATCTCAAAAAAAGTAAACATACAGGAAAAAAGCCAAAATTCGATTACAAGAGCGAGGAATTTCTCTCTCAAGTGGAAACGTATGCCAAGAAGGGATTCACGGACAGAGAAATCGCCTTTGCGATTGGATTATCTCCCCAAACTTTCTGTGAGAAGAAGAATGAGCACTCTGAATTATGCGAAGTATTAGCGCGCGGGCGTGCAACCATCACTGCAGCTGTACGTGCCAAGTTCCTTGCTGTGGCTTTGGGCGGTATCAAGACAAAAAGCACTGTAGTAAGGAAACTGAAAGACCAAAACGGAAATCTGACCGGCGAAGAAGAACTGCAGGTAAGTGAAAGCGAACTGGCTCCCAACCTTCAGGCTATGTCTGTCTGGCTGTATCATCACGACGATGAATGGAGGAAGGTTGAACGCCGTCAAGACGAAGACTCCGATATTCCAAAGGATATTGACCACGGAATTTCTATTGACTCATGGATTAAAGATAATCTGAAATGATTGTACCCCAGACGATATATCATCCGTTATACACCGACAGTGAGAAGTTTATCATTCTCATTACCGGTGGCCGTGGCTCGGGGAAGTCTTTCAACGCTTCTACCTTCATAGAGCGGCTGACATTTAAAATGCCCCCCGTAGAGAAGATTGTCCACCAGATTCTTTATACCTGTTAGATGGTATCGGCCGGTATGTCTATCATTCCGAAAATGATGGAAAAGATAGATTTGGACGGTACCACGAAATATTTCAAGACAACTAAGACGGACATCGTAAACCGAATGACCGGTAGTCGTATTATGTTTCGTGGTATCAAAACTTCTTCTGGGAATCAGACAGCCAAGCTGAAATCTATTCAGGGTATCACCACCTTTGTCTGTGATGAAGCTGAGGAGTGGACCAGTGAGAACGAGTTTGATAGAATTATGTTCTCCATCCGTAAGAAAGGAATCCAGAATCGGATTATCATCATTATGAACCCCTGCGATTCCAACCATTTCATTTACAAGAAGTATATCGAAAACACTCATCGACAGGTAGAGATTGACGGTGTACAAGTATAGGTTTCCACTCACCCCAATGTACTTCACATTCATACGACTTACTTCGACAACATTGAGAATCTTTCTCCTGAGTTCCTGAGAAAGGTAGAGGAAATGAAACAGAAGAATCCGGAGAAGTATGCCCATGTAGTTATCGGTCGGTAGGCAGACGTAGCTGAAGGAGCAGTATTCAAGAAATGGGGTATTGTGGATGAGTTCCCGATGTGGTGTAAAAGAGTCGCAATCGGGCAAGATTTCGGTTATACCAATGACCCATCAGCTTCTATTCGCTGCGGTGTCATCGATAATGCACTTTATTTAGATGAAGTAGATTATAGAACCGGATTACTTTCCGGAGATATTATCAAGACACTTCGTCCGTGGAATCTGAAAGTGATTGCAGATAGTGCAGGCCCGAGACTTATCCAAGAGATTCATAATGGCGGTATCAAGATTTACCCGGTAGAAAAAGGGAGTGATTCTGTCAATGCAGGCATAGACATGATGCAAGGAATGGAAATCTTCATCACAAGCCGTTCCTATAACCTGCAGAGGGAGTTTAGAAATTATGTCTGGGCAAAAGACAAGGATGGAAACTATATCAATGAACCGAAAGACCACGACAACCACGGTATTGACGCAGCACGCTATTATGTTCTGGGTGAACTGCTTAGCAAGATTATGAAGCCCAAAGATGTATCAGGAATATTTGGACATTAAATTTTAGAATATGAGAACCTTAGAAGAAATTCTAGCTATAAGAAATAGAAAGAAAAATCTATTATCTGAAAAAAGGGCGTAAGACAGAGCTTCCCAATGCTCACGCCCTTTATAACGACTGGAATCCGAACAAACATGAGATAATGATTGATGAGGAGAAATACCCGAAAATCAAAATCACTACCCAGCCTGAGAAACGTATCACAGACCCGACTACCGGAAAAGAATATGTTGAACCGGCGGTGAAGAAGGAAGTTGACCCAAATCGGATTGCACTTCCTATCGAGCAGGATATCGTGAATATTCAGACGGCTTTCACTGTGGGAACGGAGCCGGTTCTTGACTGTCAGCCGGACTTGTCAGAAGAAAGCCTCTTTTCCGCCTTGAAACAGGTATTTAAGAAAAACAAACTGAAATATCAGAATAAGAAGGTCGTCCAGGCATGGCTGGCCGAGCAGGAGGTAGCCGAATACTGGTATGTGGTTAAGAATGATAGTTTCTGGACCAAACTTAAACGTAAGGTGGCTGGTATATTCGGAAAATCTCGTCCTGAGTATCGCCTAAAGAGTGCCATTTGGTCTCCTTTTAGAGGAGGCAAATTATATCCATTTTTCAATGATCAAGGGGATTTAGTAGCCCTATCCCGTGAGTACAGAAAAAGAATCAGGACGATGTGGAAATAACTTGCTTCATGACCATTACAAAGGATATAGTTTACCAGTGGGAGCTTACAAGCAACTGGACCGATAAAGGTTCGTTCGCCCATGGATTCAAGAAGATGCCGATAATTTACATGTGGTGCCCGGAAGCGTATTGTGAGAAAATCAAAAGCCTCCGTATAAGACTGGAAAAACTCCTTTCAAATTATGCAGATTGTATAGATTATCATTTTTTTCCTATCCTCATGCTGTTCGGTGACGTACAGAACTTCTCCGGTGAGTTCAATAATAGGGTAGTGGAGTTGAACGATCAAGGAGCAAATGCCCAGTATCTTACCTGGTCTCAGGTGCCTGACACAGTAAAGTTTGAGGTGGAAACCTTACTAAGCCAAATCTATGGGTTGACCAATACCCCAAGAATCTCCTTTGATTCGCTTAAAGATACCGGTAATGCTGTTTCCGGTGTAGCCTTTGATTATGTATTCATGTCTACTCATCTGAATGTGGAGAACCTCAATGGAACCGTCGGAGAGTTCATGCAGCGGCGAGTAAATTTCCTCATTTCCGCTTTAGGCTCCGTAAACACGACTCTTGAAGCAGCTTCTGAAACCATCGACGTGGACGTACAGGTATATCCCAAGCCAGCGTAAATAATGCTTCTACAGCTACAAAATGGTATTGTATAGAAGAATCCATAAAGTATTTTGAACAGATAAATTTTGAAGGATATGAATAGTTGGTTGTTTTTAAGTCTGATATTGGCACATGTTATAGGTGATTTTTACCTGCAGAATGATAAATACTGTGCACAGAAAGAGGAAAGGAAATTCAAAAGCAGGTTCCTGTATGTGCATTCGCTTATTATCGGCGTGGTATCATGGGTAGTTGTTCCTGTTTATGAATTCAGATTTTATGCCCTTGCCATTGCTTTTTCTCATCTGGTGATAGATGTTATCAAAACATATAGCCCCAAAGGATTATGGAATTTTGTGATTGATCAGGTTGCTCATTTGGCGATATTGATTATAGTGATATTTTCCTTTGACACTACAACAAAGTTGCCAATCCAATCGATGGATTGCAATGGCAGCTACTCTATACCTCTATTCATATTGGCTTTACTATTGTGCATCAAGCCTGCAAACATCCTGATTAAGTTGGTCTTAAAAAAATATCAAGTTGGAGAGACACAGTCTTGTGAAAATATCAAAAATGCAGGAGCGTTAATTGGAAATTTAGAACGTATTCTTACAATCATATTCGTTATCATTGGACAATATGAAGCAATTGGTTTTATAATAGCGGCAAAATCCATACTTCGATTCAAAGACACGGATACAGCAAAAACAGAATATGTCCTTGCCGGAACGTTTCTGAGTTTTGGAATTGCATTGCTGTGTGGTTTAATGGTAACAAAATAACAAATGGACAGTTTTCAAGAGAAATACAATGCGCTTGTCATTAAATACAATGCTCTGCTTGCCGAAAATGAAGAACTGAAGTCAATACTTTCACTGCATGGTATAGTGTATTCCTCCATCAAACGTGCTGATGAAAGTACAGCATTTTCTTCCATAACATATTCTCCAATCAAACTCTCTCTTGATGAGAAAATTGCATTGTTCCGTAACTTTTTCAAGGGACGAGATGATGTATTTGCACGACGATGGTTCAACAAAGCCACAGAAAAGGGTGGTTACCAACCAGTATGTATCAACGAATGGCGCAGAGGAATATGCGATAAGAAAAAGCATAAATGTGCAGAGTGTCCCAACCGCAATTTTGCCACGTTAACCAATCAAGACATATACCGACATCTGGAAGGTAAAGATGAGAACGGATGCGATGTTATAGGTCTGTACGTTGTTACTTCTGATAATAAATGTTCTTTCCTGTGTGCTGATTTTGATGACAAGAATTGCACTCATGGATATAAGAACGATGTGTTGGCATTTATTCCCATTTGCAGAGAGTGGAGAATCCCATTCAGTATAGAACGCTCACGCTCCGGCAATGGTGCACATGTATGGATTTTCTTTGATCAACCCATACCTGCCTACAAAGCAAGAAAATTAGGCAATATAATTCTTACGGAAGCCATGAAGCGTAATGGACGGATTACATTCGATTCATACGATCGTTTCTTTCCCAATCAGGATAAAGTACCGGAAGGCGGATTCGGCAATCTCATTGCGTTACCATTGCAGGGAAAAGCCAGGAAAGCAGGAAACAGCGTTTTTGTAGATGATCAGTTTCTTCCGTTCCAGGATCAATGGGCATACCTATACAATGTAAGAAAAATAGATGAAAGTACCGTAGATGCATTATTGACACAGCATCAGCAGGAAGATTTTGGAACATTGGCCACATCTTCGGAAAATAAACCGTGGGAAATACCGGTCATACAAGATGTGACCCAGGAAGACTTTAACGGCATACTTATAATACATAAATCAGACAGGATATATATTCCTTTAAAATCCATTTCAGATAAGGTTAGTAATCATTTGAAACATATTGCGGCGTTCAAAAATCCAGAATTTTACAGCAAACAGGCGATGCGTATTTCCATATATAACATTCCTCGTATTATCTGCCGTGCAGATTTTACCGATGAATATCTTGCAATGCCTCGGGGGTGTGAGGATGCCATTATCAACATGCTGTATTCCCTCAAAATTGATTATGAAATAGTTGATAATACAAATCATGGTAAACCTATTGGCGTAACATTCAAAGGAAAAGAACGCGATGAACAATTGGACGCGATCAATGCCCTCATGCCATTTTCCAACGGTGTGTTGTCTGCAACGACAGCCTTTGGAAAGACTGTTACAGCCGCAGCTCTGATTGCCCGAAGAAAGACAAATACACTTATTCTGGTACACTCCAAGGCATTGCTTATGCAATGGCATGAACGTCTGTCTGAATTTCTTGACATAGATTTTACAGAAGAGGAGATTTCCAAGAAGCGAGGCAGGAAGAAGGCTTTTTCTCCGGTCGGGTGTCTTGATTCTACCTCTAACACGTTGCATGGTGTTATTGATATAGCCCTTATGCAGTCGTGTTTTGAAAATGACGAAGTCAAGCCTTTTGTAAAAGGATACGGGATGGTCATTGTAGACGAGTGTCATCACGTATCTTCCATAACATTTGAGAATGTGTTAAAACACGTTACGGCACATTATGTCTATGGACTTACTGCCACTCCAATCCGTAAAGATGGTTTGCAGCCTATTATCTTTATGCAATGCGGTCCGATTCGTTTTTTTGCCGATGCCAAGGCACAGATACAGAAGCAGTCGTTCCAGCGTTATCTTGTGCCGAGATTTACATCTTATAGACCTGTTACCGATGACAAACAATCGTTTACGGCACTATCACAATCCCTCGCAGAATCGGAAATACGGAATAATCTTATAATAGAGGATGTCCTTAATGTTGTGGCTGCAGGCCGAACGCCTATAATACTTACTGCCAGAACTTCTCATGTAGAATTGCTTGCCGAAATGTTGAAGCAGCATGTAGCCAACATCATACAACTCACAGGAGAAGGGACTGCAAAGAACAAGAGAGAAACGCTGCAAAAGTTACAGGATATACCCAAAGATGCCCCTCTTGTAATAGTAGCCACGGGAAAATATGTGGGAGAGGGATTTGACTATCCACGACTTGATACACTGTTTTTGGCACTACCAATCTCATGGAAAGGATTGGTGGCACAATATGCCGGACGTTTGCACCGTGAGAATGAGGGCAAGAAAGATGTTCGTATTTATGACTATATTGATATACACGAACCTGTTTGTGAGAATATGTATCGTAAACGCCTAAAAGGATACTCTGCCATCGGTTATCGTGTACTGTCAAAAGATACTCAGACACTGTTTGATAATACAGATGACTTACAAATATCATCATATGAAGGACAGATTTTCAATGGTAACACATTCCGTTTGGCATTTATGCAAAATTTGAAAAGTTCAAGACAATCTATTGTCATATCCTCTCCAAAACTCTATCGTACAGAACGAAACACATTTGTTAAAATGCTCAGAGAGTTTCATGTAAGTGGTGTTCAAATTGCAATTCTTACATCAGAGGAAAGCAGTCAGACGAATTATCTAAAAAGTTTGGGATTATATGTAAAGATTGTACCTAAACTATCTTTATCCTCGTGTATCATAGATAGGTCCACGGTCTGGTATGGCAGTATCAATATACTTGGCTATGTAACAGAAGAAGATAACATTATTAAAATCACAGATGGTAAACTTGCAAATGAGCTACTTGATGTCATTTACGATAGCCCCAAATAGGGGAATGCAAATAAGTAGAAAATAATTATCGTTTTACTCTCTAATGACAGTATTATAAGTGTAATAATTCTTGCAGAACAGATGTAATTACTGCTAAATAGTAAAACTTTTTAGCGCGATGCAATTTTAGAGCGTTTTGCAACAAAATACCCCTCAAAAAGCCGATGCTTAATGAGGGGCAAATAACGATAAATATGTAATTTACTTAACCTGAGTTGCTGAATTTCAATAGTTGTATTTTAATGACCTATAAATTCAGGTTGTCTATATGCAGCGTATTAGCCGCTTTTTCTTTCTTCTCATTCACGATATGCGTATAAATCTGCGTGGTTCTGACATTTGTATGACCCATTAAATCTTTAATGGTATATATGTCAACACCATTTTCCAGCAATAGTGAAGCGAAGCTGTGGCGGCCGCAATGGAAAGTAACATGTTTCTTGATGTCGGATGCTTCTATCCACACTTTCAGAGGACGTGAAATCCAAGAAGCATCTGTCAATCCTTCAAAAACGAGAGATTCTTCATCGCTTGGGCGTTCACCACATAGCTGAAGGGCTTGTTGGGTGATAGGCTTATAATCGGGTACTTTCGTTTTTTGTTGTACAACTACCGCTTGCCAAGTACCCTTACTTGTTTGCTGAATTTGTTTCCATTTCAAAGTTTGGATATCACCATGCCGTAATCCTGTAAGAATTGAAAACAAGAACGCACGTTTTAAAACCTCATTCTTACAAGGTGTATTAACCAACATTTGTACCTCATTCATAGTAAGGGCAACACGAGGTTTCTCAATGCTTGTTATTCCTTTGACTTTTGCACTGATGTCAACTGTCAGGTATTCATCAACGAACGCTTGTTTTAATCCGGCCTTGAGTATAGAGAAATAGGTGGACGCCGTGTTTTGTGAAATAGTTCCTTTCTTAGTGCCACCCATTGGAGCACGGAGAAAGAACATCTTAATATCTTCAAGCAACTTAACGGATATGTCCTTAAATGGGATTGGTTGTCCTTGAGAATAAATCTTCAACAATTCACCCACTCGCCTCCAGTTAACTATAATTGAATTGGAACTATTAGGATGTCGTTTGCTGATAATACTATTGAAATACTTGATAAAGTCCTGTTCGCTCCGTTCATTTTGTGCAGCGATTTCATTCTCTTTATCCGTATATAGAATTGCGCTATCGTATTCACGTTGCCGTAACTTACGCACATTGTCGGCATAGATACAAGCCTCTTGATCTATCGTTGAACGGCATTGGATGATTCCATTCAAATCACGTTTAGGTTTATAATTGAATGTTCCATCCGGCAAGATTCGTGCAATGGACGACTTGTCCCAAATTGGTGTGGATATTGTTCGGTTAATTGATTCAACCACACGGCTTGCCCGTTTAGAGCCTCGCTTGTAAACCGGGTATGACTCTATAATAAGATACCACTCATCTTTATAATTTGATTTCCTGAGTTTGACGGTCACTTTGGTGTTTGGTAATGCTTTCTTCATTCTACTTCTGATTTATATAGATTGTCTATTTCTTGTTTGGGTACATATACATAGTTTCCTATTTGTCGTGAGGGAATAGAGTATTTTCTAACATGCGCCCATACTGAACTATCATTAATATGGTACTTCTCACAAATCTCTGTAATGGTATAACAGTCCTCTGGCTCTAAGCTATATGTTTTAGGAACAGGTTTTTCTTTTTCGGCAATACTTTCCGGTCTCTTTAGGAAAAGTTGTTCCATTTCGGAGCGTTTGATACGCGTGAGCCTTGTACCCAAATTGATGACTGGAATACGTCCCAATTTGATTAAGCGATAGAGAGTACTACGTTCTACCCCAAACATTGCTACTGCCTCCTTTACAGAAATATATTCTCTGATGTCTGGTACTTGTTGGGCAATGGCTTCTAATTTTGCATTTCTATCTTTTACATCCTTTTTGCGCTTCCAAGCCACTTTACCACATTTTGGGGAACAATAATAGCTGTCAAGTGTCTTTGCGACGAAAACCTTGCCGCAGACTTTGCATTTCCTTTTGATTTCAAATCCGATTGTTGGCATATTATCTACTTTTAAGTATGTATTAGTATAGATAAGTAGAATTTAGTTCTACATTATCTACTTTTTTGTCTTGTCGCAAATATGTTGCAAATAAGAGATAAAAAAGCCTATAGAAAACACATAGAAACCATGAACCCTATAAACGCAAAAAGCGTGCAACTCGTTGAGCTGCACGCTTTTGCTTATTGTTTATTATTTGTTTACTTATCGGAATCATTTGACTTCCTCAAAGTCAGCATCCTGTACATTGTCATTGTTCTTGCTTGAACCCTGACCTGCATTGTTATTTGCCTGACCTGCGTTAGGACCAGCCTGAGCACCACCTGTCTGAGCGTACATTTCAGCACTTGCAGCCTGGAATGCAGCCTGAAGTTCTGCGCTTGCAGCATCGATACCAGCCAAATCCTGAGCCTTGTGAGCATCTTTCAGTTTCTGGAGGGCAGCTTCAATAGGAGCTTTCTTGTCGGCCGGAATCTTATCGCCAAGGTCTTTCAACTGATTTTCTGTAGAGAAGATCAAGCTGTCTGCCTGGTTCAACTTGTCGATACGTTCCTTTTCCTTCTTATCAGCTTCTGCGTTAGCTTCTGCTTCAGCCTTCATACGGTCGATTTCTTCCTTGCTCAAACCAGATGAAGCTTCGATACGGATGGCCTGTTCCTTACCCGTAGCCTTATCCTTAGCAGATACCTTCAAGATACCGTTGGCATCGATATCGAATGTAACTTCAATCTGAGGCACACCACGACGAGCCGGAGCGATACCTGTCAAGTTGAACTGACCGATTGACTTGTTCTGAGCGGCCATCGGACGTTCACCCTGCAATACGTGGATGGTAACTTCTGTCTGGTTATCAGCTGCAGTAGAGAACACTTCGCTCTTCTTGCACGGAATGGTTGTGTTGGCATCAATCAACTTGGTCATTACACCACCCATTGTTTCGATACCCAGTGTCAACGGAGTGACATCCAACAATACGATGTTACCTACACCAGCTTCCTTGTTCAATACGGCACCCTGGATACAAGCACCTACGGCTACTACTTCATCCGGATTTACACCCTTAGAAGGAACTTTACCGAAGAAGTCTTCTACCAGTTTCTGTACAGCCGGGATACGTGAAGAACCACCTACCAAGATTACTTCGTCGATGTCTGCATTGTTCAAACCTGCATCGCTCATTGCTTTCTTACAAGGTTCAAGACAAGCCTGAATCAAGTTGTGAGCAAGTTGTTCGAATTTAGCACGAGTCAAAGTCTTTACCAAGTGTTTAGGCACACCAGCTACCGGCATGATGTACGGCAAGTTGATTTCAGTAGAAGTAGAAGAAGACAATTCAATTTTTGCCTTTTCAGCAGCTTCTTTCAAACGTTGCATAGCCATCGGGTCAGTAGTCAGGTCAGCACCTTCGTCGTTCTTGAATTCCTGAACCAACCAGTCGATGATAACCTGGTCGAAGTCATCACCACCCAGGTGAGTATCACCGTTAGTTGACAATACTTCGAATACACCGCCACCGAATTCCAGGATAGAGATATCGAATGTACCACCACCAAGGTCGAATACGGCTACCTTCATATCTTTGTTAGCCTTGTCTACACCGTAAGCCAATGCAGCTGCAGTCGGTTCGTTCACGATACGTTTTACATCCAGACCCGCAATCTGACCAGCTTCCTTCGTAGCCTGACGCTGAGAGTCAGAGAAGTATGCCGGAACGGTGATGACAGCTTCTGTTACTTCCTGTCCCAGATAATCTTCAGCAGTTTTCTTCATCTTCTGCAGAATCATTGCAGAGATTTCCTGCGGAGTGTACAGACGTCCGTCGATGTCTACACGCGGAGTGTTGTTGTCACCCTTTACTACTGAATAAGGTACACGAGCAATTTCTTTCTGAACCTGATCGTAAGTTTCACCCATGAAACGTTTAATAGAATATACTGTGCGTTTCGGGTTTGTGATAGCCTGACGTTTAGCAGGGTCACCTACCTTACGTTCGCCGCCGTCTACGAAACCTACTACTGAAGGAGTGGTACGTTTACCTTCGCTGTTGGCAATTACCACCGGTTCGTTACCTTCAAATACTGCAACACATGAGTTTGTTGTTCCTAAGTCAATACCAATAATCTTTCCCATAATTGTATCTATTTTTATTATTTTCTAATTTGGTTTATTCTGTAACACCGAAGCGTTACGCCCTTTAAAAGACAAATGCCATGCCAGAACAAAAAAAAGCCCGTGCCAGCATTTTTTTCTGACACGGACTGCCATTTTGGCTGTTTTATGTGACATTCTTGCCTCACACATTCAGGTGAGACTGACAAAATCAGAGGAACTCACCCCAGAAAGGAGCTGACAAAAGCGGTTCTGTCAGGAAAGGAACCTGGAAGAACAACACAATTCCGATGGCCAGGGCAATCATCCACAACAATACCAGCACTACTTTCGTAGAGGTACCCATGGGCTTCCAGCTACCGAACGACTGCATGACAGCCTGAATCAGTCCGGCTACCGGGATACCGACAATCAGCAGACCGCATACGGTGAGTCCGACAATTACTCCCGGCATGGTATACATTCCACTCCAATCTACCCAAGGCAATATATTATAGAAGAAGGCAGGCAGACTGACGATGACTCCCGTGGCGGTCATCAGCAGGGCAAACAAGACGATGAGTCCTACCAGCAGGAAAGGAGCGCAGCATATCAGCAACAGCACCAGGCAAAGTTTCAACAGGAAACCGACCACAGCTACCACCCCATTGCCAAACTTATGCAAGGCAGAGCGGGGCTGTTCTGAATGTACATACTCGTTCACTTTCTCAAAACCGTCGGTCACCGTCCGGCCGATGTTTTCCACATTGATGGGTTCTCCACGCATCTGTAACTTTTCCGTAGCCGTATGTGCCAGCGGGATGATAATCCATGCCAGCAGATAAGCCAGAATCAAACCATGAATAAAAAATCCGGCCAAAATAAAGACGATACGGGTCCAGGTCACATCCCAGCCGAAATAGGCTGAAATGCCCGATACCACTCCACCCAGGATACGGTCGTCCGGATTACGGAACAAGCGGCGGCGGGTTTCCGTCGATTCACTATCGAAAGTCTTGCTGTTCGATGCAGACGGGTTACCGTCTTCTTCACCATTCAGTTCCTCCGGCTTTCCCATACGGGCAATAACCTCTTCCACCTCTTTAATAGTAATCACTTGTAATCCGCCACGCAATGCCTCATCAAACAGTTCGGCAATACGGGATTCTATGTCGCGCACAATCTCTTCCGCTCCTTCATCCTTACGGAAGTGATAGCGGAGGTTGTTCAAATAATTATCCAGCAGGATATAGGCATCTTCATCTATATGATATACAGTGCCGCCTAAATTTACAGTCAGTGTCTTTTTCATGTCATGTGATTTTTAAATGTTTTGTCTTAAATGATTCACCGTATCAGAAAGTCCGTCCCAGGCACTTTCCAGTTCCTTCAGAAATTCCTCCCCTTCCGGAGTCAGTCCATAATACTTGCGGGGCGGTCCTTGCGTGGACTCCACCCACTCGTACGACAGGAGTCCGTCGTTCTTCAGGCGGGTCAGCAACGGATAAAGCGTGCCTTCCACCACAATCAGCCGGGCCTCTTTCAGCTTCTGGATAATGTCGGAAGAATAGGCAGACTCCCGGTGCAACAGCAACAGAATGCAATACTCCAGCATCCCTTTGCGCATCTGCGATTTTACATTGTCTACATTCATTTCATCTCATTTATCTTGTATGACACAAATATAGGTTTTATATTGATACTATGTATTGCAAGGTATTATAATTTCAAAACTTTTAACAAGTTTATATTTCGATAAAGCCCATACATACAAAAGATAAACTACTTTTGCAGAAAACACATTATAAATAAGGAAACGCCTATGTTTACGATTAGAAAAGCTACCCTTGCTGACATTGAAGTCATCCGGACGCTGGCGGCACAGACCTTTCCGGCTACCTACCAGCACATTCTGACTCCGGAACAGATTGATTACATGATGGACTGGATGTATTCCAGCGAGAGCCTGAAAAACCAGATGGAGAAAGAGCATCACATTTACTACATTGCTTACGAAGAATGTGAGCCTGCGGGCTATGTGTCCATCCAGCAGGAAGATACGGATTTGTTCCACTTGCAGAAGATTTACGTACTCCCCTACTTCCAGAAATACAAACTCGGACGGCAACTGTTCCAGCAGGCCATAAAGGGCATCAAGGAACTTCATCCGGAACCTTGCCGCATGGAACTGAATGTGAACCGGCAGAATCCGGCACTTGGATTCTATGAACACATGGGCATGAAGAAGGTGCGCGAAGGGGATTTCCCCATCGGTAACGGATATTACATGAACGATTACATCATGGGCATGGACATCTAAGCCTCCCCGTCGCCGTTTTCATCTCTTTGCTTTGCAGACGGGGATTCCTTTTACAGCTTGCAAAACAAAGAAATGAAAAACGGCACGGACATGTCGACCAGCAGCCCGTGGAAGATGGCAAGGGGCACCATTTCCTTTCCAGACACACGGATAATGGAGGGAAGAGCTACATCGACAGAGGTTACTCCGGCCACCGAAATAGGAGCCAGTTTCCCGAAATATTTGCAGAGGAAAGGAGCTCCCACCAATGCCACCAGCTCGCGGATGACATTCGTCAGAAGTGCAATCGTAGCCAGTTCCGTAGCCAGCTGCGCACCAAGGTCAGGGGTTTTGAGTTCCATAATCAGGATGGACGAAAGCGAATAATACCCCAGTCCGCTGCCCACGGCCAGACAGTCGAACACACTCCAGCGAGTCAGCAGCACACTGACCAATGCCGAAAACAGCAGGGTTCCTCCGATGGTGGCCAGCGGTATCAGCAGCATCTTGGGACGGAAACCACGAAGCAGTTCCTTGAAATCCTCTCCCCCACCAATGCTGACGCCTACCTGAAACATCAGAGCATACAGAATATACATGGACAAGTGGTGCGTATCTCCCAACTCCCATCCGGAAAAGTTCCACACGTAGCCTAGTACACAACCTACAAAGAACATGGACAATACCAGCAAACTTCCTTTCATTTCTCACCTCCTTCCTTAAAGAACAACAGATATACCACGCGTGCCAGCAACACACTTCCCGTAATGCCGGCCACACTAAGCAGCAGCGCCTGCCCGCCGAAAGAACCTAAGTTTCCTACAATCAACGGATTGTAACCCACGGAAAGTCCTAATACGAACAGCATCAGACAAATGGTACACGAGATAGTCAGATTCACTTTTTTCAAAAAAGCACACATACGAAGGCTATATCCTGCCAGAATACCTGCCAGGACAATCAATAAAATAATCCACATAACAAAATTGAGAATAAAAGTTTATAAGAAAGATTCACACCACGTCAGGAAGACGCAACTTCCCGTGTCTTACAAACTTTCATGAAGAAATCCGCTGAACCAATGCGCACGGGCATGACATCTCCGGTAAAGCGCCGTACTGACCTTTATCCGAACTACCTTATGTTGCCTGCACATGTTCATACGCTGTATACTATATTCTAATCTGTGTAAATTCTAACTCTAGTCTGTTTTTGTGAAAACGTAGAATCCGTTTTTACGTTTCCCTGCCCTGAAACCTATGTTTCACTTTGCAGAGCCGTACGTTTTCCGGTCGGAAACCCTACGTTTCTCACGTGAGAAACCTATAAAAGTCCCTGAAAAAGCCATGTCTTCTTCAGGACGTTTTCACTTTATCGGCTTCCCAATTGCGCTGCAAAGATAACGCATATTAAATTAATATGCAATTAATATGCAAAAATTTTATTATAAAGGGCCGCTGTGAGCACTTTCAGACGGCCCTTTACTCCAAGAAAAAGTTGTTTTAACGGCGCCCCGTGACTTGCAGATATTCTCTTTTTTTCAATTCATAATCCGTATAGCTTTCCACGTACTTGTCGCAACTCTGCTGATACAAAGTCTGTGCATCGAGTAAATCGCTCATCGTACAGGTACCAGCCTTGTAATAATCAGTATTCAGGCGGAGATTCTCGGTGGACTGCTCTATGGACAGACGGGCAATTTTCATCTGCTCGTATGCTTCGTTCACCCCGTTCCAGGCATTTTTCATTCGGATAACCAGCAATTCTCCCTGGTCGGCCAGCTGGTTTTCCGTGTTCTTCACCTGAAGCTTTTCCTTCTTAATGGCATGACTTCCTCCCCACCATCCGGTCAGGGGAACGGTCACCGTAGCAAATCCCACCCAAAAACGCTGGTCTTCCGGCAAGAAGTTATGGTATACATAGCCTCCGCCAATGGCCACCGTAGGCAGGTTCTTTCCTACCGCCATCTTGTATTGCAGGCGACTGGCCTTCACGTTTTGTTGCAGCAGGGCATATTCGCTGGTAAGTCCCAATGCCGATTCCGGATCGCAATAAAGGCTATCGGGGCGTGCAGGCAGCTGAGTATCCACCGCAAAGGCCACGTCAAGGGTATCAGACGAAAGTCCGGTGTACTGTGCCAGCATGTTCTGGGATACCGACAAGGCATTTTCCACCTGCAAGCGAGTACTCTTTGTTTCATTCTGCCGCAATTGTACCTGAAGCAGATCGTTCCGCGTCACGATTCCAGCCTGTACCGAAGCTTCCACATCACTCAGGATGCGTGCCAGTTGGGCTTCGACCTTGGACAAGGTTTTCAGCTTTTCTTTCAGTATCACTACCCGCCAAAAATATTGTTCCGTAGTGAGGCATACTTCATTGTCGGACAAGTTCCGTTGCAGGCGTTTCACTTCCACTCCCACCTTGGCCAGCTGGTTTCCATTCACAATCTGTCCGCCGGTGAACAACGGCAGGGAGGCACCGACTCCCCCTGCTATTCCGTTCTTCAGCATAGACATGTTCATATCCGGTCCCAAACTCATCTGCATCAATCCTTTATCAGCCATAAAACCGGTTCCAGCCGCACTCACGCTCGGAAAGTAATTGGTAAATGCCTTTTTCTTGTCCTGCTTGGCCATTTCCAGTTCATTGGTTGCATTCTTCATTCGCACATTGTTTGTCAAGGCAGCCTGAATGCACTCATCCAGCGTATAGGCTTTCTGTCCGAAAGCCCCATTCATGCACGCCCCACCTATCAATAGAAAAGCTATTATTCTGTTTCGATTCGTTTTCATAATGATTCTTCTTTAGATTGATTTCTAATCACCTCATCAAGCTTCCTCCAACGCTTCCAGCCGGGCACGTTTCTGACTGCTTCCTCTGAAAATCAGCAGGTAAGCCACCGGAAGCACCGTCAAGAGGAAGAGCATGGTAATCAGCGTACCGTAGCAAATCACCGTACCCATCGGCATCCAAAGTCCGCTCTTGCCCAATATCATCGGGATGACTCCCATGGAGGCAGCAGCCGAAGTCAGGAAGATGGGTCGCATACGTCGGCGGGCAGAATGGTAAATGGCATCACGCACACAGAGTTTCTCCGTAGCCCGAAGTTCCTCGGCATAGTCAATCATGATAATGCCGTTACGCACGATAATTCCCATCAGACTGATGATACCCAGTGTACAAGTCATACCGAAATCCACTCCTTGTATCAATACGCCCACTGCCGTACCGAACACACACAACGTCATGCTGGCAAAAATCAGCAGAGCAATGCTAATACGCTTGAAATGAGCCAGCAGGATGAAGAAGATAATGAAAGCCGCAATGGCCAGAGCTGCCATGATAGGCGGAAGGTTTTCATTGTCCTGCTCGTCGTCACCTCCGTAAGCCAGCGTCACTTTATCCGGCAAAGGGATGGCTGCCACTTTTTCCTTTATCACACTCGTCAGGGCGGTCACGTTTACGTCACGGCGCACATCGGCCATGACCGTAATGGTATAGATACCGTTCCGGCGTACCAGCTGCCCGTCTTTTACGGAAGGTACTACTTCAGCCACTTGCCGCAAGGGAACCTGCGTACCGCCCAATACCGGAATCAATTCGTTTTCCAGATCGGAGAAACCGGCACAATCGGCTCTCTCACTTTTCAAGGTCACGGGGATATCATAATCGCCTTCCCACACACTGGCCACCTTTATACCGTCGCCATAGCGCATGGCCAGCGTAGTTTCCAGCTGCACATTCTGTATGCCCAGACGAGAAGCCTCATCTTCTTTCAGTACCACCTTGGCCGAAGTCTGCGGCTCACTGAAGTTGGTCTGTGCCAGCCGTATTTCCGGCATCTGACGCAACATGCTCAAGTATTTCCCGGCCACGGTTTTCAGTGAATCCAGGTTCTCTCCGCTCAGACGGAGTTCTATCGGATAGACTGCCTGACTGAAACTGATTTGCTTGAACCTTACCCGCACATCCGGAAAAGCATCGGTGTAACGTGGAGCATACTCATCCAGCAGTTCCACAGTTTCCTTGTTTCCCTTCGTGTTTACAATCAGCTGGGCGTAGTTCGTTCCTCCTAATTGCGGAGCGTATGCCGTATGGAAACGAGGGGAAGAACAACCGATAAATGAAGTGACGGAAGTCACCCGCGGGTCTTTACGGAACACATGCTCCATGGTATCGGCCGCCCAGGCCGTCTTTTCTACAGCCGAGCCCGTAGGCAGATAGATTTCTACGGCAAACTGGTTACGGTCGGCCACCGGCATCAGTTTCTGCGGCAGTTTCCCCATCAGGAAGATACCCACCAGCACGGAAGCGATTCCTCCCAGCAGAGTAACATACGGATGGGCAAAGCACTTGTCAAGCAACTTATTATAATAGGTCTGCAGGAGTTCCATGAACGAGAATCCTTTTTTATGCGAAGGTATCGGCTTACGGATGAACCAGAACTGCATGAACGGTACCAGCAGCATGGCTACCAGCAAGGAGATGCCCAGAATCAGCGTAATGGACCAGGGGAAACTCAGCAGGAAGTCGTGTATCATGCCGGGAATCACAATCAGGAAGGGGAAGAATGTGATACTGATGGCCAGTGTAGCCGAGAATATGGATTTGAAGAAATGTGTGGCACTGAAGATAGACGCATGCCAGCGCGACATTCCTTCGCCGATTTTCTCCAGATAACTGTCGATGATGACAATGGAGTTGTCCACAATCATTCCCAGCGTCACAATCAAAGCTGCCAGTGTCACGGTGTTCAACTCAATGCCAAAGGCATAGAAAAGTCCCAGTGAGATAAAGATGGTAATCGGAATGGTGGAAGCAGCCACTAGTGCCACCCGCAACGGCAATAGCAGCATCACCACAATCACTACGGCCACGATGGCAATCACCAGCTCACGCAAGAAAGCATTGACACTGTCACCCACCACCTGTGCCTGGTCGGTGATGCGAAACATATTAACCTCCGACGGAAGCTCTGTCTTAAACTCTTCCAACACGCGGTCGATGTCATTTCCCATCTGTACGATGTTCTTTCCTTTCTTCATTTCCACACTCAGCAGGATACACTTCGTCCCGTTGTTCTTGATATAGCTGTCGGCATGAGGATATTCCTTGACCACACGAGCCACATCCTGCAAGCGCACCACATTGCCCGACGGGTCGCTGTACACAATCTGCTGCTGCACGTCGTACAGTGTATTGAATGTCTTCTCCACATGCACCGGCAATACATACTGAGGGGTCTGTATGCGTCCACCCGTGGTCACGAATCCCTTGGCAAACAGCTGGCCGGCAATCAACTGCTCGTTCAGTCCATAATGCGAGAGACGTTCCGGGTCCAGGTAGATGGAAATCTGTTCGGCCCTTTCTCCGCTCACGGTGAGTCGTCCCACACTGCTGATACGACGCAAACGGTTCTTCAGTTCATCCATATAGTCGGACAGTTCCCGATACGTCTTGTCCTTGCTTTCCATGGTAATCAGCAACGCCGATGTGTCGCCAAAATCATCCATCACCTGTATGGCAAGTACATTCGGCGGAAGCTGCGACTTGAAGGTGGCTACTCCATGCTTGAACTTGCTCCAGAACTCATCTTTGTTGTTCAGTTCGTCATTCAACTCCACTTGCACAAAAACAATCCCGTCGCGCGTGGTAGAGAAAGTCTTCTCCTTCTTTACTTCCTTGTATGAAAAGATGTAGTCTTCCAGAGGCTTCGTCACCTGTTCCACCATTTCATTGACCGTATTTCCCGGAGCCACGGCAATCACCATTCCCTGACGTATGGTAAAATCAGGAAATTCATTTTTCTGCATCTGCGGCAGACTGTATATTCCGAATGCCACCAGGCAGCACGTCACCAGAATCACAATCTGGCGATAGTGCATGGCCCATTCCACTATGTTCCTTTTCTTTTCCATTGTCTTACTTTATTTTTACAGTGCCAGAGGAGTTCCTTCGCACACTTTCTGCTGTCCTTCTACTATCACTTCATCCCCTTCATTCAGGCCGTTCACCACCGTGACACCCGTCGCCGTGAACTTGCCGCACGTCACCACGCGCTTCGATGCTTTTCCATCTGCACCTTTCAGCCACACGAAGTAGTTGTTGTGTTCGTCCAACTGAAGCACATTGGCCGGAAGTACGCATGCCTGACTTTTATCGGCATCCTGCAACCAGACCTCTGTCACCATGCCGGGAAGCAGTCCCGTATTCTTCGTCTGAATACCGATATTTACCTCATACGACCGTGACAACGGATTGGCCTGTATACCTTTTTCCGTCACTACGCCTTCAGCCTTCGTTCCATTCAGAACCGGTGCGTCTATCACGGCTTTCTGTCCTCTTGACACACGCGCGATTTCTGTCTCCGGTACGGAAATCCGTACCTTCAGCCGGTCGTCGGATACAAGTTTCAGCACCTGTACACCAGGCACCACGTTCTGTCCGACCTCCAGACTCTTCTCGGCAATGACCCCGGAAAATGGAGCGTACAGCTGACAGTCGGTCAGATTCTTCCGGGCCACTGCCTCCATAGACTGAGCCTGCTGCAACTTGCTCTGCACTTCTACCCACTTCATCTCGGCCAGACTTCCCTTTTCATGCAATTCTTTCATACGCCGATAGGCATCTTCTGCCTGCTTCAAAGCAGCCTTTGCCGCCTGATACGTATTCTGCATCGAAACCTCATCCAGTGTAGCCAGCAACTGTCCCTGCCGCACCCGGCTTCCTAAATCGACCTGTACCGACTTTACTCGTCCCATCAGCGGGAAACTTAATGAACTGCCGTTTTCCTCCTGCACCGTACCTGAAAAACGAACGGCTTCGTTACGTACGGATGATACCACGGTCATCACTTTGACCTTTACCGGTTCTGCCTGCTGCGATGTCTGTTCCTTATTTCCACACCCTGACATCACAGTCAGAAACAAACAAACGGCCATCAGATAATTCTTTTTCATAAATTCTAAAATGTTTAGTATGTCTGCAACTTGTGAACGCAAAGAAAAAGGCATTACACGAAATATGCAGTATACATATTACCTCGGAAGTGTTCTATTTTTCCAGCAGAACGTACAATCTTCCGTATGGAATACTCATCAGGAAAAATAGAACACTGATAATTGAAAAACATTCCGTTCATTTGCAATCGATTAGACGAATTAGATTTATGGAGAAAGAAATAGAACTCATCAGAATGTCCAGCACCGAAATCATGGAAAAGGTAGCTGCCTATAAAGACGAACAAATCATCATCTTGAATCAGGTAAATAAAGTGAATGAAACAGAACAGTATTCTCCCATACGGGCTGATTTCTTCCTGGCTATTTTATGCCTGAGAGGAAAAGCGTCTTTATCTCTCAACAACAATTCCTACGAAATCGGTCGGAATGACTTGATGATTTGTCACCCGCAGACACTGCTCAGACACGGCATGATAGGAGATGATTTTGAATGCTGCGGATTCTGTCTTTCACCAGAATATGCTAAACGTATTTTTGTGATGTCATCGTCCTCAAACAACTGGTATTCACGGCTGTACTTGGAGCAGCATCCCATCATTACGCTGAACGACGAAGAGAGCCAGCTTTTCTGCCAGTACTATAATCTGTTGAATTCCAAGCTGACCGGTACCCCGCACCGCCACCAGAAGGAACTGATCAATGCCCTCCTGCAAGCCTTCATCTATGAGTTTCAGGATGCCATGGAGAAATATATCCAGCTGAAGCCCATTACATTCAATTCTTCCAACAATCTGTTCAATGCCTTCATGGACCTGCTGATTTCATCCTACCCCAAGGAACGGTCGGTAAGCTACTATGCCAACCGGTTGTTTGTCACTTCCAAATACCTGTCGGCCGTATGTAAGGAAATTTCTGGTGAAACAGCTTCCAACCTTATTACCTGTTATGTCATGAAGGATGTAATATGTCTGCTGAAATCTCCCGATAAAAGTATCAAGGAAATTGCCAACGAACTCAACTTTGCCACCTTGTCATTCTTCGGCAAATACGTAAAAAGAAATTTAGGACTCTCCCCAAAAGAATACAGGGAGAAATTATCCCAACAAAAAGGAAATATCCAATAGCTTTCTTTATATATAAAAAAGATGTCCGCCCGTCTCATAAAAAGACAGGCGGACATTTCTATTTTTCCACTATCCGGAATTTATATCCGAAAATTACTGATGCTGTTCACGCAGCAAATCGTTCACGGTCTTTACCGGATTGAATGTACTCAAAGGAACTTCCACGAACACGGTATTCCAGTCGCTCATTGAACCGTTCCACAAGCCCGGCAATTCGAGTGCCTTCAAGTCTTTTCCATTCTTTGACTTGTACGATATAAAACCGGTAGCTTTATCCACGTGTTTCAGCAAGTCGAACTTATTGCCCTTATAGTCGCGAACGGCACATACCAAATCCACCGGATTGAAGTGTGTACCCTTTTCGAACATGGCTTTCTTTTCCGGGTCGTTCATGTCAATCTGTGAACTTTCCAGAATCTGCAAGGAAATGGTTCCGTCCGGATTATAGGCCAGGAACGGACCACCGCCCGGTTCGCCCACATTCTTCACCATACCGCAAACGCGCATCGGACGATTCAGTTTCTTGCGCAGATAGATAACCAAATCAGCATCTTCCAGTTCCTTCAAGTCCGTTCTGCGGCAACGCAACTTCTGCTGTACGAAGCGGATAATGGTTTCCAGCTGTTCGTGGCTGTAATGTCCGCCATCCAGCAGTTCCAGGTATTCAAATGCCTGCTTCTGCAATGTAACCAATACACCGGCCAGCAGTTTCTTGTAAGTTACGGTATCAGCCTTCAAGCGGTCGGGCACCACATTATCAATGTTCTTGATAAATACGATATCGGCATCCAGGTCGTTCAGGTTCTCAATCAAGGCACCGTGACCACCCGGACGGAACAACAATTTGCCATCCTTGTCGCGGAACGGTTTGTTTTCCATGTCGGCAGCTACCGTATCCGTACTCGGTTTCTGTTCAGAGAAACTGATGTGATAAGTCGTACCATACTTAGCTTCGTACTCAGCAACCTTGGCAGCCACTAATTTTTCGAACAATGCACGGTGTTCAGTAGAAACGGTAAAGTGTACATTCACTTCCCCACCCTTTCCGGCAGCATACAACGCACCTTCTACCAGATGCTCTTCCAGCGGTGTACGTACGCCATCTGCATAACGATGGAACTTGAGCAGGCCTTTAGGCAGCGCTCCATAGTTCAATCCGGCAGACTCCAGCAAGTTAGAAACCACCGCCTTGTAGTTATGTTCAGACAACAGGGCATTGATGTTCTTTCCTGTATTATCCAAACAAGCCGCATTCAAATCATTGTAGAATGCAAAATCATGAATGTGATCGAAGAATTTCTTCTCAAAATCGGTAGTAGGTTTGTCATAGTCGGCGCCCAAGAATTCAAACATATTCTTGAACATACGGCTGGCAGCTCCTGAAGCCGGAACAAACTTGACGATTTTCTTATCGCCTGCCTTGTATGCATCCCATGCGGCAAGATACTGTTCGCATTCTTTCTCATCAGCTTTCATAATGCCTCCGTTTTCTACGGAAGCAGCTGCAGAAAGCTTCAAGAATGGAAACCCCTTTTCAAAACAAGCCAACTGTTCGGCAATTTTTTCTTCCGAAATACCCTTCTTGGCCAACAATTCTTTGTCCTCGTGTGTTAACATAATGACTCTTTATTTAGGTAATAAATTTTCTTCCTGTTTTTAGAATGACGTTCAAAAATATAAAAAATACGGGAAGAGTGCATCATATCAACAGAAAAAAAGTAACTTTACCCACAAACAGCAAAACGAGGAATTATGGAGAACAACAACTTTTTTACACAAGAGGAACACAAACAACTGATTCAACTCTACAAACGACTGTTGCGGTTGTCGAAAGATACATTACAAAAGGATGACTGCCACAAGCTGAAAACCCATCTGGTCAAGGCAATGGCAGAAGGTACCATTCCGCGAAATGTATTCCAGATGAATCCCATTATCAAGGACATGCAGACGGCTGTCATCGTGGCCGAAGAAATCGGTATGCGCCGCGCCTCGATTTTAGGAATCATGCTCCATGAATCCGTAAAATACAATCTTTGCAGTCTGGAATCGGTCAAGGAGGAATACGGAGAAGACGTGGCCGGCATCATACGGGGACTCGTTAAAATCAATGAACTGTATTCCAAAAGTCCCATCATTGAATCGGAAAATTTCCGCAACCTGCTTCTGTCGTTTGCCGAAGACATGCGGGTCATCCTGATTATCATTGCCGACCGTGTGAACCTGATGCGGCAAATCAAAGACAGCCCCAACGAAGAAGCACGTCTGGAAGTGGCCAACGAGGCAGCCTATCTGTATGCACCGCTGGCACACAAGCTGGGATTGTACAAACTGAAATCAGAGTTGGAAGACTTGTCACTGAAATACACGCAGCACGACGTGTATTATCACATCAAAGAGAAACTGAACGCCACCAAGCAGGCCCGCGACCGCTACATCGAGGCTTTTATCGAACCGATACGCAAAAAACTGGAAGATGCCGGACTGAAGTTCCACATGAAGGGACGTACCAAATCTATCCACTCCATCTACCAGAAGATGAAGAAACAAGGATGTCCTTTCGAAGGCGTGTACGACCTGTTTGCCATCCGCATCATTCTTGACTCTCCGCTTGAAAAGGAGAAACAGGAGTGCTGGCAGGCTTATTCCATCGTGACGGATATGTACCTGCCTAATCCCAAGCGTTTGCGCGACTGGCTGTCCGTACCGAAAAGCAACGGATACGAGTCACTGCACATCACCGTGATGGGACCGGAAGGAAAATGGGTGGAAGTGCAGATTCGTACGGAACGCATGGACGAGATTGCCGAAAAAGGTCTGGCAGCCCACTGGAGGTATAAAGGTATAAAAGGAGAAAGCGGCTTGGATGAATGGCTGAACTCCATCCGTGAAACGCTGGAAAACTCCGACAGCGACATGGAGGCCATGGACCAGTTCAAGCTGGATTTATATAAGGACGAGGTATTCGTATTTACTCCCAAAGGCGACTTGTACAAACTGCCGCAAGGGGCTACTGTGCTCGACTTTGCCTTCTCTATCCACTCCAACCTGGGATGCCGGTGTACGGGTGCCCGCGTCAACGGAAAAAACGTACAACTCCGCCAGAAACTGAACAGTGGCGACCAGGTGGAAATCATGACGTCGAACACGCAGACACCGAAGCGTGACTGGCTGACTTTTGTCACCACGTCGAAGGCACGTAACAAGATACGTCAGGCCCTGAAAGAGATTGCGGCCCGTCAGACACAGTTTGCCAAGGAAACGCTGGAACGTAAATTCAAGAACCGGAAGCTGGAATATGATGAGGCCATCCTGATGCGTCTGATTCGGAAACTGGGCTTCAAGACCGTGACCGACTTCTATCAGAGCATCGCCAACGAGTCGATGGACGTGAACGAGATTATTGACAAGTACCTTGACATGCAGAAGCGGGAAACCGAACAGCGCGAAGAAATCAGCTACCGCAGTGCAGAAGGCTTCAACATGCAGCAGCCCACCGACGCGAAGGACTACAAGGATGACGTACTGGTCATCGACCGGAACCTGAAAGGACTCGACTTTACGCTGGCCAGATGTTGTAACCCGATTTACGGCGACGAAGTGTTCGGATTCGTCAGCATCAACGGCGGTATCAAGATTCACCGCTGCGACTGCCCGAATGCCAAGGAGATGCGTTCCCGCTTCCCCTACCGCATCGTGAAAGCCCGCTGGGCCGGAAAGAGTCAGGGCAAACAGTATCCGATTACCCTCCGTATTATCGGCCATGACGACATCGGCATCGTGACGAACATCACGTCCATTATTAATAAGGAGAACAACATCCTGTTGCGCTCCATCAGCATCGACTCGCACGACGGACTGTTTTCGGGCATGCTGACGGTGACCGTAGACGACAACGCCAAACTGGAATCGCTGATAAAGAAGATTAAAACGGTGAAAGGTGTAAAGCAGGTAAACCGATAACAACACTTCAAGTTTGTTAATTAACCTGCACAAAAGTAACAGTTTCACACAAAAGTAGTATCTTTGCGAAGTTGTCAGAAGTAAGGATTAAAATCAAAGAAAATGAAGAAAATTTTAGTTACAACCTTATTATGTGTCATGAATGTATTGTTTGTCATTGCTCAGGGAACGGCACAAATTACATTCGAAAAGACCTCATACAACTTTGGCTCTTTCTCAGAAAGCAGTCCGAAAGTAACTTGCAAATTCAAATTCAAGAATACAGGCGACGGCCCGCTGGTAATTCATCAGGCCATTGCTTCTTGCGGATGCACCGTACCTCAATATCCGAAAGAACCCATCAAACCGGGAGAAGGCGGTGAAGTGACAGTCACTTACAACGGTGCCGGAAAATTTCCGGGACATTTCCGTAAGACCATCACCCTTCGCACCAACTCCAAGAACGAAATCACCCGTCTGGTAGTAGAAGGTGACATGACTCCGGCATCGGCCGATATCAATCAGTAACGATTCATCATTTTTCATACTTTACAGGAGGAACATTTCAGCGATGTTTCTCCTGTTTTTTTATGTCCGAAAAAGCACATGGAAAAACGCCTTTGTGTTTCATTTCAAACGCAAGTACATTTTACTTAAAACGCAAGTGCATTTGATTCCAAACGTAAGGGCGTTTTCTTTCAAACACAAGTGCGTTTTCCGATGGCACAAAAATGAGCTCACTTTTGAATGAATATAAAGGATTTTTACTACTTTTGGACACCCTTAAGAATATTAATCAAATCAAAATGTAATATTATTCATGAAAGAGACACAAGAAAAACCGACGGGACTGCCCGAAAACGCATTCCGTCCGCTCAAACCGGGAGAAAAATACGAACCCCTCATGTCTCCCGGAAAAACGTATCCTGAAGTTAACTTCTGGTCAGTGACATGGGGACTCGTCATGGCCGTTATTTTCTCGGCTGCCGCTGCCTATCTGGGTTTGAAAGTGGGCCAAGTGTTCGAAGCAGCCATCCCTATTGCTATTATCGCTGTGGGTATTTCCAGCGCCACCAAACGCAAAGGTGCACTGGGTGAAAACGTCATGATTCAGTCCATCGGTGCCTGCTCAGGCGTTATCGTGGCGGGGGCCATCTTTACCCTGCCGGCCCTCTACATCCTGCAGGAAAAATATCCGGAAATGACGGTCAACTTCATGCAGATGTTCATCAGCTCCCTGCTGGGTGGTGTGCTGGGCATCCTGTTCCTGATTCCCTTCCGTAAATATTTCGTAAAAGACAAGCATGGCGAATATCCTTTCCCGGAAGCTACGGCCAGCACCCAGGTGCTCGTGTCGGGTGAAAAGGGAGGCGACCAGGCCAAACCGCTGCTCATGGCCGGACTGGTGGGTGGTCTTTATGACTTCATCGTGGGAACGTTCGGCTGGTGGAACGAGAACTTCACAAGCCGCATCTGCGGATGGGGCGAGACCATTGCCGACAAGTTCAAACTGGTATTCAAGATTAACACGGGAGCTGCCGTACTGGGACTCGGCTACATCGTCGGACTGAAATATGCGGCCATCATCTGTGCCGGTTCACTGGCCGTATGGTGGATTATCGTACCGGGCATTTCCTTGTTCTGGGGCGACCAGGTGCTGAATGCCTGGAATCCGGACATCACGACAGCCGTAGGAGACATGTCACCCGAACTTATTTTCAAGGAATATGCCAAGAGCATCGGTATCGGAGGTATTGCCATGGCGGGCATCATCGGTATCGTACGTTCATGGGGCATCATCAAGAGTGCAGTCAGCCTGGCTGCCAGTGAAATGAAGGGCAAAAAGGCCGAAGAAAGCGTGGAACGTACTCAGAAAGATTTGTCCATGAAAATCATCGCCTTCGGTTCGCTGTTCACCCTGCTGCTCGTGGTACTCTTCTTCTATTTCGATGTAATGCAAGGCAACATCCTGCATACCGTGGTAGCCATTCTGCTGGTAGCGGGAATCTCTTTCCTGTTTACCACCGTAGCAGCCAATGCCATCGCCATTGTAGGAACAAACCCGGTATCGGGCATGACGCTGATGACCTTGATTCTGGCTTCTGTCATCATGGTGGCAGTAGGACTGAAAGGTGCCACGGGTATGGTAGCTTCACTGGTAATGGGTGGCGTGGTCTGCACCGCATTGTCCATGGCCGGCGGTTTCATTACCGACCTGAAAATCGGTTACTGGCTGGGTAGCACACCCAAGAAGCAGGAAAGCTGGAAATTCCTCGGCACACTGGTTTCCGCAGCTACTGTAGGCGGCGTCATCATGATGCTGAACGATTTGTATGGATTCACCAGCGGACAACTGGCTGCTCCGCAGGCCAACGCCATGGCAGCTGTCATCGACCCGCTGATGAACGGTGTAGGTGCTCCGTGGCTGCTCTACGGCATCGGTGCAGCACTGGCATTGGTACTGACTTTCTGCAAGGTACCTGCCCTGGCCTTCGCACTGGGTATGTTCATTCCATTGGAACTGAACCTCCCGTTGCTGGTGGGTGGAGCCATCAACTGGTACGTGACTTCACGCAGCAAGGACGAAGCTGTCAACAACGCACGCGGTGAGAAAGGTACCCTGCTGGCATCCGGATTCATTGCCGGAGGTGCCCTGATGGGTGTAGTGAGTGCCATCATGCGCTACTGCGACATCAACCTTATCCACGAAGAATGGCTGGCTAACCCGATGAGCGAACTGGTGTCACTGGTAGCTTATCTGCTACTGATTACTTTCCTGGTAAAAGCCAGCATGAAACTGAAAAAATAACCTCTAATATATCACACACATGAAAACACTGCTACTAATGGGGTTGCTGCTTATGTCGGGCACGCTCTTCGCACAACAACCGATTGAAATGAAGGTATGGCCCAACGGTGCCCCTAATGACAACGGCATCACAGAAGAAAAAAATGGAGATACCGATTCTCCAAGTTATACAAAAGAAGCCATTCTCTACGTCTATCCGGCTAAAAAAGGGAACGGAATGGCCATCGTAGCCTGTCCGGGAGGAGGATACTCACATCTGGCCATGGCCCACGAAGGGAAAAGCATGGCCGACTGGTTCAACAGCCAGGGCATTACGTATGCCGTGCTTCGCTACCGCATGCCCAACGGACACAATGAAGTGCCTCTGAGCGATTCACAGCAGGCTCTGCGCATCATGCGCCAGCACGCTCAAGAATGGAATGTAAAAAAACTGGGCATCATGGGTTCTTCAGCCGGAGGACATCTGGCCAGCACTACCGCCACTCATTTCACCGATGCGGAAACTCGCCCGGATTTCCAGATTCTTTTCTACCCGGTCATCACCATGGACCCTGCTTACACTCACATGGGTTCTCACGACAACCTGCTGGGAAAGAATCCCTCGAAGGAACTGGAACAGAAATATTCCAATGAATTGCAGGTCACTCCGCAAACACCCCCTGCCTTCATTCTGCACAGCAGCGATGACACGGTAGTACCGGTGGCCAACAGCGTGAACTACTACACAGCCCTCGTCAAGAACAAAGTTCCTGCCAGCCTGCACACTTATCCGGTGGGAGGACACGGCTGGGGATACCGCGACAGCTTCCCCTACAAACGCCGATGGACGGGCGAACTGGAGAAATGGCTGCGCGAAATCAACAAATAATTTGCGCAACTCTTTGTAGAACAAAAGAAAAGTTGTACCTTTGCACCCGCTAATACGGGTTATTAGCATAATTCAAATCATTTACATTAAAAAACTAAATTAAAAAATGGCAACTAAAATCAGATTGCAAAGAAACGGACGCAAAGGATATGCGTTCTATTCAATTGTTATTGCAGATGCAAGAGCACCACGTGATGGTAGATTTACTGAAAAAATTGGTACTTACAATCCGAACACCAATCCTGCCACAGTAGATTTGAATTTTGAACGTGCATTACACTGGGTAATGGTAGGTGCACAGCCTACTGACACAGTACGCAACATCTTGTCTCGCGAAGGTGTTTACATGAAGAAACACTTGCTGGGCGGTGTAGCTAAAGGCGCATTCGATGAAGCACAGGCTGAAGCTAAATTCAACGCTTGGAAAGAAAACAAACAGTCAGGTTTGGCTGCTTTGAAGGCTAAGGAAGAAGAAGCTAAGAAAGCTGAAGCTAAAGCACGTCTGGAAGCTGAAAAGAAAGTAAACGAAGAAATCGCTAAGAAGGTAGCTGAAAAGAAAGCTGCTGAAGCTGCTGCTAAGGCTGAAGCTGAAGCTGCTGCAAACGCAGAAGAAGCTCCTGCTGCTGAAGAAGCTCCTGCTGAAGCTTAATTCTTCTTTCAGAAAAGACAAACAAAAGACTGTCCTTGCAAAAGGATGGTCTTTTTTTGTGTAGAAATGTCGTATCTTTGCATCTCACTCAACCAATCTTTGCCTTTTATGCATACCAAATACACCAATGGAGAAATATGGAAAGTGGCCTACCCTATCCTGATCAGTCTGATTATGGAACAGCTCATCGGTATGACCGATACGGCTTTCATGGGGCGTGTAGGCGAAGTGGAGCTGGGAGCCTCGGCCATTGCCGGAGTGTATTACCTGGCCATCTTCATGTTAGGATTCGGCTTCAGCATCGGCTCGCAGATATTGATTGCCCGTCGCAACGGAGAAGGTAACTTCCGGATGATTGGTTCCATCTTTTATCAGGGGATTTACTTTCTGTTAGGCATGGCACTGGTCATGTTTACCCTGTCCCGGCTGTTCTCTCCCTGGATATTGTCGCACGTGGTGGCATCCCCGCGCATCTGTGAGGCGGCGGTGAGCTACATCAACTGGCGCGTATTTGGATTTTTCTTCTCATTCGTAGCCATCATGTTCCGTGCGTTCTTTGTAGGTACCACACAAACCAAGACACTCACGCTCAATTCCATCGTCATGGTGACGTCGAATGTGGTATTCAATTATATACTGGTATTCGGAAAGCTGGGATTTCCGGCATTAGGTATTGCCGGAGCAGCCATCGGTTCTTCACTGGCAGAACTGGTGTCCATGCTCTTTTTCATTATCTACACCACGCGAAAAGTGGACTGCGCCAAATACGGACTGAACCAACTGGTGAGTTTCCGATGGACGGAACTGAAACGCATTATGGGTGTATCACTGTGGACCATGATACAGAATGCGGTCTCCATCAGTACCTGGTTCTTGTTCTTTATCTTTATTGAGCATTTGGGCGAACGCTCACTGGCCATCACCAACATTGTACGTAACGTATCAAGTATCCCGTTCATGACCATCACGGCTTTTGCTTCCACCTGCAGTTCCCTGGTCAGCAACCTGATTGGGAGCGGAGAAGCACGCTACGTCATGCCCACCATCCGACAACACGTACGGCTCTGTACCTGCATTGTCTGGCCCGTTATTCTGCTGATAGCCTGTCTGCCTACGTATGTACTCCGCATCTATACCGACATGCCCGACCTGGTAGAAGCTGCCGTCCCCACCCTCTGGGTACTCTGCTCCAGCTACCTCTTCCAGTGCGCCGGATTCATTTTCTTCCAGTCCGTATCCGGCACGGGTGATACCCGCTCTGCCTTCCTGCTGGAAATTGTAGCCCTGACGTGCTACCTGATTTTTATCGTCACGGTCATCCTTCTTTTGAAAATGGATGTAGCCGTATGCTGGTTCGCTGAACACGTGTATGCCGGAGCCATCGGTCTGCTGAGCTATCTCTATCTGAAAAAGGGAAGCTGGCAAAGGAAGCAAATTTAAGAATGTAAAAAAGGCTACTCAATAAATGACATAAAATCAGCCAACTAATTCACACACAAAGCATTGCGAATTAGTTGGCTTTTTGTATCTCTAGATATTCCCCCGCAAAGAAGGTTTGGTCACCCAAACAGGGAAAATTCCGACTTCGAATTCAGTTTATGCTTCTAAATCAGGACAAGAGAGTGTTAATCAACGATATAATAAATATACTATATTTCATAAGTTATCTTTCTCACCTTTTTCTTCCGAAACCTGACTGTCTACAGGAAGTTCTCCCACCTCTTTCTCCTGAGGAAGCTTCAACGTATAAAGGGCAGCATTCAGTTTACGAATCTGGTCACGTTTCAGTTTTTCCGGATTATAGACGAAACCTTCTACTACGACAATCCGACCGTTCGTACGGTCCACACGAACATGTGAAACGAAAGGACCTCCCATAGCATCGTTCTCCATTTCCCACAAACCGCGTACTTCATATGCATAATCACCCTGCACCGCAATGTTACGAGCTTCTACAAAAATGGAATCGGCAGTCACCATATACATACCTTCTTTTGCTCCCGGAATGTGGGCTTTCATCACAGAATCTCGTTTCTCTATGAAATATGCCTTTGTAAAAGTTTCCTTGCTGGTATACGGATAAGTGTAGATAACAAAGTTCAAATCATTCAAGTTGCTGGAAGCCCACAAGAACTGTTGGCCGACCTTATACGAAGCCAGTTCTACCGGCATCCAGATATCACAGTCAAACAAGCTTTGTACCTTGGCAGACAAGACATCATTATGCTTCTTCTCCAACAGTTTTACTTCCCGGTTCATTTCTGCACGGGTAAAGAAATCAATAATCACCTGTCCATTCTTGGATACATATTCGGCAAACTCTTCCTGATTCGGCGACTGGATAGTCATAATCATCTGTGGAGAAGAATACGCATCACGGGTATACTTGAATTTAGTCTGAGTATAGATGTCCTGAATATCCGCAATAATGATGTTGCGGAACAGACGGGTACTACGGTCAAAATACTCCGGACGAATTCTCGAAATCCGGAAAGAACGTTCCGGTTGGGGCAATCCCGGTACATCGGTATCAAGTACGTGGAAAAGCGCACTATCCGGACTGTTCCAACATTTGTCATCAGCGACCACCAATACCTCATAAGGCCGACCACTAGATACCGGAGTAACAATACTTTTACCATCCTTCTGACAAGAAGCAAACACCGATACAACGAATATAAGACTTAAATAAAAGACAAAACGTTTCATAAATTCTAAAACTAAGTTTTCAAATACAGACTAATTACACGGATCAATTCTAAAAACCATTCATGAGATTCAGTTTAAGCATATATCCTTCGCGTAATGCCTGCTTGATATCATATACTACTCCTTCAGAAGCATCTGAAGGTACCTTCAATGACACTGCAAGATTTTCAGCCTTATTTTCCTTACACCACTGCTTGATTTTCGAAGAAAGTTCATCCAGTGAAAAATCCTCCAACTCACCTACTATCACATTATCTTTCAAAAAACGGACTTCATATCCCGGCAACGGAACACTCTTATCGGCCACACCTGCCGGTACATCCGCATATGCTTTCGGAGAAGCATAATAGAAACGGGAAATCAGACATTCATTCACCAGTTTCTGAGGATAAGTTTTCGAAAGCTCCCGTCTGACCTCATCATACGCTTTTACCAGTTTCTGCTTGGCGGCAGTAATAGCTCCCATCTTCGCATTACGGTCTGCTACAATACGGACAACGATAGGAGACATACCCTCTTTCTGTTCAGAATACAATTTGACGAAAGAGTCTTTCAACTGCTTCTTGGTCTCGTCCATCATGGTTTCATAATCAACAAACTTCTTCTTTGAAATAGGCTTTTCAGGTCCGAAAAGAAACTGGTTCCGCTGGTTGCAATACAATTCTAGCACATACGCCTTTTCCGACGATATATGATCCAGCATCAAGTTGTCTGCATTCCGCTGCTGTACTGCATACCCGGATTTCTCTTTTCCCTGATTCTTTGTTTGAAGAGCTGCGCCATAATCCGCTACCGTTTCTTTTACTTCCGGCCTCGCAAAGGCATACACGACCCCTGCAGCCAAAGGTACGGCTAACAAGACACGCAGCCGGACCCATTTACTGTTTCTTTCTTTCGACATCATAGATATACGTTTTTTAAGTGAACTGTGAGTAAAACCGCAAGCCATAGAGTAGAGCCTTGAGCCCACTGCTTTCCTCACCAATAATAATTGATATGTTTTTACATCGATGCCTTGATTCAATACCCCTTCATCGGCCTGATACTCATGAACACCATTAAGTTCATACCTCAGTTTCCACACTAACGGATTCCACCAATGAAAGATTAGGATAAACTGTATCAGCAGATTGTCATAACAATGCCCATACCGACAATGCATCTCCTCATGCAGACGGACCGGAGAATATTCTTCATACTCCTGACTGTTCATGACAATATACGTTCCCCAGCTAAAAGGACGGACAGGAATATCGTACAACACCCATCGTAATCCATTGCATTCTTTATATTCCTGCCGGTTTATCCAACGGAACAGACGAATATAACCCACAACCCACTGCAAAAGAATGAAGACACACCCCGACAGATAAACTGCCATCGATAACACAAGCCAACCCCAATAATTGGCTTCCTTCTGAGTAGTCTTCACCATGCCGGTAGCGGAAGCAGATACTACATCAACAGGCTGTTTCCATTCCTCCATAAGTCTAAAAGGAGACTGCACTAAAGGTTCATGTTCCAATTCCAGAGAAACGAAAGGCAATAACAAACAGGTCAGCATTCCCCCCACCAGCACCCATCGGTTCAAAGAAAAGCGAGTGGTCGAAGCACAAAGTAACTTATAGAACCCATAGAGCAATGTCAGGCAGAAAGAGCTTTTCAGTAAATAGATTAAAAAGGCTACCATAGGTTCAAGATTTACGATTATTCTTCCCCTGCTCTATCTGAGCTATCAGCAGCTTCAGTTCATCCAGATTCATTTTCTCATCTTCAATAAACTGAGAAACCACCTTGGTATAAGAATTGTCAAAATATTGAGAAACAATCTCTCCGATAGCCGAACCCTTGTATTCATTTTCTGTTATTTTTGCTTCATAACGGTAGGTATTTCCAAACGCACGATAACTGACAAAGCCTTTTTCTACCAACAGCTTCACCAGAGTAGCTACTGTATTGTAATGGGGTTTCGGTTCTGAATAGAATGCCAACATTTCACGAATAAACAAAGGTCCATGGGTCCATAAAATATTCATTATTTCTTCTTCTTTTGGTGTCAGTTTCTTCATAAACCTGTCTCTTATACACATCTGACGCTGCCGACGACTAGTCGAGTGTA
>ERZ1027150.396-NODE-396-length-38746-cov-12.677341_pt1 | contig 38746 bp, 30 predicted proteins | sample MGYA00519276_ERZ1027150 | MGnify/ENA primary metagenome ERZ1027150 (study PRJEB26926, sample SAMN06164860) | human gut metagenome | biome: ENVO:00009003; feature: ENVO:2100002; material: ENVO:00002003 | host: Homo sapiens | place: USA | collected 2012 ... | reverse complement strand
GAGATTAGCTGCAGTCTCGTGGGCTCGGAGATGTGTATAAGAGACAGGACCTGTTCTTTGCATATGACGAAAATGCAATAAACTTGAACCGCCCTGTTTCTGTAGATATAAAGGAACAGTCTCTTGATGCAGTCTTGAGTTCGTTATTCAACAACACCTCCATTGGCTATGAAATTGAGGGAAAGAATATTGTACTTTTCTCAAAAACAGCTTCTAAAACTACAGTCAATAGTCCTATAAAGCAAGCAAGCGGAGTAGTAGTAGACAACAGCGGCATCCCGGTAATCGGAGCAAGTATCCAGATAAAAGGATCAACGACCGGAACAATTACAGACATTGACGGTAAATTTGCATTGGAAGTCTCCCCCAATGATATTCTGGTTATCTCTTACATTGGATATACTACCCAAAGTATCAAAGTAGGCAATAAGACATCTTTCAATATCGTTTTGAAAGAAGATAACAAAACATTAGATGAGGTGGTAGTAGTAGGTTACACCACACAGAAAAAAGCAGACCTTTCTGGAGCAGTCGCTTCAGTAAAGATGGATGAGGTGGGAGATATGGCAGTAACTGGTATCAACCATGCCTTACAAGGAAAAATGTCAGGCGTAACCGTTTATCAGACAAGTGGTGCCCCTGGAGCTTCCGCTTCAATCCGCGTCCGTGGTCTGGGAACTATCGGGAACAATGATCCTCTTTATGTAATTGACGGAATGCCAGCCGACAACATGAATGACGTCAACCCCAGTGATATAGAACGTATTGATGTATTAAAAGATGCAGCATCTGCTGCCATCTATGGCTCTCGCGCTGCCAATGGAGTCGTTATTATCCAGACTAAAAAAGGGAAAAAGTCAGAAAAGATAAATGTTACCTTCAATACCCACCACGGTTTCAATACAGCTACTAAAAAAATCAATCTGCTGGATGCAGCCGGACGTAACCTGATACATACCGAAGCCTATCAAAACGACGGACTGGAAGTACCCGAATATTATACCTCGCCTATCGGATCTGTAACCCGTACTGATTGGCAGGATGAAATTTATTCTACAGGATATACAGGAAATTATGACCTGGGACTGTCTGGCGGTTCAGAAAGGGCACGCTACAATGTGGCCTTGGGATATCTGGACCAGAACGGAATTTTGAAAAACTCCGGATTTGACCGTGTCAACTTCCGTGTCAATACAGAAATGGATATTACTAAAAACTTTAAGTTCGGAGAGAATTTAATGATCACTCACTCTGTACAAAGTATTGTACCTACGTATGGTGCAGGAGGAGCTATTTCCGGAGCTTTGGTTTTCGACCCATCTGTTCCTGTATATACAGAAGACGGAGGATACAGCGGAAGTGGAGAACTGGGTACAGATATGCGTAACCCAGTATCAGTACTTGACCGGGCCGACAAGAAAGTAACCCGAGACCGTATTTTCGGAAACGTATATGCACAGTGGGAAATCGTAAAAGGGCTTACACTGAAAACAGACTTCGGATATGACTGGTCACAGTGGCAGGAAAAAGAATACAATGGTATTGTTCCGGAACAAGGGCGTCCTAATACAGTCGCAGAGTTAACCCAGCAAGACTGGCAAAGTACCCGCTGGATGAATACCACGACTTTGAAATATGACGGAACATGGGGAAAACATAAATTAATGGCACTGGGAGGATGGTCATACGAAGATTACCGCATGAACTTCCTGAATGCCCGAGGTACGGGATTTGCTTCTGATGAAGAGTCACAACGTTTTCTGGAGTGCGCATCGACCGTCGCCTGGCTGTTAAGCGGACGTAAAGAGTGGGCTTTGATGTCCGGGTTCATGCGTTTGGATTATTCTTTCGCAGACCGATACTTACTATCTGCCAGTTTCCGTGCTGATGGTTCCTCTAAATTTGCCAAGCAGAACCGCTGGGGATATTTCCCTTCTGTATCAGGAGCTTGGCGTATATCTGAAGAGGCATTCTTTGAAGATGCAAAAGAAACCGTACAAAATCTTAAAGTACGTGCCAGCTGGGGACAATTGGGCAATCAAAACATTTTTGACTATTACCCAACTTATTCGAAAGTTGTAAATACACAGGATGATGACGGTTATTATGTGGTATTTGGAAAAGATGAAAAATATACCGGCGGACGCTACGAAGCTTCCATAGCCAATAAGGACATTAAGTGGGAAGTAACCACACAAGCCAATGTGGGAATTGATCTGACCCTGTTTAATCATTTAGACATTACAGCAGATTATTTCCAGAAAAACACATCTGATGTACTGCTGCAAGTTCCAATTACAGCCATTGCCGGAGTAGATAGCGAGCCGTGGGTCAATGCAGGAAAGGTACGCAACAGCGGCTTTGAGTTCAGTGCCGCATGGAACGGTGAGAAAAATGGATTCACTTACAACGTATATGGCAATTTCAGTACAATAAAAAATGAAGTAACTTCATTGGGTAACGGCAACGAAGCAATTTTTGGAGGAAGCTACGGGGGAAGTAACATTACGCGTACAGTAGTCGGAGAGCCAATGGCACACTTCTACGGATATAAGACCGACGGCATCTTCAAAGACAAAGCAGCTGTAGACGCTTATAACACAAAATATAATAAAAACGCTCAAATCGGTGACGTGAAGTTCGTAGATCTTAATGGGGATAATGTAATTGATGACAACGATAAGACAAACATCGGAGACGGTTTTCCGGATTTCACTTATGGGTTTGGCTTTGACGGTTCATATAAAGGATTCGATTTATCTTTATTCTTCCAAGGTGTAGCCGGATATGATATTTTCAAGGCAATCGACCGTGAAGGTATGTTCGCACGCAGATCATACAATCAATTTGGGGAAATCTTAGACCGTTTCCATCCGGTCAATAATCCAGATGGAAATCTTCCACGGGTAACCTTCGAAGATCCGAACGGTAACGCCCAAATGTCTGATTTGTATGTAGAAAACGGAAATTATCTTAAGCTCAAGAACATCACTTTAGGATATACTTTACCAAAATCCATCACGACAAAACTGGGTATGCAAAAACTCAGATTCTATGTAACGGCACAAAATGTCTTTACAATTACCAAATATTCGGGTTATGATCCTGAACTGGGAGAAACTTATGCGGATACGCCGGATGCCTACGGAGTTACCGAACTGGCTGTCGACCGCGGACAGTTTCCTCAAACAAGATCATTTATCATGGGTGTAAACATTAATTTCTAAATATTAAAATTATGAAACTACGAAATATTTTTTATTTATCATTTTTTCTGCCATTAATTGCTTCCTGTTCATTAGACAGAGAACCTTATGGACTGGCAGGTTTATGGGAATCTGAAGGAAATGCTCAAAAAGGCCTGGATGCTGCATACCAGCCTTTCTATGAAGAAGAAGGATACGGACGAGGACAATGGTGGGCCGGCCCGTTAAGCGATGATATGCGCGTAAACCGAGATAAACCGGAAATTGAACGTATGGCCCGATTCAACGAAGTATCCAATACCTCTGGCGGAATGCGTGACAATTGGGTTGTTATGTATAAGGTAATCCGCAGAGCCAATGATGTACTCGCCAATGTGCCCAATATCGATATGTCTGAAACTAAAAAACGCATCATGCTGGGTGAAGCGAATTTCTTATGCGCATATGCATATTTCCATCTGGCCAAACGGTTTGGCGGACTGCCTTTTTATGACTTGAATGACCCGCAAAACTTCAACAAACCACGTGAGACCAAAGAACAAACTTATAAGAATATAGAAAAATACCTGTTGGCAACCATTGACTATTATAAAGATATTGATGGAGCACCTTTATGGGAACGCTCCAACGAAGATTGGGGACGTCCTAATTTAGGTGCTGCTTATGGTTTATTGGCAAAAGTATATGCCCACTGGAACAAAATGCCTGAAGCTAAAGCTGCCGCCTGGGAAGTAATCAATTCAGGCAAATATGAATTGGATAAAACCGGAGGAAACGGATTTGACCACCTGTTTTCATTAGATGGAGAAAAATCAAATGAAGTTTTATTTAATCTGACCAATCTTCCTATTCGAAATTACGGAACTATTACCTCTACAGTAACAATGTCCGGTTTCTTGACTGGAGGAAAAGGGTGGTATTATTTTGCTCCGACACAGAGTCTGAGAGATGCATTTGAAGAAGGTGACTTACGCCGTAAGACCACACTGGTTGGTGATGGCGACAAAGTTACCTACATCGGCAAAGAGTTTATTTTAAGTACCAATCCGGAAAATGGAAACATCCGTGACATGACTACCGGATGGATGTGTGTAAAATATTCAAATGCCTATAAAAAACTGGGACAATGGGAATGGGAAAGCGGAGCCGATGTACCATTGTTGCGTTATGCCGATGTATTATTGATTTATACAGAAGCATTGATGGCAGAAAAAGGATTAAATGGCAAAAATCCAGATCAGCAAACATCAGATGAAAACATATTGAAATACTTTAATGAAGTACATGTAAGAGCATTCGGCAATGACGAAAGCAAAAAGATGACGTCCATCAATTTCTGGAATCTGGTCAACGAACGTCGTTGTGAATTGGCATATGAAGACGAACGTCATTATGATTTAGTGCGCTGGGGACTGGCAAAACAGGTTTATGCAGACAAAGAAAAAGATCCGTACGGAGGACGTACTTTTGATCCCGCAAAAGATGCCCACTTACCATTGCCCCAAATCGAAATCGAAAACAGCAATGGAGTATTGATTAACAATCCGGCTCCCGGTTATTCTGATTTCGGAACTCCCGTACAATAATTGATAAATGAATATAAACAGATTAGATTTGTTATAAACAGATTGTAAGAGGGGATAACATCATGCTATTTATAGAATAGAAATGTTATTCCCTCTCCTATCGAAAATACACTTATGAAAAAAACTTTGTTATTCCTTGCTTGTCTTTCTTCACTGAGCCTATGGGCAGAAAATGAAGTCCTAAAGATAACTGACTACGTAAATCCTTTCATAGGCACAGGCTTTCATGGACACACTTATCCCGGAGCAACGGTTCCTTTCGGGGCAGTACAGTTAAGCCCTGATACACGTACAGGAGACTGGGATGCCTGCTCAGGCTATCATTACTCAGACTCCACATTATTAGGATTTTCACACACACATCTTAGCGGTACAGGATGTATTGATTTAGGAGACGTATTGTTCAGGCCTACAATCGCACCATTTGAAGAAGGAAAACCACTATATACTCCTGCAAGATTTTTACATTCTTCAGAAAAAGCAACTCCAGGATATTATTCCGTAAAACTGGAAGAGGAAAATATTTTCGCTGAATTAACAGCGACTACTTATACAGGGATGCATCGCTATACTTATCCCAAAGGAAAGGATGCATATGTAGTTATTGATTTGGCGCATCTTCTGACAGATGAATTTATTTATGAAGCAGAACTGGTCCAGACCCAAAAGAATGAAATTGTAGGAATGCGCCGTACACGAGGATGGGTAGATAACCAATATATATATTTTGTCGTACAATTTGACACACCTATTTCAACGCTTCAGCTATTCAATAATGGGAAGCCGGCAAAAGACAGGAAAGCTTTATCAGGACAACAAGTGCAGGCACTGCTCGGATTTCAGAAAAGCAGACAAATAATAGCTAAAGTCGGTCTGTCAAATGTCAGTGTTGAAAATGCACGTATGAATTTAGAACACGATATTGAAGGCTTTAACTTTGAGACAGTTCGCCGACAGTCCTCGGAGATTTGGGAGAATAAATTGAGCCAAGTTAAAATTGAAGGTGGTACAGATGCAGAACGTACCAATTTCTATACAGCCTGGTATCACGCGCTGATTGTACCTAATATAACAAGTGACGTTAACGGACAATACAGACGGCACGACATGAAAATTGAGTCACTGCCTTCGAACAGAAAAATGTACTCCACTCTTTCTTTATGGGATACCTTCCGGGCTTGGAATCCATTGATGACATTGGTAGATACTTCATTGGTCAACAATATGATTAATTCAATGCTCGAAATGTACGATGCATCCGGAGAATTACCCATGTGGCCACTTGCCTCCGGTGAAACTGGTACCATGATTGGTTATCATGCTGTATCAGTCATTGCAGATGCATATATGAAAGGTATTCGCGGATTTGATGCAGAAAAAGCATTGAAAGCAATGATTGTGTCGTCAGAAAAAAATAAAAAGGGAGCAGACTACTATATCAAATACGGATTTATACCTTCAAATATCAAAAAGGAGTCCATCTCCTGCCTGTTGGAATTTGCCTATGATGATTGGACCATTGCACAAATGGCTAAAGCCATGGGTAAACAAGATATTTATGAAACTTATATCCATCGTTCACAGAATTACGTGAATGTATTCGATGGGAATACAAAATTCTTCCGTGGCAAGAGGATGGATGGTAACTGGGAGGCTGTATTTAATCCGTTTGAAGTAGGACGTGACTATACAGAAGCCACAGCCTGGCAATACCGTTTCTTTGTACCTCACGATGTAAATGGTATGATCCAGCTGTTCGGTGGAGAGAAGGAGTTTACTGCGTGTTTAGACTCTCTATATACTGTGACTTCAAACATTGATGGACATTTATCAGATATTACTGGGCTAATAGGGCAATATGTACATGGCAATGAACCAAGTCACCACATGGCTTATCTGTACAATTTTGTAGGACAACCCTGGAAGACCCAAGAAATGACACGCAAATTATTAGATGAAATGTACAGTCCTACGCCAGAAGGTATAATCGGAAATGAAGACTGTGGCCAGATGTCTGCATGGTATATATTGTCATCATTGGGATTTTATCCGGTATGTCCGGGCAGTAATGAATTTTGTTTGACAACGCCTCTTTTTGATACTGTGCAGCTAAAATTGAGCAATGGAAACACATTAACAATCAAAGCTAACAATCCTTCACGCAATAAATACATTGAGAAAGTTACATTTAATGGTCAGGTAATTGATAAAAATTATATCTCTTACGAAGTACTAATGCAAGGAGGAGAATTATTATATACACTGACTGACCAGCCCGATTACAATCGCGGGACTCAGCCAGAAAGTTTTCCTTATTCATTTACTCAAAACAAAGTTGTATCTGTTCCTTACGTGGATAAGGATTTAAATTTATTTCTCCATTCAATTAACGTGCAACTGGCTTCAACGACTGAAGGAAGCACTATTCATTATACATTGGATGGAAGTGAACCAACAACCTCATCCCCAGCGTACAAACAATCCATCCAACTTGACAAGACAACCCTTCTGAAAGCCAGGGCTTTCAAAAAAGGCTATAATCCTAGTCGCACCTTAACTATCCGTGCTACAAAAGCAGAATTACTGCCCCCCGTAAATGCAGAAGGTAAACAACAAGGTACTACATATACATACTTCGAAGGAAACTTCCAGAAAGTAGCAGATTTATCAAAAGGCAAGATAATAGAAAAAGGAACTATGTCTGAACCTTCCATCAGACAAGCTTGTCAAGAAGATCATTTTGGATATACCTTTGAAGGAGTCATCAAGGTACCTGAAGACGGTGTTTACACTTTTGGAACAAAATCAGATGATGGTAGTGTACTTTACATTGACGGACAAAAAGTAGTAGACAATGATGGTTCTCATGCCGCCATCACTGCCACGGGAAGGATTGCGCTGAAAAAAGGATTCCACACTTACCAATTGCTTTATTTTGAAGATTACGAAGGAGAACATTTAAGTTGGGAATGGACTCTTCCGGGAAAAACAAAGGCAGAAAGCATTCCTGTGGAAGTTCTTTTTATCAAATAAATCAATACTAAAATACCTTTATTAAAATTATTCATACAGATCAGTCGGTAGGATATTCTACAGACTGATTCATTAATACTCGGAACTTATGAAAACATTATTTTCCAAACTTTGTTTATGTTGCGTAATAGCAGGTTCAGTCATCTCTCATTCTACAGTTATTGCGCAAAACTCCCGTACAGATAAGCTGCAGACTTATGTATTAGAGAATCCTTATCAAGTTGAAAAAGTTATTTCCCCAACCGGAAAAAAAGTCAAGAATGTAATTCTGATGATAGGAGACGGTATGAGTTTGATGCATATTTACTCTGCATGGACAGCCAACAGAGGAAAGTTGTACATTGAAAATGCTTCGGCAACCGGTTTATCTAAGACCTATTGTGCCAATAAATTAATCACTGATTCAGGTGCTGGAGGAACCGCCTTGGCAACAGGAGTTAAAACAAATTATCACTCTGTAGGTGTAGATACTAACGGACAGCCTGTAGCCTCATTAATCTCATTGGCAAAAGACAAAGGACTGTCTGCAGGAATAGCTGTTACCTGCCGTTTGTGGGATGCTACACCTGCCGATTTCTGTTGCCATAATGTAGACCGTGACAACGAATATGAAATCATAGCTGATTACGTAAACTGTAGAGCAGACTACGTTGTTGGAGGTGGAGCCAAAAAATTCGAAAATCGTCCTGACGGCAGGAACATTTTCAGAGAACTGGAGAAAAAAGGATATACCATTGCAAGGAGTTGGGAAGAATGCCAGAAGCTAAACAATGGAAAAATCTTTGCGGTAACCGATTCTGTAGATACTCCACTACCAGCCGAAAGAGGTGACCGGCTCGCACAATCAGCTCTCAAAGGCATGAATTTATTAAGCAAAAACGACAAAGGATTCTTTATGATGATTGAAGAATCACAGTTAGATGATTACGGTCATTTCAACGATCTGGACTTATTAATGCAGGAGACACTGGATTTTGACCGTACTATCGGAGAAGTCTTCAAATGGGCTGCACAAGATGGAGAAACATTGGTTGTCATTACTGCAGATCATGAAACCGGAGGTCTGACTTTACTGGGAGGGGACAAAGACAAAGGTGAAATCCAATGTAAATTTTCAACTACCGATCATTCCGGAGTAATGGTTCCTGTGTACGCATTTGGCCCTGGATCAGAAATGTTTACCGGTATTTATGAAAATACTGCTATCTTTGATAAAATAAAGAAACTGTTAAACTTATAAGGTGATTTATGAAGAAACATATCCATCTGGTTTTGTGTCTTGCAATGGGATTTTTTTCTATAAATGGAACTGCCCAATCTTGCGGAAACGACAGTCTGTACAAGATTCCCTATAAAGATACCTATGTAAAGTCTCCGTTAGTAGCAGAAAATACCTACCGTATAGCCCGGCCAAACTATACTGTTTTACCCAAAGACATGAAAGAAGCAAGGCAAATCCTCCCCGCTCCCATATGGGAAGGACATGAAGAAGAACTTCTCATGTATTGGAGAGCCTGGGAAATCGCAATCGGCAACATCCGGAATCCTCAGCCCTATTCCGGTTTTGTAGCACCCTATATTGACACGGCCTATAACGGAAATATTTTTATGTGGGACTCTTCCTTCATCTTAATGTTCGCACGCTATGGAACCCGCTTTTTCCCTTTTCAGCATACTTTAGACAATTTTTATGCCAAACAGCATCCCGACGGATTTATCTGTCGGGAAATCAAGGCTGACGGAGCTGACTGTTTTGAGCGTTATGACCCTGTCAGCACAGGTCCCAATCTCATGCCTTGGTGTGAAATGGTATATTTCCATCAGTTCGGAGATATAGAACGGCTTCATAAGATTTTTCCTGTACTTTGCGCCTATTACAAATGGCTGAGACTGAATCGTACATGGAGAAACGGCACCTACTGGTCAAGCGGATGGGGAACCGGAATGGATAATATGCCTCGTGTTAAAAACGAATACAGTATGATATACAGCCACGGACATATGATCTGGCTGGATACCAATCTGCAACAGCTTTTCACAGCCAACCTGCTGCTTGAAATGGGATTCTACCTCGAACGTTGGCAAGAAATCGAAGAACTGGAAGATGAAGCCAACGCCTTGAAACAATATATTCGGGAAAATTTATGGGATAAGGAAACAAACTTTTTATATGATCAATATGCAGACAACTCACTTTCTAAAACGAAAGGAATTGGAGCATACTGGGCCTTATATTCTGATGTTTTGAATGAAGAACAAATAAAATGTCTGGTAAACGAATTACAAAATCCGGCTACTTTCAATCGTCCGCATCGTGTTCCGTCGCTTTCGGCAGATAACCTCCGATATAAGGCTAACGGACGATACTGGCAAGGAGGAGTATGGCCAGGAACCAACTACATGGTAATTAATGGATTATTGCTAAGAGGTTTCAGAAAAGAGGCCTATGAAATAGCTCAGAATCACTACAATCAAATATTTAAGGTTTTCCAAAAAACTGGTACTTTTTGGGAATATTATGCACCTGAATCAAATGATCCTGGCTTTATGGCAAGGAAAGAATTTGTAGGATGGACAGGACTAGCTCCTATTGCCGGACTTATTGAACACATCATTGGTATCCGGGGAGATTTCGTACAAAAGCAAATCACCTGGGATATGAATTTGACGGAAACCAATGGTATTGAACGCTATCCATTTGGTCCTGACGGCCTGATATCTTTCAAAGTACATGCCAGAAACTCTATCAATGAAAAGCCTGTAATAGAAATAGAATCGAACACCGAATTTGAATTACTTGTCCGTTATGGAAATCAGGAAAAGACATTTCAAGTAAAAACTGGAAAAAATAAATTCTAACCCTGAACAAAGTAAAGTAGATTCCGGCAATCAATCGGAATCAACTCTTGCTGTCTTAAAATGAATTACATAATATGAAAAAACACATTTGGATTTTAGGAATTGTACTGGCTTGTAGTCTGTCTCATGCAACAGGTGGATTCTCACAAACCTCGACAGATGAAAAATACGAATCGAAACGCCCCACTGTCACTGACCGACATTTTACCTCGGAAGTAGTAGAAAAGCTAATCGACCAAATTAAACAAAATATTACAGACCCCAAACTACGCTGGATGTTTGAAAACTGTTATCCGAATACATTGGATACAACAGTAAAATTTCAAACTAAAAACGGGCGCCCTGATACATTTGTCATCACTGGAGATATCCACGCAATGTGGCTTCGTGATTCCTCTGCCCAACTTTGGCCTTATTTACAATTGATGAAAGATGATAAACAGCTGCAAGCACTTATAGCCGGACTCATAAATCGGCAAGCTGAATGTATCCTGCTGGACCCTTACGCCAATGCCTTTAATGATGGCCCTATTGGAAGTTACTGGGAAACAGACTATACCCAACCGATGAAAAAGGAGCTGCACGAACGAAAATGGGAACTGGATTCCTTATGTTATCCTATTAGAATAGCTTATTTCTATTATCTTCTTACTGGAGATACTTCCGTGTTTGACAGCACATGGCACAATGCCATGCAACTGGCTGTAAAGACCATGAAAGAGCAACAGCGTAAAAACGGAAATGGTCCCTATAGTTTTGCACGTAACTGTGAAAGACCTACCGATTCACAGATAAATGGAGGATTCGGAGCTCCGGTAAAACCTAATGGCATGATTGTATCTTCTTTCCGTCCTTCCGACGATGCTACCCAATATGGTTTTCTGATTCCTTCAAATATGTTTGCAGTGGTATCACTACGGCAACTGGCAGAAATAGAGAACAAGGTATATCAGCACACTGAATTTGCAAAAGAATGTACAGATCTGGCAGATGAAATCGATAGAGCCATTCAGAAATATGCCATAGTCAATCATCCGGTATGTGGTAAAATTTATGCGTTCGAAGTGGATGGTTTTGGCAACAGTTTATGTATGGATGATGCCAATGTACCCAGCCTTCTGGCAGCTCCTTACCTCGGATATTGCTCTCAAGATGATCCATTATATCAGAATACACGTAAATTTATCTGGAGTGACAACAATCCATATTTCTTTTCAGGAAAATCGGGAGAAGGTGTAGGAGGACCGCATGTTGGACTAAACTATGCATGGCCTATGAGTATCATAATCAAAGGCCTGACCACCGATGACACAAATGAATTGAAAGATTGTCTGATTTTATTAAGAAACACGGACGGTGATACGGGGTTCATGCATGAATCATTCAATGTGAACGATGACAGTGACTTTACCCGTTCCTGGTTTGCATGGACTAATACCTTATTTGGAGAATTAATTGTGAAAATTCATAACAACCATCCGGAATTATTAAAAACAACGTTTTTAAAAAACTGACGAATGAAAAAATATGTAATCGGATTTGATTTGGGAGGTACAAACTCCGTATTGGCGCTTGTAGACCAAGAAGGAAATGTATCCGAACGAGTTTCTTTTAAGACCAACGAGTATCCTGATGTCGACAAATATGTAAGACAATGTACACAAACAATCACAGAACTTATCCAGAAAGCAGGAGGTAAGGAATATATAGCTGCGTTGGGAATTGGAGCTCCAGATGTAAATTACTGGAACCGTAGCATAGAAAATGCAACCAACCTTCCCTGGAAAGGAATTGTACCTTTGGCTGATAAAATCGAAGCAAAGACAGGCATAGTCACTTTTATCACCAATGACGCAAAAGCTGCAGCACTGGGAGAAATGCTTTATGGGGCAGCACAAGGAATGAAAGATTTCATTATGATTACACTTGGCACAGGTGTAGGCAGTGGAATTGTAGTAAACGGGGAGCTTGTATATGGTAAACGAAGTTTTGCTGGCGAATTAGGACACATGTCCATAAGGCCAGAAAACGGACGCGTCTGTCCATGTGGCAGAATCGGATGCTTAGAAGCTTATTGTTCTGCAACCGGAGTGGCACGGACAGCCGTGGAGTTTCTAGAAAAGAATGACAAAGAAAGTTTGCTTCGCACCCTCCCTATTACTTCTATTACCTCAAAAGAAGTATATGATGCTGCAATGAAAGGAGACCAAATTGCCAAAGATATTTTCGAATATACTGGAAAACTTTTAGGTGAAGCTTTGGCTGATTGTGCGACATTCTCAGACCCTGAAGCTTTCATTTTATTTGGAGGATTAACCCAAGCAGGGAATTTGTTGCTGGAGCCAACCGTTCACACTTACCAAAAAATAGTTTTTGAGAATTATCGCAATACAGCACAGATTATCTTTTCGGGTTTAAAAGAGACAGATGCTGCCATTCTAGGAGCAGCAGCCTTAGCCTGGACTACAGTTGAAAAAGTTATGACCGGAAACTAATTCCTTAAATTATAGATAATCTAACTTTTATGAAGTGTCTACTTCAGACCTGTAGCAAGTTGTTTCTATAGTAACTTTACATTTAAAAAACTTCTTTTCATCAGGATTCATAAAGTTCATCTATGAATCCTGATATCTTTTTATTATCTCTAATATACCTCAATTATAATCTATCCTCAATTTACAATGCCCTTAAAAATAAATCCTCATCAATCAGCCGCACTGCCAAAAAAGAAACAGTTTTGCCATAAAATACACGCTTTGTCATAAAAAGTCCGCCAAATTGGCAGTTACTACCAATTATCTTCTCCCGAAAAATAATGGCACGGCATTTGTTTTATATAAGGCGTAACGCTTCCGGTTACAGAAGCGGCGGAATAAACTAAATTGTTGAATAAAAATAAAAATAGATATAATTATGGGAAAGATTATTGGTATAGACTTAGGAACTACAAACTCATGTGTAGCAGTATTTGAAGGTAACGAACCTGTAGTAATTGCCAACAGCGAAGGTAAGCGTACAACTCCTTCTATCGTAGGTTTTGTAGATAACGGCGAACGTAAAGTCGGTGACCCTGCAAAACGTCAGGCAATCACTAACCCGACACGTACTGTTTATTCTATCAAACGTTTCATGGGTGAAACTTATGATCAGGTTGCAAAAGAAGTTTCTCGTGTTCCTTACCCAGTGGTAAAGGGCGACAACAATACTCCGCGTGTTGACATTGATGGACGTTTGTATACTCCACAGGAAATTTCAGCTATGATTCTTCAGAAAATGAAAAAAACAGCTGAAGACTATCTGGGACAGGAAGTAACAGAAGCCGTAATTACAGTGCCTGCATACTTCTCTGACTCACAACGTCAGGCCACTAAGGAAGCTGGTCAGATTGCCGGTCTGGATGTAAAACGTATCGTTAACGAACCGACAGCAGCTGCTTTGGCTTACGGTGTAGACAAGGCTAACAAAGATATGAAGATTGCCGTATTCGACTTGGGTGGTGGTACATTCGATATCTCTATTCTGGAATTCGGTGGCGGTGTATTCGAAGTTTTGTCAACTAACGGTGATACTCACCTGGGTGGTGATGACTTCGACCAGGTTATCATCGACTGGTTGGTTCAGGAATTCAAGAACGATGAAGGCGCTGACCTGACTCAGGATCCGATGGCTATGCAGCGTTTGAAAGAAGCAGCTGAAAAGGCTAAGATTGAATTGTCTTCTTCAACTTCAACTGAAATCAACTTGCCGTACATCATGCCGGTAGCCGGTGTTCCAAAGCACTTGGTTAAGACTTTGACACGTGCTAAGTTCGAACAGTTGGCACACAACCTGATCCAAGCTTGTCTGGAACCGTGTAAGCGTGCGATGAACGATGCCGGTCTGAACAACTCAGATATCGATGAAGTAATCCTGGTAGGTGGTTCATCTCGTATCCCTGCTATCCAGAAACTGGTAGAAGATTTCTTCGGAAAAGCTCCTTCAAAAGGTGTAAACCCGGACGAAGTAGTAGCAGTAGGTGCTTGTATCCAGGGTGCCGTACTGAACAAAGAAGCCGGTGTAGGCGACATCGTATTGTTGGATGTAACTCCGTTGTCAATGGGTATTGAAACAATGGGTGGAGTCATGACAAAACTGATTGATGCCAATACAACTATTCCTTGCAAGAAGAGCGAAGTATTCTCTACAGCAGCAGATAACCAGACAGAAGTTACCATCCATGTATTGCAGGGTGAACGTCCGATGGCTGCACAGAACAAGTCAATCGGTCAGTTTAACCTGACAGGTATCGCTCCGGCTCGTCGTGGTGTTCCTCAGATTGAGGTAACCTTCGATATCGATGCCAACGGTATCTTGAAAGTTTCTGCAAAAGATAAGGCAACAGGTAAGGAACAGGCTATCCGTATCGAAGCTTCATCTGGTTTGAGCAAGGAAGAAATCGACCGTATGAAGGCAGAAGCTGAAGCAAATGCAGAAGCAGATAAGAAAGAAAAGGAACGTATCGACAAATTGAACCAGGCAGACAGCTTGATCTTCACTACTGAAAATCAATTGAAAGACCTTGGCGATAAGTTACCGGCTGACAAGAAAGCTCCTATCGAAGCTGCTCTGCAGAAACTGAAAGACGCTCACAAGGCACAGGATTTGGCAGGTATCGATGCTGCAAGCACTGAACTGCAGAATGCATTCCAGGCTGCAAGCGCTGAAATGTATGCTCAGACAGGCGCTCAGGGCGGTGCTCAGGCAGGTCCTAACGCTGGTCAGTCAAGCCAGTCTGGCTCAAACGATAAGAGCGACGTACAGGACGCTGATTTTGAGGAAGTTAAGTAATTCTTAACAAAGAAATCATCCATATGAATGAGGCATAATTGCAAAGTTATGCCTCATTTTTTTTAGTTCCATCCTTTTTCAAACTCCATCACTTATTGAACTATGAGTAAAGAATTTATCCGGAAATCAAAAGAAGACAAGCCAGTGATAGCCATCTGCTACGACTTCGACAAGACTTTATCTCCTGACGACATGCAGGCACAGGGATACATACAATCTGTAGGAGAAGAAGTAGAATCCTTTTGGAAAGAGTCGAACGAACTGGCTGAAGAAAACGAAATGGACCAGAACCTTGCCTACATGTTTACCATGATTCAAAAAGCGCATGGGAAACTCGTATTCAATAAAAAGGCGTTAATGGAATACGGTTCCAAAGTAAAATTATTTCCCGGAGTAGAAACCTGGTTCAGACGAATAAGAGAATATGGAGCAAGCAAAGGAGTCATCATAGAACATTACATCATTTCTTCCGGACTGAAAGAAATGATTGAAGGTACGAAAGTGGCAAACGAGTTCGAAAAGATTTATGCCAGTTCATTCTATTACGATAAAGAAGGAGTAGCCCAGTGGCCGGCACAGGTTATCAACTACACCAGCAAGACACAGTTCCTTTTCCGCATAGAAAAAGGAGCTCTTGATGTAAACGACCCTGCTGTCAACGACTATTTTGAGCCGGAAAACATGCGTATTCCTTTCAGGAATATGATCTACATAGGAGACAGCGACACTGACATTCCCTGCATGAAGCTGGTCAACTCTAATTCCGGACACTCGATAGGCGTATTCAATCCTGAGACACAGGACAAGAGAAAAGTCTATAAAATGATGGAGGATAAGCGGATAAAGTATTATACTCCGGCTGATTACAGAGAGAATTCCGAACTCGACAAACTGGTCAAAGCCATTATCGACCAGACTGCCTCGAATGAAAGACTGATGGCCATTCATTATCAGAACAAAAAGGAGCAGGCCAGTCATAACGGTACTACGGAAAATAGGGAAAGGAAAGAAAAAGAAAAGCTTATCCTGGACCTGGAAAACAGCAACAGTTTTGCACGCACCCATTCCCTCATTTCGAAATTGAGAAAATATAAAAACTGGAATGATAAGGAAAAGGCGCTACTGAAACAGATTGCTGAAAAGAACAAGCAGGTATCCTATATCAAAGACGACGAGGACATCAAAACATTTTATGCTTCACTCGGATAAATGCCAAGCAGTGAAGCCAGACTGCATGTACATCCAGCTTTTCCTATTTTTCAGGTTATATCTTTTTCCCGAGGAACCTGAAAAATAATACCGGAAAGAAAATATCGGAAGTCACTGATACTGCATAGAGGCATCGGGAAAAAAGTAATCCACTATGCGGACATGAAGCACATTGATACGTATATCAGCAAGGAAGCAATAATACGGACCTGCAGGATTGGTGGTCAGTTCGGCTTCACAGGCTGGTATTATAAAAAAAATTGGGCAACTTCTTCTCGTACGTCGGAGACTATTCGCAGACGTTCTGCATCGAACTGAAAAACAGAAAGAAATACCTGCTGAGTGGTGAGGACCGGGATTACCTCGTAACCTTTTTAAAGGAAAATATCCGAAGAAAAAGCCTGAAACAATCATTTTTTCCATCACAGCATCATAAATTTACCGACAATAAAGAATGTCCTCTCGGGGAACGTTCCACCGGAGACTTCTGCAACCTACATGTATATACAGAAAATTAAGACTAAAAAATGAATTCACAACCCACTAACCGAATCGAAGTAGTAGATGCCCTAAGAGGCATTGCACTGTTTGCCATTGTAATCGTACACTGTTTTGAACATTATAACCTGTACTATATTCCCAAGGAATATCCGCAATGGCTTACCGCATTGGATAAAGGAATATGGGATACCACCTGGTTTCTCATGGCCGGAAAGGCATTTTCCACTTTCTCCCTCCTATTCGGACTCAGTTTTTATATCCAGTTCAGCAATGCCCGGAAAAGAGGACTCCCGTTTAAGGGCAGATTTGTATGGAGAATGTTTCTCCTGGTGCTGTTCTCACAACTACATTCCTTGTTCTACAACGGCGACATCCTGCTTCTGTACGCAGTCATGGGAGTCTTCCTGGTCTCCGTTTCCCACCTCTCCACAAAGGCAATACTTATACTTGCCTCGGTGATGATCATACAGCCCATCGAGTGGATAAGGATTATCTGCAACCTGTGCGATATTCCGTTTCTGGAATACGGCAACCACTGGATGAAGTATGCGGCCCTGGCAAAAACTGTGATGCAATCCGGAAACTTCCTCGAAGTGGTACAGTCCAACATCACTTACGGACAGCTCTATGGCAACCTCTGGCAGATTGAAAACGGACGAATCTTCCAGATTGGCGGACTGTTCCTTTTTGGCATGGCAGCCGGAAGATTGTCTCTCTTTAAAAACACACAGGAATCGCTTTTCTTATGGAAGAAGATATCGTTGTATGCTGCCCTTCTTTTTGTCCCACTTAATACCCTCAGAATGGTCTATCCGGAAATGGCCAAAGGCAATAAGGAAATCCTGATGCCGCTCGATATAGCCATTCCCTCCATCTGCAATTTCCTCCTTATGGCACTGCTGGTAGGATGTTTCGTCCTGTTATGGTATGACAAAGGCAACGGATATAAGTTCCAAAGGCTTTTCATCTCTTTTGGCAGAATGAGCCTGACCAACTACATCACCCAATCCATTATCGGCATTACCTTGTTTTATGGTTTCGGCTTCCATCTATACAAGTACACGGGAGCCACCGCCTGCCTGTTGATTGCCATAGTCATGTTTGCCGCATTGCTGACATTCAGCCACCTGTGGCTTAAAAAGCACCGGCATGGACCGCTGGAATGGATATGGAAAAAACTGACATGGATAAATGCCGGCAAAAACTGAATACAGACTTCATCCGTCAGCACGGCTATAAACTCCCTGAAAACAACGACTTCCCTGAAAATGAGACTCATTGAATTGTCTTCATGTTCAGGGAGGTTATTATTTTATCCTGTCACAAGGAAAGCTCTCTTGATGTCCGAAAAACCGGAAAACCCCTCAGATACTATTTGCCGGTATAGCAATGATACAAAAGCCATTCGTATATCTCATTGGCTTCCTCCTCTTTCAGACTTCTTACCACAAAGGAAGTTCCGTTGGTGGAAATAATGAGACCGACTCTATGAAAGTAAGGTGTGAAAGGAGTTGAGACCTTACGTACTACCTCCACATTGCTGTACTTGAAGTAATTTCGGATTTCAGCAAACTTTCCGTTGCAGACCTCCAGGTAATCCTGTCTTAAAGTAATGCGGCTCCGATGTACAGCAAACAGACCTTTGGCCAATGCCATCAGCAGGTAAACAAAGGGCAGTGCCAGCCAGGCATACAGTTCATTATACCACAACCCCCCTCCCGTCAACAGAACGAGAAGCAGGTCAAAGCGGAGCACATAACCCAGTAAACCGTATCCGGAACGGGCAGAAATAATCTCCTCCGACGAAGTGTAGTCCTTTCCCAACCACCAGTTCAGAAAGTTTCCTTCATAATTGGAACCATAAATTTTCACATCGGCACCCAACTTTTCATCCGTGGCATTCAATGCCTGTTTCAACATAATTGTACAGCCATCCATCCACTGCTCCAAGAAATTACGTTTGATATAGACGGTACAAACCTTGTCGTAAGAAAACCGGCTGCTGTTGCGCGAAATCAGTCCACTTTCGAAAAATAACTGTCTGTCATTTATCTGGATATTCATGTTAGAATAGCGCAGAAAAATTTTCCCTGTCCACAGTACCAGTACCACCACATACAAACTGACTGCCGCTGCCAGAACGGCAGACAAGGAAAAAGAAATTGCACTAGCCTGCTCATCCACGTAATCAATGAGATATTTGGTAGCCTGCTCGTTGACCGATGTAAATTGATTATACAGCGTACCCAGAATACCCAGCAAAATCACCATCCCCTTCAGGTGATTCTGGCATAAGGCTCCCTTCAGCAGATTAAGGTTGCTAACCTTCAGCGACAGGTTCCAGCGGTCAGCCATAGTCGCCGAAACCTCTTCCAGCGCCGGAGTCTCCGCCTTCGCAACCTCTTCCCTGTCCTTCTGCTGCACCTCCATCCGGTTCAAAAGCTCATTCCAGTCCCTGTCATCCAGAATCAGTTCTATTTCCTTTGCCTTCGAAGCCAGCGTGTCAAACGACACTCCCGTCATATCAAACAACCGGTACATAAATCCCCGCTTTGTCCGCAACGACTGAATTTTATCCAAAGGAATGCTGGTCCTTTCCTTACGGAATACCCCGTGCAGGAAAATCAGGTTGCCCTCTTCCACGTAATATTTCCTGAAATAATAATTAAGAAAAGCCCAAACGACCGAAACCAGCAGACACATGCCCAACAGAACCAGAATCATCCATACGGTTTTCCACAATGAATTTTCTTCAAATGCATTGAAAATCCTTACGACGACAAGCGCAAGAAACACATTTGCCAAATCCGACAAACCTCTCACCCAGAATATCACCAGCGCACTTTTGCTCATGCGCCGCGGTACAGAAAAATCATTTGTTTTCATTTCTGATACTTTCTATGATAAATGCTTTAATCTCATTGGCCTTCTCTTCGGTAAGTCCCGGAATACTGGTTTCCGACAGCAACTGAGCACCATTTACGATATCGATTTCATAAAGTCCGCACATCCGTGTAAGGGGATTCTGACTGATGCTTACCTGCTGGATCTTGCAGAAAGGAAGGGTAATTACTGAAGGAAAAAGCAGGCCCGACCGGTAAGTAATGTCATGCTCGCGAACAGCAAAGCCCTTTTTGGCAAAAATCTTCGGCAAAAGGAAAAGATTGATAATGAATGCCACCAGCAATACGCCTTCGATACAGACTATAGCGGTGTAACGTCCACTGAAATTTTCTGCCAGCAGCAGAAAAAGTGCCAGTCCCATAAGAAGAAGATAAGAAAATATGGTTTTTACCATCAGTACCTTCAAATAAGTCTCTTCCAAAGGGGTATAAGAGAGATTTTCAACTCTGTCAATGTCTACAGAGATTAACTGTTTGTTTGTCATGTTATTATAATTGATTATCATTCGATTTTTCACTTTGAGCCATTTGCAAATCCCGAGGTAGTCTGTCAACTGCCAATCAAGAGAATGTACTGCACAACCGTCCCATTGCATTTCATGAATTCTCCTAGCAGTTTCGTATCATTTTCTTTCACACTCACTTCATTTCCAGTTTCCAACAATCCCCGATACAAACATACTCACTTCACAATCACTTCATATCCGCAAAAGTAATGATTAAATTGAAACCGTGTTCCTGAGAGGATATTTTTATGCAGATTCCCCCTTCCGCTAGCTGTTTTTTCTTGGGAACCGTTGTTTTCTCCCACAAATGATACTCATAACTTCAAAATAAAATTTGAGATTCAGCCGTACGCATGAATTAATTTATATCTTTGCTTCTATCGAGTTAAAAAACAATACGACTATGAAAGCCTTGAAATCCAGCCTCAATACAGCGTCCGTAATCCTTCTCACCGTACTGATGGCTGCCTGTACGATGTCTGAGAAACGCAACGACGAAACAGAGACTTCCACCAGACAAACAAAAGCCGAAACACTGCTGCATGAAGCCGACAGCCTCCTCCGTGCCGACTCACTGTTTTGGGCCCGGACCATTACTTTCCGGCAGCCTCACACGGCAATACACGACCGACTGATCCTACAAAAACTTGACAGTGCCATACTGCTTAGCCCCGACTGTCCCCAAGGATACCTACAAAAATACATGTACCTGATTGCCTGCCGCAAATCTGCAGCCTTGCTTCCCCTGCTTCAACAGATGGACCAGCAGTGCGATTCGCTACAGGGTAACTTTCTCTGCCTGAAGGGACTTCTGGAATTTCATCAGGGTGACTCTCTGCACGGAATGGAAAGTTTTCAGCGTGCCGACCGGGCCTTTCAACGGCAAATCAGTCAATGCAGTCCCAACGACTCCTTGTTGTACGGTTCTTTACGACTTTCCAAGGCATTGAATCTTTCGTTGATGAAAAACGATTTTACCTGCTTTCAGGAGGAGTTGGAACGTTTCCAGAAAATACATCCTCAAACTGATACTCAGAGTCTGAATGACATACTGCCGTTCAAAAGCCGGGAAGATTATTACCGACAGTTGTTTCCTGAAAACTGACTATAGGCCTTATCCACTTTCGGCAGCACGTAGACAGGCTCCCAACTGTATTTTAATTTATTCATTACTGACCTCAAACCTTACACTCCATCCCCCCCTATGACAGCACCCGTTCACCTTATCCTCACAGCGTCCGAAGAAAAACTCTCCCCCAGGCAGTCGCATTTCTGGGGAAATCCCGGTCTGCCCAGCGGCGTTCCCTATCCCACATACACGGATGACGAGGAAAAGACACACCCCTACGTATTCGTCTGCCAGCTCAACCTGGAGGACCTCGCTCCCTACGATACGGACCACTTGCTGCCCGGTAAAGGTCTGTTATCCTTTTTTGCAAAAATCGACAATTACCTGGGATATGATTTTGACAGTTATTATATCGGCGGCACCATCAGTGAGGAGGATGCAGTAAAGATCCTTTATTTTCCCGATTGCGATGACCTGGAAGAAAGTGAGTTCGCGGGAGAGGAAGACGCACCTTATGTACCTGAAGAACAGGCAGTCCGTTTCTCACGTACCGCTCCCCCGTTGTCCGATGAGCACATTCTTTTTGCTCCTCCTACTCACTGCCCGTGGGAAACCTGGGATACTCCCTGCGAAGACTGGTCCATTCTGCTGCAGGTCGACTCGTGCAGCGGTGACGACTTTGAACTGAATTTTATAGATACCGGGGTACTGGAATTTCTGATTGCCCCTTCCGACCTGAAGGAGCAACGTTTCGACCGCGTACGGGCAATTGTCCTGTCTTCATGAAACAATGTTCTTGTTGTCTTTCCGTTACTTGAATAACAGAGTACCCGGACAGAAATTCCGCATCGCACTACGGCCTGTTTTTACCCCCATCTTTTTCAGTAACTTGATTTTCCTTGTGGATTTATTAATCCACGACGCTGATTAATAAATCCACAGGGGAAATCATTGGATTACCAGCGAGATTTGATAAATATTTCAGGAAAGAAACAAAAAACCAATCTTTACGGTAGAAGTTTTCTTGTCGGTGCCTTCGATTATATATGCTTAACGAGACACTCCCTTTCTTCCAAACACTTCCCCCTGCTCAATCTTTTTCTCGTATGCATCAGTTTTTCTTTGCTTCATTTACTGACAACAAGCAAAAAACAACAGCCACCGCCCGACAGTAAGATACCGTCAGGCCGGTGGCTGTCATTCTCCACACAAAAAAATCATTTGCAACTGCCGCCACAAGTACACTTGGGCAATTCCTGCTTCTTAATCTCAGTCAGATAAAAACGGGCAAAAGCGTTCTTGATTTCATCACGCACACGGCGGAATTCCGCATCGATGAACTCCAGAGTTCCGGTCGCATGCGAAGGATCGTCGAAACCGATATGAAGACGCTGTCCCACCTTTCCGGTGAAAGCCGGGCAACTCTCGTTGGCTCCTCCGCACACGGTGATTACATAATCCCATTCCTGGTCAAGGTAAGTATTTACATGAGTCGGGACATGCGAACTGATGTCTATCCCTGCTTCCTTCATGACTTCTACCGCCTTCGCGTTCACCTGCAGGGCAGGCTGGGTTCCTCCCGAGCAGACCTCAAGAGTTTCATCGAACGACTGCAAAAAGCCGTGTGCCATCTGGCTGCGGCAACTGTTTCCTGTACAAAGTATCAATACTCTCATTCTATTTCCATGTTTTACAGTGAATATACGTTTTTCTACTTTTGCTGTATCCGGTCATCCGGAATACCCGCCACAAGGGCATTTCCCTCTGCCGGATTACTACAGCAGATAATTGAACAAATATCCCGACAAGATAATGAAAAAAGCCACCGTACCGAAGAAAATACCGATCAGCTTCCATGTCATCACCTTCTTGAGCAAGGTTGCCTCCGGCAGAGAAAGTCCCACTACCGCCATCATGAACGCAATGGCAGTCCCCATGGGTACCCCCTTCGCCACAAATACCTCAATGACCGGCACGATACCGGCCGCATTGGCATACATCGGCACGGCAAGCACCACCGACAAAGGTACTGCATACCAATTGTCTTTCGACATATACTGCTCAAAAAATCCTTCCGGAACAAAACCGTGCATGAAGGCCCCGATACCGATACCCACCAAAATGTACACCAGTACCCCGCTGACGATGCCCCATGCATCACGGACGATGGCAGGCAAACGCTGGATGAAAGGAGTATGCTCCTTCTCCCATTCCCCCGCCTGAGCCGATGAACTCGCCTGAATCTGCTTCACCCAGTCGCTCAGGTAAGGCGACAGGTTCATGCGCCCAAGCACAAAACCACCGATGACTCCCAGCAGTATGCCGCTCACGACATAAATCAGGGTAACCTTCCATCCGAAAGATCCCAGAAACATGGCTACGGCTACCTCATTCACTAGCGGAGAGGTAATCAGAAAGGCAAAAGTAACTCCCAAAGGGATTCCTCCCTTCACAAAACCGATGAACAACGGTATCGAAGAGCACGAACAGAACGGAGTGATGGCTCCGAATACCGAAGCCAGCAGGTATTGCAATCCGTACATCTTGTGTGTAACCAGGTACTGCCTCAACCGCTCTATCGGAAAATAGGCATTGATGATTCCCATCACTACGCTGATCACGAACAGCAGAATAAGAATCTTGATGGTATCGTAAAAGAAAAAATTGACGGCTACTCCCAGCGACGTATCGGCACCCAGTCCGAATAATCCGTACACCAGCCAGTCTGCAAAATCCTGTATCATAATCTACCAAATTTAATTCGTTTAATTACGAACAATAAAGTCCGAAGAAAGGCGGCAGACTTCCGTCACGGATACACTGCCGCCAAGGTTCATTGATTCTGTTTTATTGATTCTGTTTATGAGATTCCTAAAAGTTTTTTCACGTCATTCTCAGACGGAACCTGTCCCTTCATCTTCACTACCTCATCCACCACTACGGCAGGAGTAGTCAGAATGTTATAACTCATCATTTCCATGATGTCGTCTACCTTCGTCAGCTTCACATCTAGATGATTTTCCTTAATTACTTTTTCAATCACGTTGTAGGTGGTCTTGCATTTCGCACACCCCGGTCCTAATACTTTAATTTCCATATACCTGTTCCTTTAATTGATGATTATACAATATCTTGTGTCTTCTGCCGGCTGATCTTTGCTCATACATACATCATCCAGCAGTAATAGATTCCTGTCAGTATGAAAACCCCACCGACAAGGAAGTTCATCCAACGCTGCAGGAGTTGCATCCTGCCATATAAACGGCCTATCTGCTGCACACTGAAAGCCAGTACCCAGGCTACCACCAGCACCGGAAGAGAGGTGGCAACGGCAAATACGACGGGCAACAGATAACCAGCAGGAACAGTTGCCGACAAGGGAATCAGCATCCCAAAATAAAAAACTCCACTCGTAGGACAGAATGCCAGGGCAAACAAGATGCCTATCAGCAGGGCGCCCCAACCTCCTTTCTTCACAAGTCCTTCGGCATTTCCATTAAATCCGAACTTCGGGAGATTCAGCCTGTCGGCAAACAGCATGAAGAGCCCGATTGCCACCAGCAACGGTCCCAGTACAAATTCTCCCCATACACCGACCCTCTGCTGTATACCGAACATACTGGCGCCTCCTTTCAACACCATAATCAGTATCACACCCAGCAAAGTATACGAGAGTACCCTTCCCAAGGTATACAGCAACCCATTGAGAAAAATCCGTTTCCGGTCTTCAATGTCCTTCCCTATAAAACCGATGGCTGCAATGTGAGTTGCCAGCGGACAGGGAGAAAGGGCAGTCAGCAATCCAAGCAGGAAGGCCGTCAGTACGGGTGTTGAGCTGTTGTCCAACCAAGTCTGTAACCAATCCATAGCGGTCCGTTTTTATTCCGTTTTTCTTTTCGTTCAGTAATTTATTTCATTCAGCATTTGCTTTATTTCAGCATGTCACTCACGGTTTTCACCACCTCGTTCTTGAAGTGTTCCGGCGACTTGCGTGCCTGAGCAAAAGCAAATTCGGTCAGGTTTTTACGCGTCTCTTTTCCATCCTTATACTTCACGACGAACAAGGCCGACCACGTAACCTCATATTTTTCAGCAAGCTGCTCGTTTTCCTTCTGAGTGATATCAATTACTCTAAATACCACTTTCCCTTCGGATACCTGAGGGGAGAAATGAGTTTCGACAACTGCCCTGGCATTCTCTTCAATGGCCATGCAGGTAGCACAACGCCGCTTTCCGTGGAAATACAAGACTTCCACACGGTCGCCCACCGTCACTCCCTGCGGATTCTGCGTGACTGCTTCTTGCTTCGCATTCGTCTGGCAGGAAAGGAGGGTAAAACATGCAATGAGTAAGAATAAAATTTTTTTCATCTTGCCGTATAATATAACTAATGTTCCAATTATTATTAGTAATTCGCAAAACAACGAACATATATCTCAAAAAAAGAGTTTACTTACAGCAACTCTCTTTTTTACATACCGTCTGCCCGAAGAAACCAGCAAACATCCTTTTCGCTGCCTCCCAGTTTTCCCTGTTGATACAGTATTTTACTTTCGGAGCTTCAATCTCCCCCTGAATGAGTCCGGCTTCTTTCAATTCCTTCAGATGCTGCGACACCGTAGCCTTGGCTATGGGCAGTTCTTCATGAATGTCACCGAAAAAACAACTCTCCTGGGAAGCCAGAAACTGAAGTATGGCAATGCGTGCCGGATGCCCCATCGCCTTAGCGAATCGGGCTATCTTCTCCTGTTCTTCGGAATACTTCTTTTCCATCATTTTCTCTGCTTGTATTTTATTGTTCGCAAAATTACGAATAATATTTTCACAGACAAATAATCGCAATATAATTTTTCATGAAATTAAAATATCCTTTCTCTATTTTCCTTATCTTTAAAGCAAACAAAATAAGGTTGACATTCAAAAAAATGGAACCATGATAAATATGAAAAAAACGAAAATATACAGACTTTTCATAGTAGCACTTCTGATATTTGTAAATATCTCCGGCTTTGCGCAGGAGCTTAAAGTTTATGGGAATGTGATTGATGCAGAAAACAATAAATCTCTAAGTCATGTTAATGTAGCCTTAATCTCTGCTGATGATTATGTCATTGGTCAGACTCTCACTGATTCAAAAGGAAAGTTTAAATTTAATGCTTTAGAAAGTGGAGATTACAGGCTGAAATTCAGTTTCTTTGGCTATTCGGATACGTATGTATCAATCAATGGCCTTGATGGGAATTATGAAGTTAAAGATATAGAGATGAATATGATATCATATCAATTGGAAGGAGTAACAGTAAATGCAGAAATAATGAATCTAGGGGCTGACCGGATGACATTTTTCCCCTCCCAGACAATATGTGATTCCAGTCAGGACGCTCTGGATATCATCAGATTACTCAATATGCCCGGCATAAAGTTTGACATCGTAAACCATTCTTTCTCTTTAATCAATAATGGTACAGTCCAGATACGTATTAATGGAGTAATCTCCAGCCAGAAGGACTTGATTGCCCTACAACCTCAAGATATTACAAGGATAGAATATGTAAATAATCCAGGAATCATATATGGTGAAGGTCTCTCTGCTGTCATTCTGGTCAGTACCCGCAACAACTTTGCCGGTCTTCAAAGCGGTATCCGTATTTCCCAAGCTCTGACAACCCCTTTGGGCAACGGATATGCATACTTCAGTCTTGTAAAGCCGTTCGACCGCTTTTCTTTCAAGGTGTCTGGAAACTACAATCAGGCTAATGGAAATTACACATTGAAAACAAAGGACCTGAATTATCCAAACGGCATTCTCCATCTTGAAAGCCATGGAGAAACTTATCAGAATCGGAGCTATTCACCCATGATGCAGTTTGATTATACACACTCTTTTACTGAGAAGAACTTTCTCAATATCAGTTTGAAATACTCACCCGACATTAGTAATCCCACTGATATTAATTCAGATACATTTACAGACGGAATGCATTTCTATTCTGAACAGACAAGTACCAAGGATAAGGTTCATAATACATCCTTTGACATTTATTATTCGAACACTTTTGCAAAAGGAAACCAAATAGATGCCAATATTACTGGAACTTATATAGGTACAGATTATTCGGATGTATATTTGAAGAGATATATACCTGATAACTACTCCGATTATGGCTATAATTACTTTGCTGATGGCCAGCATGGTTCTATAATCGGAGAATTGAAATATAATATGCCGATATTTACCAGACATAATCTGACTTTTGGTACACGTAACAGTTATTCTGTTACACATAATGACTATCTTACTGAAGGGCAAACCACGCCTTCTGAAATGGAAATTTTCTCTACCTATAATTATGTAGATGTATCCGGTAATATTGGTAAACTTAATTATTCAATAGGAGGAGGTTTGTCCTATACTAACCGTAAGGACAATTTGGAGAACAGGCATTATTTGTTCTTCCGCCCTAAACTGACATTACAGTTCCCCTTTTCCAAACAATGGTCATTGCAGTATTATCTAAGCATCGTTCCTAACGAACCTGCCTTATCTTTGTTATCAAATATTGAACGGCCAATCTCAGAATATGAAGTCAGGCTGGGAAGTCCCGCACTTAAGCCCTATCAGGCATATTCTAATCGTCTCACAATAAGTTTTATGAAAAATAAAACTTATTGTACACTAAATGGTTATGTACAATACAATGCTAATTCTATATACCAAAATATAAGCTATGATGATGTAAATCAGAGGTTCATCTATAATTCGAATAACGAAGGACATTATTTGCATATTCAGACACAATTATATGCCAGCCAGAAACTACTCAATGAGCGATTGTCTATTGCTGCATACGGATTGATGAATCATTACAAAAACCATGCGATAGCTTATCAAAACAGTTATACGGCATTTCTATACGGTGGTTCGTTAAACTATAATGACAAGAAATGGGGAGTAACAACCAGTTACCTATCACCGGTCAGTTATCTTTTCGAAGAAGTCAAAACAATCCAAAATGCCAATATCCAGATTTCCGGATATTACAAAATAAACAGGCTTCAGATGACTTTGGCAATAAACAATCCTTTCAGGACACACGCATTCTCACAAAAAGAAGAACTAACTGACAAATTGATCCAATCAACTTCCATAAGTTATGCCAAGTATAATAATAACTTTGTAACAATAACCTTCAGTTACTATTTTAATAAAGGAAAAGATAAAAGCCATCATCGAATTCTTCAAAATGAAGATACTGATTCAGGAGTAATGAAATGAGACAACCTGAAGCAATAAAACAAAAAGAAATTTGTCCTTTATAAAAAATACAACATGACAATTTTATAAATTGCAACATCCTTTTTTCAAATACAATTATGAAAGACTATAAACTACTGACAACCCCAGGGATAATCGGTTATTATCAGAGCTGTGAGGTAACAGAAATATTCTTATACCGAAAAACAGACAATACCGTATCAAACTTCTATACGATTGTTGTTTTTGAAGAAATGCCTTACACTGATACAAACAAAAAATTCATCGGACAAAAAATTTCGATTAACAAAGATTTTCATATAGGAATCCAACAATATAGACTTTGTTTGGCAGAGGTAAAGAAGAAATTCTCTGACTTAAAAAATAATCATAGATGGAGCGATGACGGTATTTCATACATCACCTACCCCCAATTAAAATTTTTACCTAAACAGTACATTCCCTCAAGTGAGAAAAGCAGATTAAACAGTATACTGAAAAATAATTTTTATAGCGGATCGTATATCCTTGAATTTTTTGATGAGACAAAAGATAATACAAAGTTTCTTTTATCCACTGATTTTTTAAAAAAATTCAATTCAATCTGCTCACAAATCAATGAACGGATTCCTATAGATTTATCAGTGACAAGAGACAGAATCGGAAACTTTATTTTTCAGTTCCCGATTACTATCATTGAGATAAACTCACGTGCATTACCCAACAGGGATGGCATAAGCATCAATTTTGCATGGCATCCGCAGATAACAACTCCACCACATTGTTTAATAGAAGTTTATTCTACATTGGATAACAATTACATGGGAGCAACAATGGAGAAATATAACAAAAAGGAAAACCAACAAATCTTCACCGGAAACATTGAAACAATAAACCATATCAAACTATGGAGAACCGAACCAGCTATTCTTTTAACAGCCTCTAGCGGTTCGTATATCAAAAGTATCAATTTTAACTTTTCAATTACCAATCCTACCGAACGGACTTTCAAAATAAATGGGGTGACTGAAGTTGTCAGAACCATATCACCCGATAAAAATATGAAAAAACAATATTCCCCTACATATACAGAACAAATTTACAACAATCTTTACGAAATTGAAAGAAGTAATCTTGAAAAATCTCTATCATTCAAACAGTACAACCGATGTCAATATGATGCCCTGAACGATTTACGGAACCTTATCAAGCAGTATGGTTCCTCAGGAGTCTTTTTGTGGGATCCTTTTCTACGCCCGGTAGATATTATGAGCACCTTGTACTATACCACAACAGCTAATGTTCCTTTAAAAGCTATCGGAGCCATCAATGATACCATCAGGTCTGTATATCAGCAAAAAGGTACCCATATAGCACACATTATCGCAAATTATAGAGCCGAATTTGAAACACCCGACAACAACAACTTCGGACTAAATTTAGAATTCCGGATCCAACACTCAAATTACGGGTGGCCCTTCCATGACCGATTTCTCATTTTCCCAAATCATGATTTTGGACATGCGAAAGTATATTCTTTGGGTACATCACTCAATTCCTATGGAAAGAATCATCATATATTGCATGAAGTATCTCATCCACAACAAGTTGTGGATGCATTTAACGAATTATGGGACGAATTAAATTATTCTGATTGTATCGTATGGAAACACCTTTAATATTAGCAGCAGCATTGAAAGACTCAAACAGCTGTTCAATGCTCCATCAGGAATTACTTTCGTTGATAAATCCTCTTGAGAACCAGATGACTGAAAATCTGCTCAACCTGAAAGAAAACAATAATCTAGAACAGGTTGACTTAAAGATTCATGCCATTATCAGCCAGGCCTTACAAGAGGGCAAACAGAGCGGCAATACCACCCACCTTGCCCAAACCATCAATATCATCAAAAAGTATTTACACGATGGGATATATCAAGCCGATATTCGCCTCATATTAATCTCTATCCGGATCAATCAGTATTTAAACATTAAAACAACCGATTTGCTGGAAGACTGTGAAACAACCCCAAAAGACGAAACTATGAAAATGGAAAAAGCCTGCAAGGTCATAATAAATACCCTCTCAATGATAAAATTTAATCTTAGTATCTCTTCTGACGCACCATTTCATGATGCAGAAATACTCCAAAAAGCAAAAGATGGTTTTGCTCACAATCAGATTGAAGATGTATACAATTTTGTCGGTAGCATGGAATACAGCAGCTATAATGCATTACGCCAACCCATATTGTCCCATCTGGCAAAATTACTGCATGACCTTAATTTTGAAGTTTTCATCAATTACCTGAAAAACTTAGATTCCATATTCCCAATAATCATTTATTTGCCCAATATATATTCTACTGAAGAATTTATCAGAATGGCCAATAAGCCAGAGTTGATAAACAAATGGGTAAATTTTGAATTAATACGCCAGTTAATTGCAAATAATAAATCCAGAGTAGTGAGTGACACTGACACTCATGCAATCTACAATATCCTTTTTCGTATCAAAAAAACTGATTTTGAGTTTTTTAAAAAAACTATCAGGTATTTTCACCACCACTCTTGCAACATAAAAATTTTCGACACAGCTCTCGGCCAATTATTACCTTCATGTGATTCTTCAGAAATGTTACAGATTATCGAGGAATCTTTGGATATCAATCAATATGAATCCAACCTACAGAACCGGGAAGTACTGAGAAATTCATTCAAAAAGAATAGTGACAATAATTCATACTTACAGTTTTTACAAATGATATTCAATAAATGGGAGCGATTCTGGAATGGAATACACCAAAACAAAGAATTTTACACAAATGACATAATTTATACTGATTACGCATTTTTCATTGTAGCATATCACACTCAGACAACTGCAAATCATTGTCTGGTCCAGATGATTCTGAAACTATTAGAGAAAATATCTTATATTGACTCAGAATGGAGTTGCTCAGAAAGTCATCAACAAACAAAATTTTATTTGTATATGTCAGAACTTTTACTCCTTTCATATGCCTACCGAAACAAGAGAATAACAAATCCCCAAATTCTTTCTTGTGCAAAAACAATATTCAATAATCCTTTAATAACAATGCGTTACAACATTTCCAATTCAGTCCAAAAACACTGTGAGGAGATTATTCAAAATATTAGCTGGAATCATCAATCATGAATTTATTCGTATACTGCATATTCCGGAGCATACCCGTTCAGATTCTTTTCCCGGTTTCAGTTTCCTTTATGTTGGTAAATTTATACGAAATAACACAATCATGGCAGGAACAACAAAGGATATGAGTCTCATAAAACAAGTACTCCAGTTCAAGCAGGCCGGAGAATCCAACCGCGGTGTAAGCCGCAAAGTTACCGATTGATAAGAAAACCGTCACGGTTATGTGAATACTGTAAAAGCCAACGGATAGAACATCAGCGACTTTCTGGATAAAGACCGGGTGAGAAACTCATGGTAGACTTTGCCGGTGACAAGCTCAGCTATGTGAACACGGATACCGGAAAGATAGTTAAAGGTGGAGGCGTTTGTCGCCTGCATACCTTACAGCGACTATACCTATGTGATATGCATACCTACGCAGAAGACGGAGGACTTCCTGTATGCCATAAGGATGTGTTTGGAACATCTGGACGGTATACCTCCTATACTGATTCCCGACAATCTCAAATCGGCTGTAATCAGCAACAACCGGCATGAACCGAAGCTGAATTGGGCTCTTGAGGACAAGGGTAACTATTATCACTTTGTGATTCTTCCATGTGCCCCAGCATCGCCGACACAGAAGGCTTTGGTAGAAAACTCTGTAAAGATAACATATAACCGTATTTATGCCAGATTGCGTAACCGCACCTTCCATTCACTCATGGAACTGAACCGTGCCGTATGAGAGCTGATGGAAAGGCACAACCGAACCCGTCAGAAGCGTCCCTATAGCCGTGAGGAACGTTTTCATGCCATGGAAAAGGAACAGCTCAATCCCTTGAAACCGGAACCTTATGAAATGCGCCTGTATGCCGACCTGAAAGTATAGACAAACTGCCATCAGACCGAATACGACATTAGCAGATGTGTGTAAATTCGGTGAAGAGTACCATAGACGTTGAGGGTATCACAATGCTACAAATCTTTCAGCACAAGGACGAAGGACATTGGCTGAATACACACCGACAAGTTAAAGAAGACAGCCACCACAGCAGACGCAGAAACAACATTATACACAAATACATAATCTCAGAAAAATGCACAGACAGAAACTTAACATGAAGGATGATATTGTAATGGTGGAAAATGACCCTGATAATGAAAGCTGGCTGAACCTGACAATAAACAGAAAGCCTATTGCCGACTGGTTCAAGGAAGAATGGCATAGGCTCAGATACGGAATAAGACTACCGCAACAAGAGAAGAAAAAACAACGGATTCAAACTTTAATAGAACAAAATATAATAGAGGCAAATAGAAATTCGAAAGTAATAATCTTACAGATTGGAATTCAGTAATAAAAAACTCCCGCTTTAGCTCTCATTTATTGTAATTATAGAACTAAAAGCAGGAGATTTTTATATTGTAGCTTATAAATTGTAAGTAATCGTATCTCTGTTTTTAATTTTGAGCCTCTTTATTTTATATCTGCAGTTATTTGATATACGTCGTCAATAAGGATATAGTCGTAGCCTCTCAATCTGCATTGTTCCAGATTATATCTGTTGGATTTAATCATCTCATCGGCGACAATATCTGTAGACATCCTTTTCTCTATTACGCTTTCGTTTTTTACAATGTCCGCAAAGTGCTGTTTTATATATTCTTTACTGAATATCAAACACATGTATTTTATATCACACAGATAATCATCCGCAAAGTCTTTTTCCCAGCCGAACGGTATATAACATCCCTCTACAATCAGGTTCTGTCCGTTTTCAACGCAGGTCTTTACGATTTCCCGTACAACAGGCCACAAAAAATCTGTCAGAGCCGAATCTGGGCTTTCTGGCGACAGGCTTGTCTGCCCGCTCCTGATAAGTCCCATTTTCAGATGGTCTATTGACAGATAGGGATATTTATATTTCTCCAGCAGTCTTTGTGCAAACAAGGTTTTTCCCGTATGGGTACAACCAGTGACTAATATGACCATAGCATCTTGATATAATTACATACAATACAGTTCACATGGCTTACCCGTTGAAGGATGACTGACATTGATTGATATTTTTATCTGAATAGATTTTTTGTCCTTAACGGAAGTCAGATCCACATTCTCTATGACATGACAGCCATTAGCTTCGCATTTCTTGTCATAAGAAATATGTTTTGCTCCTTTTTCAGCTATGCCATGGGAATCCACGATAATGAAAAGAGGCTTCTTGCTTAAAATAAGATTTAGCACCTCTTCCGACAGAAAAGTAGCTTCATTGAAATAATCTTCCGTTCCGTATTGATGTTTTTCTGAATTTCCCGTATGCAGTACCAATGCCATATTTTCCAACGAGTCTATATGTAAAATATCCTCTAGCTTAGGCATACTGGTCCTACAGTCAAGAATCAGTCCCTTTACCTCATATTCATTCTTTTCCGGAGCTATCGTATAACAGTCCAGATGGGTTCCTATATGCCCTCTGGCACCCAATTTGTCAGTCTGGCTGTTTGCCCATTGCATGGCTGACGAATTCTCATCCAATTTTATGTGTAATTGATTCATTGTTTCTCTTGTGTAATAAAATGTCATAAATTGCATTCAAACAAAAACATATCGCAACAGTCATCTATGGCTATTTCCTTTTCAAAGGAGGAATAGGTCTTGATTTCTGTAAATCCTGCTTCTCTCAAATAATTTTCCATTTCGCCAAACTTATACAGATGGGTCTGAAAGTCCATATGTTCACTTTTCAGCAGTTTGTCCCTATCATAAAGTTCATATATTCCCGGTGAAAACTGTATCTGTTGTTGTACATCAAAATAGTTTTTAGTCTTTAAGACCAAATCGAAACCATTTTTCATTTTTACAGATACGGACATTTCATAATCATCATTGTCCAAACATTTAGCGGCAATAGTATCTACCGCAAAGACAAACTTTCCTGCAGGGGCTAACAAGCCTTTTATTTTCTTCAGAATCTTTTGGCAAAGGTTCATGTCTGTAAATAATGACACAGACCCAGAAGAAATAAATATATAGTCAAATTGTTCATTGGTCGTATATTCTGCTATATCAGCATATTCCACATCAGCTTCAGGAGCTTTTAGTTTCAGTTTTTCAAGCATCTCAACCGAGAAATCAACCCCACAAATGTTATATCCATATTCCAAAAATGGAACAAGGAAGCGACCACTTCCACACATTATTTCTAAGATTTTTTTATTTTTTTCTGCATATGAAAGATAAAAATCCAATTCATCTTGCGGTGCTTTATCATGTAAGATTTCATACATTTCTGTGCACAAGTTGCCATAGTAATTTTTTATATTCATTGTATTTCCTATTTTACATAAACGGCTCAATTTGCAATTTCTTTATTGGGCTATAAAATTAAACAATTGGAATGTGTTCAACAACAAATGAAGTGAATTTGATGATTCATTCTATATTAAAAAGAATATTTGTTAGAATTATTTTATACTTGCAGAGCGCACAGCACTTCGATTTTCAAACTGAGCCTAGATTATCCCCAAAATAGATATAGACTCTGGATATAAAAAAGGTGTAAATCTCGCAAAAGCTTGACTTACACCTTTATTGCGGAGAGACAGGATTATGAACCTTTCTCTCCAAAATCCTTATGAATCAACATTTTAATTCAGTTCAATTTTTCAAGTGTAACGATTTAGTAACTGAAAACTGTCTTTTTGTGTCACTCACAGACTTTCGCTTGTCTAAGCTTTATCATTACATTACAAAGGTACATTTTTCTGCTCATAGTTCCAAATCATAGTCTCATTTTAATGTTTTTACATTATTCTATACTCTCTTCTAAAAACCACTTCTTACTAACTTATTAGAAAGTTAAGACACCAGCGAACTTTTGCATACCAGTATGAACATCTATTTCCGGAAATTAGAAAACAAAAACTCGCTGCTGGTAAAGCTTATAATGCAAATCATCTAAAAGTACAATGACTGTAAAGGGTGCCACTTAGAAAGCAAGCATTTAGGTATACAATTCTCAAAATTTACACCTATAACGGAATACTTTACGCGCATACTCAAATAAAAACAGTTCAAATATGTATTTCGATACGAATTTTACATCATGGTCTGTTATATCATAGATGCCCTTATACTTGTATCCGTCTGTAATGATAGTTTAGACATTCAGCGGATAACCATCAATGGTAAAAACGTTACCATAAAAATCTGAAAATTTGCAGAAATATACAGCCTATTGGTACATGGCAGTAACTGTCATATAACTATCTACCAGATTTGCACAGATTATATCATCCGTAAGCATATGGTCCCGCATTACATTGTATCCAATTGATAGTAAAGGGTAAATTAGCTCATAATCTATCTATTTCTTGTTTTATTGAAGTCTTTCCACGATATTTCGTCTTTATTTGGTTCAAGCGATAGATAACACTGATAGAATAGTTCCACAAACAATAATCCTCCGTTTGCTGAAAATGAATATTCTTTATCCTCTCAGTTTCTTTGAACTTCATCGTATGAAATATATCCTGTGCCTGAAGACTCACACTTAATTTACCTTCAAGAAAACTCTTTTGTATACCCATATTTAGCATTTGATAGGGCTTAAATGCAACTGCACCTTGATGTCCTCCGCTATTGAAATAATAATAAACGGAAAACAAATATGATTTTGGTAACTGAAAATACTGGTTGGCAACTATATAAATCTGTGGGTCGTTATAGGACATCTTTTCTCCGAGATATTCACTATGGAAGAAAGGTTGTGTTATACCCAATGATATAGATGGTTTCCACCATGCAATATTTTTCTGTAAAGTCAAATTAGCCTTCAAATACTGTATTTTGTCATAATTGGTATATGAACTCACAATCTGATTCTGTCGATTACCAGAAATATAAAAGTCAGTTGATATAAAGTCTTTTACGTGTGTGTAACTGGTGGAAAAATAAAGAAATTTGTATCCAGCACTCAATTGAATGACATATGAATTTGATGGTTTCAATAACGGATTTCCGCATTGATACATGAATTCATTTGAATAATAACTTGAATTGCTAAGTTGTCTAAAAGTAGGACGTGTTGTCCTTGATGAAAAAGACAATGTGTTTGCCCATCCGTTTTTATTATAGGAAACAGATAAAGACGGATAGATATTTCTATAATGACGATGCACATCCCCTGTTCTGTCAATATAATCAATATAATCAGAAACAAGATCTTCATAACGAATTCCTCCGTTAATCATTACGGAACCAATATTGGCCATAATTTCCGCATAAGTGGCATACTTATTTTCCTTATTATTGTAATCAGAAGGTGGAGTATTCTCCGAATCACAAGTTAGAATGCCATTTCCTGTTATGTGATTATATTCAACTCCCCATGACAAGCCTATTTTTTCATTCAACTTGTAATCAAACACCAATTTTCCAGCATATATATTAAGTTTATTATTACCAACACTAACTGTCTTGTCTGATATACTGGTTGTTGTTTCGTCTGTTTCCTGTTGGTAGTTATTCTTATTATAGGCATAATCTAAATTAAATTCTGTTGAGAGACGTTTACCCCACTGTGCATTGTGAAAGATATTTAGATGGTTATATTTAGTCCTGTTCCTATAATTATTAAGTATGTCGGTATTTTGAACTGACACATCGTTTAAGGAATAATCAAGAATAGAATTACGCCTTTCTTTGTCTGTGTTGTCTGATGCATTCCATTCAATACCGATATTATGATTATCATTGATTTCATAATCAACACCAAATTGCCAGTCATGGTTTGTAAGATGTCCTTTAGCAATTTGGTCTTGTGCATAACTATGAATGTTGTTTTCCAAAAATATTTCTTTTACTTGTGGCAACAGGGATTGGTTTTTAGTATTGTCATAGCTATAGCTGGCAGATAAGCTAAGCCCTTTGTGTTTGTATCCCAATTTCATGTCTCCGCCAAAACTTGAATAGTCGTTTTGTTTAAGTTTTCCTCCTACCTGTAAGTTTAATCCATCTTCTCTTCTTAATGTAATAATTTTCAATACAGCCTTTCCTTCTGCATCATATTTTGCACCCGGATTACTAATTAGTTCTACACTTTTAATGTCTTTAGGTGCAAGTTGTTCCAATTCTGTCTGGCTTTGTATTTTCTTATTATTTACATATATAATTGGCGCACCCAAACCAAAAACCTGAAATCCGCCATTAGCTGTCTTTACTATTCCTGGAAGTTGAGAAATAAGATCTGACATTTCATGTGTTTGACTCAATACAGAACCGGCAACTTCGGCTATCATTGCCCCGTTTTTTTGCTTAAATAAAGGTTTGCTTGCGGTTACTGTAACAGTTCCCAACATTGTAGTCTTTGCTTTCATAGTAATAGTACCAACATCCCTCGTTGTTTCTGTTACTGTTAAATACAAATCCTCATAACCTATGTATGACAGTTTCAGGAGATTTCCTTTTTGTTCTAAATTTTCAAGTTCAAACCTACCGTCTTCACTTGTTATGCAACCTGCTACAAAAGAGGAATCATTCGAATTCAGTAATAGGACATTTGCGTATCCAACTGGTATATCACCTGTCTCTTATACACATCTGACGCTGCCGACGACTAGTCGAGTGT
>ERZ1027150.391-NODE-391-length-38880-cov-9.544829_pt1 | contig 38880 bp, 28 predicted proteins | sample MGYA00519276_ERZ1027150 | MGnify/ENA primary metagenome ERZ1027150 (study PRJEB26926, sample SAMN06164860) | human gut metagenome | biome: ENVO:00009003; feature: ENVO:2100002; material: ENVO:00002003 | host: Homo sapiens | place: USA | collected 2012 ... | reverse complement strand
TCGTGGGCTCGGAGATGTGTATAAGAGACAGGGCATGTCTTGATAAGGGATTCGCCATGTTATTATGGAACTTAAATCATTTATTAAAAGTACTATTACACAAATAGTAGAATCTATTGAAGAACTCAATACGGAATTATCGAGTGATACTGTTATAGTGAACCCGACAGACGTGAAGAAAGCTGATACACCTTTTATCCATAAGAACGATAAAACACATTCCATATCAAATATTGATTTTGACTTAACAGTCTCGATCACTGACAATGCTGAAACTGGTGCTAAAGTAGGGGTAATGGCAAGTGTGATAGGTTTAGGAGCATCTTCAAAAGAAGGTACGCAGAATGCATCTATTAGTAAAATTCGCTTTAATATTCCTGTTATGTTGCCTTCAAGATGCCCCTTCGAGGAGAACCTTCTAAAATAAAACGGTAAATAAATTCAGCTTCCTCATGAGGACTATAGCCGGTTCCTCTGTAGGCTTCTGTAGCATATTTCACACAACGTTCGCGTAACTTGCGTTCGTATCTTTTCTTAAAGTACTGGGTAATGAATTTCATAATGACTTTCTTTTTCCACAAAAATAACTTTTCTTTTTGCATTCTAAAAATAAATCCCCATATTTGCAGTGCTAAACAGTACAGCCCTGATTGGTTGTCGATGTGCATCGTATAATGCTCACAAGTTTGCGGGCTTTTTTTATGCCCTCTTTTAAGATATTGGCGGCTGCCTTTCCCATACATTGTTTTTGCCTCGGCAATCAACGTTGTACTGTTTCGCGACACGGGATATGGCAGCCGTTTTTCTGCCTAAATGCGAAACAGTACAACGTTATGAAAAAAGAAAAACAACACTCCAACGGACGCTCCGTATCCGTCGAGAAAGTTCAAAAAATGCTTCATGAACTGGCCTTAGAACTTTGTTCTGGCCGCAAACACCTTCAGGCAGATTGCCAAGGTACAACTATCGTTATTTACACCAATGGTGGCAGTGTCAACATCTCTTTTAATAAGGAAGGAGGTTCCATATGAAACGCAAATTTGTTATTGTAAAGCGTATCATTACTGACAATGAAGGTCAAGAAACACTTCAGTATGACTTGATGCCTACAAAACCTTTCACACTTTATAGTTTGGATATTAAAGAAATTATTGAGTTAAGAGACTTTCTAACTGAATATATAAATAAGGAAGGAGGTAGCAAATGACACCTAATAATGAAAACCGACTCTTCCCAATCAATATCGATGGTGCGCAGATATCTTCTGCCTCAGTTGAATCCATTAAGTTCATGCAAGAAGAGAACTATGTCTGCTCCATGATATCAAATGTCGACGAAGTAATCGATATTATATTGGAAGAAACATTTCCATATGGTAAAGATGCCGATACTCAACGCCTGCATATCGTTCGCAATCTCCGTGAAATTAGTCGCCATTTATCAACCTTTAAATTAGATAACGATGAAAGATAAAGAACAAACCATCACAGATATTAGTATTCACGTTGCAGCCTTGTCTGCATCATTCAAGCCTGCACCCGATGCCCGTCATACGACTCATTGGTTTACCACCGATGAAGTCTTCGATGCCATCCGTCGCATTGATCCGGGTACTCAGATCACCAAGGATCAAGTTCATCAAGCCATGCACGATGCCGGCTACCGATACCAGAACCGGCCCGGATCCACAGGCTTAGACTTCCGCTGGATGCTCCAGGCGAAAGAAATAAAATAGAGTAAGGCCCCGGGAAACCTCCACCGTATTAGTTACACAAAAAATACCAGGTTTCCCGGGACTACTTTTGTCCTTTCCTTATCCTTTCCCTCTTTCTATATTCGCTGGAAATAAGCAGCGAGTATGATAACAGACCAACTAATCCGCAACAAATTTATAGCTGATGTCATGTCCCAGGGCATCAATAAGATTTACGAGACACAAGAGAACGTGGTTCGTACTTATCTGAACACTCGTTCCGGAGACCTGGTAGCACACCTTCAGCGTCGGCCTTTCACCTCTCAAGGCACCGATAATAATCAAGTCTATTACATGCGCATCTTCCCGTACCTTCGGTTCCTGGATATCAACTATCGTCGTGGATCCGATCGCATCTCCCGTCACATTCGTAGCAATCTTGCACTTTACAACCGTGTAGTCTGGGGAGTTCTCTATCACGAAACTTTTCCGGAGATCAAATACGGCTACACTCAGGAAATCCGAAGCTCCATCCGCCAGGAGCTGGAGCAAGCTCTTCAGCAACCTTCTAATTAAATCGACATGGCTAAGAAACATCTATCCGAAGACGAAATCAAACTTATTATTTCCGGTGACAGTTCTAAACTGCAGGAAGCGCTCCATGCCCTCACTAAGGATACCAAAGCCCTTAAAAAAGAGGAAAGTGAACGCCGCAAGGCTATGGTAGAACTCGAAGCCCAAGGAAAAAAGAACACGAAAGAGTACAAGAACCTCTCTAAGGAGTGTAGTGAGTACAGTAATCGCATTTCCGAGAATAATAAGCGGATCAGTGCTCTCAACCGTAGCATGAGCGTCAATGATATGACTATGGGCCAACTCAAAAAGGAAGCCAAACAACTTGCTGCTGTGTTGGATAACCTTTTAGAGTCTGCGAATCCGGAAGAGTATGCCCACTTGAACTCCAGGCTCACAGATGTTCGCAATCGTATGGGTGAGCTACGCAATGCAGGTAGAAAAGTTAACCAAGAAGCTGATAAGGGTGTTGCCTTGATGTCCAGGCTGAAACTTGCCATCAAAGCCTTTATAGCAGTAAAGCTTCTTGGCTGGCTCAAATCCGCACATGACCAGGCTTACGAAACCCGCAAAGAATTTGCTAAATACGAAGCCGTTCTTCGCAATACTTTCCAGTCCCAGAAAAAAGCCAACGACGCAATGAAGATGCTCCAGCAACTTGCTGCAGACACGCCATCTTCCATGCAGGAATGGACGGAAGCCTATATTAAACTGATTAACCGAGGTCTGAAGCCCACCAGCCAGGAACTCATCAATATGGGTGACTTGGCTTCCTCCCAGGGTAAATCCGTCGACCAGCTCATCGAAGCTATTCTTGATGCAATGACTGGCGAAAACGAGCGTCTCAAAGAGTTTGGTATCAAGGCCTCCAAATCCGGAGAAACCACCAAGTACACTTTTCGTGGTGTTACGACCGAAGTTCGTAATTCTGAGGATGCCATTAAAGACTACCTGCTTTCACTTGGCCGCATTGATGGCATTGCCGGTTCTATGGCTGTACAAATGCAGGAACTTGAAGGTATCCAGTCCAACCTTGGCGATACGATGGATGCCTTCTTCAACAAAGTGGGTAAAAAGTTAGAGACCTTTTGGAAATGGGCAATGAAAAAGGCAAACGGTTTCTTCAGTACTATGAGCGATTTACTGACGTCCTACACCGAAACCTATGATTTGCATTTCGATAAAATGGTGCAGCTCGAAGGCACTCTTCCCGGTCTTGTTGCTCGATATGAGGAGTTGGCTGGCAAGTCATCACGGTCTGCCGAAGAACAAAAAGAGTTGGCCGGTGTCATTTCACAGATTCAGGCTATGGTTCCCGGTGCTGCTACAGCTTTCGATAATTACGGTAATGCCATTTCCATTTCCAGCGAAAAAATTGAAGAATTCTTAGCGAAACAACGTGCCTTGCTTAAATTCGAAAACCAAAATGCAATCAAAGAGACTACAAAACAACTTGAAGAGTATCGTAAGACCTACGAGAATCTTATTGCACAACAGGAGCAAGGTGGCGCAACTATAACTCAGACCAATGGTCAGTTTGGAGGCAGTACCTCCTATATCGACACCACCACCATGCCACAGATTGAGGCAAATATTAAGAAGTACGGTGAGCTGATCCAGGGTGCTGAAGAAAAGCTGAAGCAATTGAACGGCCAGACGGTCGAGGATGCTATTCACTCCCAAAAACAAATGCTTGAGGCACGCCAGAACTTCAACAAAATGGAAGAAGTACAGCTGAAAGCCTGGATAAAAAACAATAAGGACACTTATAAGGAATACGCAGAAGTCGCTCAAGAAATATACAACAAACGTTTTCCAGAAGAAGATCCGGCAGCCGCAAAAAAGAAAGCGGAAAAAGCAGCTAAGGCAGCAAAAGCAGCCGCCGATAAAGCTCGGACTGCAGCTGAGAAAGAACAGCGGGATAAAGTATCTACTGAGCAAGCCGCTGTGAAATCCCTCGAAGCTCTCCGCGAAGAAGACTTGCAGAATCAACAAAGGTATTACAATACATACGCTTATGCTCTCAATGCTGATTTGTCGGAGAATCTTATAACTAAGGAGGAATACGAGATGCTCATGTTGGAATTGGATAGGCAGAGTGCTGAAGCTCGCCTCAAAATCGAGCAATCTTACTATGCCGATGCAGAATCGATGGCTCTTACCGATGCCAATACCAAGGAGGACATTATCCGGAAATCCAACCAGCGTGTTATCGATGCCGAAAAGGCAGCAAATGCTTCACGCACTTCACAACAAGCTGCTTTAAACAATATGATTAAAAGCTTTAAAGATCAGTTTAAACTTACAACTGTTGATGAAGACTACGATTTACAATTAAAGGTTCTTGAAGCTGCCTATCAGGCCCGGAAGGAAATGGCCGAAAAGAATAACCTCGATACCACTGAACTTGACAAAGCCTACTATCGTGCCAAAGAACAACTCGAATCCGAATATCAGCAACGTATCCTGACTATTCGTAATCAATATGGTTTCACAACTCAACAAGAACGCCATAACGCAGAGTTAGAGCAGCTGAAGCTCGCACGTGATCAGGCACTACTCACTGAGGAAGAGTACGAACAGGCCGTCCAGAACCTTAAGCGAGACAGCTATAAAAAACAGTTCAATTATTACGCGAACCTTTTCTCCGGAGCCATTCAGTCTTTGCAACAAGCCGAAATGGACCAGATCGACGCCAAGTACGATGCTGAAATAGAAGCCGCCAAGGGCGATGCTGATGAAGTCGAACGCTTAGAGAATGAAAAGGCTCAGAAGAAACTCGATATCCAGAAAAAGTATGCCGATGTCAACTTTGCGATCAAGGCCTCCCAGATCATTGCTGATACTGCAGTCTCTATCATGAAAGCCTATGCCGATCTTGGACCTATTGCCGGATCCATTGCAGCCGCACTCATGGGCGTCACCGGTATTGCCCAGCTGGCCAGTGCCAAGGCCGAACGCGATAAGGTCAAGAATATGACTCTCTCCGGAAGTACATCTTCCGGAGCTTCCATCGGTGCCCGCGTCGCCACCGGTCGTCAGGAAGGTGGTAAAATAGATGTCCGTCGTGCCCAAGACGGCAAACTCTTTCCGGATACGGATTATGATCCGGATGCTCGTGGTTTCATAGATCATCCTACTGTTATAGTAGGAGAGGGGCCTGTCGGCCAATCAAAGGAATGGGTAGCCAGCAATGCTGCCGTCGAAAATCCCACTGTAGCACCTATTCTGGATATCCTTGATAAATCCCAGCAAGCCGGAAACATTCGCACACTCGATCTTAACCAGGCCATCCGTGTCCGCATGGCCGGTTATGCTTCCGGCGGATCAATAAGTAAGACGTCTTCAACTCCGGATCCGACACCTGCTGGCAACTCAGGCACTGCACTGCCGCCAGAACTCATGGAGAAGCTGGCTCGTTCCATCATCCATCTTGATGAGTATGGAGTACCGGCTTCAATAGTTCTTTCCGACATCGAACGGAAGACAGAGCTTCGCAATCGTTCTCGTGCCATTGGATCCAAAAAACAAACATCATGAAAATAGTCAATACCAAAGCCGGCCAAGCCTACCATCTTACGCCCGGTACTCAACTTGAAATAGAACGTCCCAACCTCTTTTTTAACGAGTGGGGCGAGCAGTCCCTGCCAACCGATCTCCCGGATACCGATCTGAACCGCCAACTCACTAACTACCCGGATATGCTGGCCAACCGGAACAAACCTTCAGCCAATATCGACTGTAGCATCCAGGATGGCGATTACTTCATGCCTTGCCGGCAGGCCATTTTAGGTGCCAAACGCCGTGAGAAAATATCCACATCTTTCTACATGAACGAAGGTTCTTTCCTTTCCAGGATATCGGACGTTACCCTAACCGACATCTTTGGCGATGAAATCATTCCAGGAATTACCACTGTCCAGCAAGGAATCGACTTCTGCTGGTCTCTTCGCGATAACTCGCATCCCAATTTTGCTATTTTTCCAATAACAGTCAATTTGGATGGAGATCGTCGGCATGTCAATCGTATTAATTATATGAACGATGCCGGTGTTTGCATATACGACAGATCTCCCGAAAAAGGAAGCTATCGTTTCTACAACTCTTTCGAACGCAAAGAAACCGTCAACGATCGTATCATCAAACTTGAGCCGGGCTATTATATTTCTCCCTTCATCCGTGCCGCATATCTATTGCGCCGCATCTTCACCTACTTTGGCTATACCTTGCTCGATCACTTCCTCCTGACAAGCGAACCTTTTAGTAAAATGGTCTTTATCAATAATACCATCGACTCTCTTGTCAACGGTACGATCCTGCTTGCCCACCTGGTGCCCGATTGTATGGCCAACACTATTCTCGATGTTTATCGCAAAAAGTTCTGCTGTGAGTTTATCCCCGACGAAGTTGCACGTACTGTGCGGATAGAACTGTTCAACGACATCATGGATTCAAAGCCAACAGTTGATTTAACTCCATATCTGAAATCCTATCCAGAACTTTCTTTCTCCGAATACCAACAGCTCAAACTATCCTCTGAAACAGTGATTACAGAAGGGGATACCTACGATTCAACTTACGAACTGGAAGCTAAATATCCGGAAGCCTGGTACAAAGAGGCAGATGGTAGCTATTGCCGTACAGGCTACGCGGACAGTACTATCGAAGAACGACTTTCCGATGGCAACATTCCCTATTATGCTGGCGGTCCCCTTAAAGCTTATGAAGTAAAAGTGCCGGATTGTGCATTTTGCATATCATATCTTGCCTTTCCGGATATACCCAATGCGGATAGAGGTAAAATGAAAGCTGGAGAGACAGCACCTTATATCGGCGACGGTCGTACACTCAACTCAACGATTGATGGTGTACCGGCGGAGAGTGTCGCCGAAGATTCTGCAGCATCAGATGAAGATGTTGTAGCAAACAATCCGGATCAAAAACCTATCCTGGCTTTTGTACAATATAGCTCTAATTATGCAATCGGAACCAATCACGATGTATTGGGTAAATGGGGATATTCCTTGCTGTATAATGGTCCCACTGGTATATTTGAGAAATTCTACCGGAAGTTTGACAACCTTCTCCGTAATTCCCTTCATAAGGTCTCTGCCGATTTATTGCTCCCTAACTCTTTAAAAAATTCCCTTCAGGTCCATCACAAGGTTACTCTCCAGGGAGTTGAGTTGTTATTCAACATCTTTAAATACACCATCGGTGGAAAATCAGAACCGGTTACATCCGAACTGATGACAACCTCGCTCTATGAGCCATTATCCATAGCCAAGGCTGAATCTGAACGCATGGTCCGAAATACAGAATACAAATGGATGATCGTTTCTTCCACTACAGAAGTCAGTGAATCTGAATATATTGCTGCCGGTTATACTATCGGAGAAGGTGAAAGTGACATGCGGAATACTATTTCGGCCATCTATCCTTTGCCGCCAACCAAGGCTATTTATGATGCCGGAGGCACTTATTATCACCGTAACTATTATATATGTCTTAGCCGCCGACCAAATGGAAAAGTTTATTATCGCATAGATTTATCCCTGCGTCCGGCACTATTTTCAGAAAAGGATCCCAACGAACGTCCTACGCGTCCATCAACGAGTCCTACCTGATTTTGTCCTTTAGTTACTCCCAATCCAATTCTAATTTTGGCATAAAAAGAAATCAATATGACTATACTGCAGCAACCTGATGCTTTATCGCTATCTCAGAATCTAAAGGAGTTCCACATCTCTTCAGATGTTCAGGTATCCTTTATTCTGAAACAAGGTGATGTGGAAATCTTATCCCAGCGTTACGATCCTTCCGCAGATGGACATATCACAATAAACCTGCGTGATATCGTCCATGCCCGGCTATCTTACCAGTTGATCGAATCAGGACAAGTATATGAGCAATCCTCACTTTCCTCAGATTTTACTGCTGTGATTAATGACACTACATTAACCTTCCGTGTCATCCGTTCCGGCATTGACCGCCTGGCCAATTCTGCCGCCAATTTCCTCACGCAGAATTTCCTCACATGGCAGCCATCAATAAAGCCGGTTACCTATTATTCTCCGGAGTTCCTGACTTACTATGCCACAATACCTTGTGTGGCAAAGCTTCGCGCATACTTCACCGATACTTCCGGATCCGTGATATCACAAACCGACTACACAGTTGCTGAAATGGTTGCCGGCATCGCATACACTATGCCTCTGCAGTATTCTGTAGTTGCCGGTTGGCTTGACCATAAATTGCCAGCCTATTATGATGTATGGGTTGAAAACCTAACCGGTCAGCGTCTCACATACATACAGCGTTATTATGCTGAAGACATGCGTACCGAGCAAGAGCAGTGGATCCTCTTCGAAAATTCCCTCGGAGGTCTCGACACCTTCCGTGCCTACGGTACTACAACATTCAGCGGTGAGCATACACATAATCTGGCAGAAATTGACGAAGTTTCTCAAGAGTACCGTGTCGATACCGAACGAAAGTTTCAAAAAAACACCGGCCATTTGAATCAGGATGAGCGCAAGTGGTTACTTGACTTTTTCCCCTCCCAGGCTAAGTATCTTTATACCGGTAACTACCTGCGTCAGATTGTCGTAACAGAAAGTAATGTCAGTTACACTGACCGTACTCTCCCTTCCAATTACACATTTACATTCAAATATGCGGATGCCCGTCCCTTATTAAACCTCCCCAGAACCGATATCCCAGCAGATGTTCTCAGCATCACTGTGCCTGAGGTCGGTTCTTTTACAGTGCCCCCTCGGCTTGCTGAATTTCCCCGCCTTCCACTTTCCGAGGGGGCACTCTTTCCCGTTCAAAATCCTTACTCCGAGAAATGGGGTACAACAACTGCTGAAGCTGTTGCCACCTTTATAGGGCAATTACTATCGGAGCTCGCTGGTTCCGGTGGTGGCATAGGCCACACTCATCGAAATATAGACCTGCTGAATATTCTCTCCTATATACGCGAGTATCTTTTAGTCGGTGGACAGAAAATCAAAGCTGGTTATGCAGATGAAGCTGGATATGTTGAAGGGATGGAAGATTTGTTTTTATCGAGTGTAGAAGCTGATTTTGCCCAAGAAATCATAACTTTCCTTAAAGGTCTGCTTATCGGTGAGAATGGTTCCGGTATTACTGTCCTTGAAAACGGTATGTCGCAGGCAGTAGTGGATTATTTGTATGTAAGAGTAAAGGCGGTATTCGATGAGTTAGAAGTAAAAAAGAAAACTTATGTCGGTGGTGAGCAGATAATTTCTCCTGCCGGGATGAAGTGCATCCGGGTAGAGGATTTGAAGGATGCTTACCGATGCTATTTTAAAGCCGAGGAGGATGGTATTGAGATAAACAATCAGTTTACGGTAGGCACATTAGCCATTGCGCAGGAGTGCAATATCAAGGTTGGCGTATCTCAACATGTGGGAAACCGGTATTATTGGCGGCTGGTTACGTCTGTGGGCGCTGATTACATCGACTTGTCAAAGACTGTATGCGACCCGAATGTGGAGAATGACATTCCTGCCGCCGGTGATGATATTGTAGGACTTGGGCATAAGACAGATATAACCCGCCAAGCGGCCATTATCCTTTCTTCAGTCAATGAGGTTTCCCCCTCTATACTCATGTATCAGGGAGTTAATGATTTCACTTTGACGGATAAGGAGGTGATTGCCTTAGACTATGACAAATCGACTGGAAAGGCACAAGTACGGGTATATGGCGACACGTATATAGGCGCAAAGGATGAGAGCGAATACATATCCTATAAAGACGGGCATGTCAACATTAAAGGAAGCGTACACATCCAACCGAATAGTACCGGTGCCGGTAACCTTTCCGACCTTCCCGACTTCATACAGCAGGCTCAGCAGATGGGCACAGTGAACCTTCTGCGCAACAGCGGGTTCACGGGTGACTACGAGACGGAGGAGCTTACCCCCGACACGCAGCTTACCCCTGATTCCGAGATGTACAGCAAGGCATTGAAATTCTGGTCGGGCATAGCCACGGTGCAGGAAGATGCCGCTGCAGTTTCCGGCCGTTCGGCCGTAATAGGTAGTCTTTCCCAGTCTGTTGCACTCATTAACCAAGAATTATATGTCATATCCTATAAAGCAAAGGGTGAATCTGTCGCTGTGTCGTGCGGTGATTTCAGCGTGGCTCAGCCTCTCACATCCGAATATAAGAGATACAAGCACAGCTTTACCTTCTCAGGCGCAGGTGTATTCATGCTCAGTGGTACCGCTACCGTTTGTGACGTTCAGTTAGAACGTGGCACGATTGCCACAGATTGGAAGCCTTCTCCCCTCGACAATGACAAGAGCATGGCGGAGTTTCAATCGCTCAGTTATATCTATGATGTGCTGAAAAACGGAAGTGTGGATATAATCGGCGGGCTTATCCTTTCCAGCATGATCCAGCTTGGCAACTATCAGGATGGTAAGATGAAACGTGTGACGGCAGGTATAAGCGGCATCTACAATGATGAAGATGACGTATACACATGGGGAGGAGGCACATTCGAACAGGCCATCCGCACCGTCATGAAGTATAAGAATAATCCGAAGTATCAGCCTACAGAGGAAGAGCTTAAGACAATGGCTAATGCGGTCATTACCCACGGAGGAAGGGCTATTCTTAACGATGTCATCCTTCGTGGATATGTCTATGCGCTTGGCGGGATGTTCAAAGGAACGGTGGAAATCGCTGACGGAAAGATACTGTTGAATGAGGATGGAAGCGGTCAGTTGGCGGACGGAACGATTTATTGGGATTCTTTTGGCCGCATGTTCCAGAAGAGCCGGTCCATCACCGTATGGAGGAATATTAAAAAAGAGATGGATGAACAGGGTATTTCCGGGCAATACGATATCGATTTTCACGGTGGACCTATCTTGATATTACAAAAATATTTACGGATAATAGGACAATCAATCTTCCTTCGGCTTCGGAAACTCCCGACATGGTACTGGACATGAGAGTTTTGCTTATCAGTCGTCTTGCGGATGTCTATAGCGTAAGCTGTCTTGCGGACGGTGGCATAAAGCTATACAATCCTGACACCAAAACTTATGATATAGTGCAGTCCATATATATCATGAGAGACGAGGATACGGGAATATCAGAGGATACCATCGAATCCATCAAGGAGGGTGAAGAATATCATTGGTATGCTGGCCGTAAATTTACAGCTAACTTGTAAAATAAATGTATAATGGATCTGAGTACGATTAAAAATACAGGCAATTGGGGCAACTCAGCCTCACGTTTGAACGAGAACTTCTCCAAGGTCGGCACGGAAGTGAATAAGTTGAAGTATGCAGCCTACAACAGTAAGCTGTACGCATCCGAAGCTTTGCTCAAACAGGCTATTCCATCTCCTTTTGTCGGTGATTGGGCAATAGTAGGCAATTCCATTCCCGGAGAGATATACCGTTGCGATACTGATGGAGAATGGACGGCCACCGGGCAGACAGGAGGCGGTTACGGTATGGAAGTGACCGAGAAGCACGTAACCGAACAGTATGTTACAGAAGTCCACAATGAATATACCGGTGATATAGTCAACAATCCGGATGATGAAGATTTGATTTCCGAAGAGCTGGCTGAGGGTGGAAAGGTGCTGAAACTCGCAGATAAAGCATATAATGCAAGCGCATTCAGTGGCCTTGGGCGCGTTTACCTGCGCAAGAATGTCACTGCTTCAAAGAATATCCTAACGCAAGCAATGATTAGCAATGCGAACACTCGCTATGTTATCCAGTATGACTATGACTTGAATGGGCAGGCAATAACCATTCCTAAGGGGTGTATACTTGATTTTCAGGGAGGAAGTATAAGTAATGGTGAATTGGTAGGTAATCAGACATGCCTCCAATCTGATCTTGTTAGTATATTTAATAATATATCACGTTCAGGGTCGTGGAATCTTCCTGAAGTATATCCTGAATGGTTTGGTGCCAAGGGTGACGGGATAACGGATGATACGGAAGCGATATCGGAAGCGATTTTGTTTGTAAAGTCCAGCGGAGGAAAAGTAAAGTTTTCGTTGAAAACTTATTGCTTTTCTTCAATAAATCTCGTTGGTTGTTCTAATATAATGCTTGAGGGTTCTAACGACGCAACTCTACCGTGGATAGAAGAGACTACTCTTAAGGTGATTAATGATACACAGGTAGCTATAAGAACAGTTGCCGATTATTCAAGTGAAGTACCTCCGGCATCCGCCATCGGCAAGAGTATAAAGATTAAGAGTTTTTTTCTGGAATGTAACAGTAAGGCAAATGTAGGCATAAACTGCTGCCAAGATATATACTTGGAAAACCTTGTTGTCAGACGTGCGAAGATTGACGGCATTGTGTTTGAATCTCAGACGTATCCTGTGTATTTATTCCGTGTGGAAAGTAGTTTTAACGGGCGTCATGGGTTATACGTAAAAGCTCCGAATACAACAGTTTATTCTTTGTATAATGTCGAGTTGGATTACAACGATGGCTATGGCTTATACATTGAGGATGGTAACTGTGCCACATTGGTCAATGTTGTTGTTCAAGCGAACAAGCGTGGAGGTGTATGTATTTTCCAGCGTCCGAAAAATGATTTTACATACCCTATTTTCCTTGGAAATCTAACATTCTTAAATCTATATACAGAGGCTAATGGGACTTTACCGGAATCGGACGCCAACTATGAAGGGAATTATGCGCTCAAGATACAGGGAAGAGATAATGATAATCTTTTTGCTGGTAAAATAGATAAGATAACACTTATTGGAGGAACAATAAACTATCCTTCAACTGGCCAACCAACGTCGATAAAAGGTACATCTAACTTCAACAGCTATCCGGCCATACCTATTGACTTGTCCGTTAACGCACGCACACTGATGCAGTCATTTTGGGCTAATTCCTTGGTTATTGGAGATTATTTCAATACGCCTTTAAAGAAATACAATGCAGTATTTAATAAAGTTAATTTGTTTTCTACAGATGATAGTGATGGAACACTGGCAGCATCATCCCAAAGAATGGATGTCCATATTATAGGATCTGAAACAAGTTTGAATGGGTTTATAAAATGGGAAAATATAACAAGCGGTAATATTTTCGCCAAATTAAGAATTTATGATAATAACTTTAAAATGAGGGCTGACAATCCGGAAAATAGAGTTATAGGATATGGATATTATATGAACGGGAGCGAAATGGTTTCTGTTTTTTTGGAAATAGGACCATATTCCAGCAATGTTATCTATATGCGTAAGCAATATGGTGGTAACAATTGGCTCAAGTTCAATGAACTTCCGGAATCTGGAACCTTATATTTTAGCGCAAAATATTCTTCTTTGTAATGGGATGTCTTAACGTACATACAACAAGAGTAGGCGAAGGTTTGCAGGTCTCTGCCGGACGGATCGGAAGTGGTCTGAAAGTCTCTTGCGGGCTGGTTTGTTCCGTCAATTCCCAAGACCGTATCTTGTGGGCAAAGGACTGCCTCGTGTGGATTGACACGGAGGTTGGCACAGTCAAATGCAATATGCTGACGGCGACAAAGAACTGGTCGCTGTCCGAGGTTACAATAGAAGAATTACTTTAATCAATTTAATCACTTAAAAAAAACTGGATTATGACAACAATCAAAATCGGAAAATTCGAGATTTCCCAACAGAGCGGAACGGCAGGACAAGCCATTCCCATCGGTCATAAGCTGACCGAGAAGCATACGGGTAGAAACAAGTACCAGAAGATGGTACGTGCCAGCATCTCTGCACCCGGAGCAAATTCGGAGGCAATCGAGACACTGGAGGTTTCGGGTATGGCTCCTTATCTGCAACTGAACACGTCACAGACGGAAGTAGCCTACAATGTTACTACTGCCACGATTAACGGAAAGAGTAATGCTTCCAAGTTCCGAGTGTCTTCATCCGGCAAGGCAATTACCCTTGTCACCAATACCGGATATACAGTGTCCGGCAACGAAGGTACATTCGCTTCCGGATTTGGCGAACAGGCAGAAGGTGCAATTGCCATCAAGGTACAGTTCGCTTCAAACAATACCAGCAACACGGAGAATATTCCGGTATTGGTTGAGTATTGGAACGGAAGTGAATGGGCTGAATCCGGTACGCATAACATCATCCAATCCTCTTCCGATGCCGATGTGCAGTTCACCATCACTCCTAATGTCCTGACGGAATTTGCCAAGGCTGGAGGTGACCAGACCGTATCTGTCGCATCCAACATCAATTATTCAATCGAAGTACAGGGAGACGTGGAGACCAATTGGCTGCATCTTTCACGCGAATCAGGTACGGCTTCCACCGAAGACCTTATAATTACCGCCAATGCCCAGGCTGTCGGTGCTCCTGCCCGTGAGGTTTCCGTCAAGTTCAAGAGCAACATTACTGGAAGTGTCATCGGTACTTTGTCGGCAAAACAAGCCGCAGGAGATGCGTATGCCATATCCTGGGAGAATGACACGCTGACATTCACCAACGATGATTTGAACCAAATCAAGAACAATAATCTGACCGCCAATTCGGACTGGTATATTGAAGAAGTTGTATAGCCATGAATATCGACTGGATTTCTATTTCCCCGCAATCAGGCAAAGCCGGTACATCTCCCGTCAGCTTCCAGCTCATAGCCGAGAATGATAGCTTTACAGACAAGACTATCAGAGTAAGGGCTGTGTGCGGAAATGACGAAGCCGTGAAGACTATTGTCCTGAAGGGCAAGACTTATCCGGTAGGCACGGTATTCAACTTCAATTATACCGGGAATGTTCAGGAAGTGACCTTGCCTCCCGGCAGATACAAGCTACAGTGTTGGGGGGCTCAAGGTGGTAATAGTGGTTCTTATTCCGGCATCGGTTCCAAGGGAGGTTATTCCGAAGGCGAGATAACGCTGACCGAGGTTACCACCTTCTACATCTTCGTCGGTGGAAAAGGAGCATCTTCCGGTAACGGAGGATGGAACGGTGGCGGTGGAAGTACGGGAAGCTCTTCCTATAACAGCGGTAACACATACGGAAGGTCATATCCGGCTTGCGGTGGCGGTGCTACGGATATAGCGTTGGTTACATCTGATATGACATACAGCAGCAGGCGCAATAATCGGAGTGCGGCTTCGCTGTTGTCACGGTTTATTGTGGCTGGTGGCGGTGCCGGTGGTAGTGCGAGATATACTGAGGTAACTATACCGGAAGGAAAGACAGAGGAACTTGTTGGATATATATCCAGTCTTGATAATAAGGTTTACAACGGAAGTTATACTGACTTTACAGCGTTATCTCCTTCTTTAGAAGTGGGAGAAACGTATAAGGTCAAGAATGAGGGAGTTCCATCCGGTTTTAGCTCAATATTTATATACACTAACTATGGGAATATTTATAAATTCTTAAGTTGGAATACGGAATTTACATTAAGTTCCTCAGAACCTTTTTATAAATGGGTGCTTCGTTTTTCCGGTGACAAGACGGGAGAATTTAACGATGTTCCGGGAACTATAGCAGTTTATCGCATAGTGACTACGCCTTCTTCTACCGACACCTCTTCCAGTTCCTCCAACTCCTCCCAACAGGGTGGCGGAACTTCCGGTCGCGGCACAAGTCCCGGAACGCAGAATGGCGGCGGAGGTGAGTTTGGTTTTGGTAAAAACCAGTCCACTACCAATTATCGGTATGCCTCCGGTGCCGGTGGTGGCGGCTGGTATGGTGGTGGTTCTTCTCAGTCCGATTCATCAACGAGCCAGATTAATAGCTCCGGTGGGGGATCGGGATTTGTGAATACAGCCGCCAATGCCGGATATAGACCTTCGGGATACACGGGTTTGCAGCTTGACAGTGGAAGCACACAAGATGGTTATACTTCTTTCCCTTCTCCAAGTGGAGGCTATGAGACCGGACACAGTGGCAATGGATATGCCCGTATCACAGTGTTATGATATGGATAAAAAGACAATGACAACAGACTTTGTAATGGGGATTACCGTAGCGGCATTCTCGATGGGGATTGTTACCGGAATGATAATAATGAAAATCATACTATTATGAGAAAAAAGAGTGATAAGATATTGAGCCTTGTGGAAGCCCTTCCCGATGGAGAGTGGGCGGTACGCTGGGACTTTGTGCCGGAAAGGGATGAAGAAGGCAACGAGACGGGAATCTACAGCTACGAGGAAGAAGTGTTGTACCACATTCCGCAGCTTAACGAGATAAAGGAGATGATAACCTCTTGGCATAACAAGCAGGTTGACGGTGCCATTCTGCAAGGATGCCGGTGGAACGATATCCCTGTGTGGTTATCAATGGAGAACCAGTTTAATTATAAGTCAGTGTTTGACTTGGCGGCTATGACCGAACCGCAGGTTCAGGCATGGGATGCAGCTAATCCGGACAAGGCGGGGAAAGATTACATCGTGCAGACAGTTACGGGTGTGGACGGTGAAATCTTTGAAATGCCTGTGTCTACCGGAAGACCTAAATCCGTCCTTCCGGCACAGTTCAAGTTCGGCACGGACGATGAGCCGGTCTATCACACGTTCACCACGCTTGACGAGCTTGCGGAGTTCTATACCTACACGATGGCATACATACAAGGGTGCTATACGGCAGGTTGGCAGAGGAAGGATACTTTCGACTATTCACCTTACGAAGAAGCGATAGCAGCCTTATGATAGAGTTTCCTTTATGGTTTGGCGGTCTTGGATGGGCAGGTTGCCTGCTGTTCTGGGCGGTTGTGGTATGGCTGGTGTATCTTGCAATGAAATGGTTGAACAATAAATTATAATGTTATGAGCTGCTTAGGAACAGATTTCAAGATTAACGTCCATGTGGAACCGATAGACGGGTTGCACATGGATGACTATGACTTTACGTGCCGGTTCTCCGTGTACACGAACAGGGTGGTGCAAGTTGAGAAGAAGGATATGATCAGGGTGGATCAAGACAATTATGTGGCATGTATTGACAGCCGTAAAATCGGTAGTGGAGGTGTGAAGATGCGTTTCACAGCGTTTATTCCTGATGTTGACTTCCCAGACGGGTTGCGGACGGAGGTGGAGACGGTATATACAGGCATTGCGATAGGATGATGGAAAAGAGATATGAAAACTTTTGGCTTAGCCTTCAATATGGGCGGAGATGGCGACATTTATGCAGGAGTCCTAATTTCAATATAAGAAATATTCAGTAGGACAGTTGGACAGTAGGAGGCCACAATAAGCCTCCTACAAGCAAAAAAAACTACATATCTGGGAAATCGTCCCTAATCAGTTTACTTTGCACACCAAAATTCCGCTTTACATATTTCTCAGTCGTATCAATCGATTTGTGACGAAAATGCCGCTGTAGTTCCCAAGTATTCACACCGGCATTCACCAATTTCACACCGCCAGTATGTTTGAAGCTATATAGCTTGTATCGCTCACTTAGCCCTAAAATTTTACGGATCCGATTGAATCTATATCGAAATGTATTTTTTCCAAGTTTATACATTCCTGGCATATCATCCCGTGAAAAGAGATACCAATCTTCCGGATATCTCCCGATCCGAAGAATATTTTCCAGATACTCATACAGTTGCCGGGGAATATTGACTGTTTCCGTGAGCCCATTCTTGCTGATATCCTGTCTCACTGTTATTGTAGCTGTTTCCAAGTTAATGTCTCTTATCAATAACTGTCGACATTCATTTGGCCGAATCGCACAATAATACTCCAACTGGCAAACTAATAGTAATTGAGGATCATGCTCCTCCATATATTCAATTAGCTTCTTGCGGTCTTTATCCGGTATAGGTCTTGCTGCTTCATCTCGTTTTTCTCCCAGCTGTGGAATATTAGATATAGGATTTACTGCAATTACTTCCTTTGTCTTCATCAGAAAGTCAAAGAAAGTATGTAGGAGTTGTTTGTATTTCAATACTGTTCTCCGGCTTGCATGATTTTCTCCAGCTATATAATAGAAAAACTTATGGATCTGATCTTGACAAATACATCGAACATGTTTTTCTGCATATCCCTGCAGTTCCATCCATTCACAGAAAATACGGAGCTTGGAACAATAGGTCTGGTAAGTAGAGTGGGAGACCTCTGCCTTTTTCATTAACAAGAAATCAGAAAGATACGTGCGAATGTTTATAATTCCTTCTCGCTGATTTCCCCAGCGAGCCGCTGCAGCTTGATAAATTAGTTCATCCTGGTACGTCACTTTCTTCTCGCTAAAAGGATCTTCTCCTTTTTCGAGTTTAAGCTTTATTTCCGAAATGATTTTTTCAGCGTAGGATTCCCGCTCTTGAACTGTTTCTAATTCAGCAAAGCCATCATAATGCCTGAATCTTTTCATTTCATTGGTTTGTGGATCCCTACAAGAATACTCCACATACCATTTCTTACTTAAATCTCCACCGCAGTTCTTTAACTTTGGTAGGATAATCAACGATCTTTTTCTTGCCATATTTGTCATTTTTGAGTTTTAGGTGATGATTTACTAACTCAATAGACAATTAATAGACAGTTATAGACAGTTATTTTGTTGGATGTTTCCATATACAAAAATAAGCTACTGAAAATCAGCAACTTATTCTTTTTAGTCGGGGTAGCGGGATTCGAACCCACGACCCCCTGCTCCCAAAGCAGGTGCGCTAACCGGACTGCGCTACACCCCGAGTGCCTTATTTCTTAAAAGCGAGTGCAAAGGTAGAAAGTATTTTGTAATAAACAAAGGAAACCGAAGTTTTTTTTATAAAAAAGTTTCAGATGAAGTCTTGAATGCTCATTAAAGTATAGTCACCTCCGTGTCATCTCCGTACCAAGTCCGTATCAACTCTCAATAAAGGTACCTTTATACGGACCAGGTACGGAGTTGGTACGGACTTGACCATATCCGGATAGGTAGCAGAGATATAAATATCCCACACCAACATATATATTAGATAGGAATGTAGAAAACATAAAATAATAGCTGGCAAAACGATATTTTTCAACTAACTTTATGCCCCGAAAAACAATTGGCTGATTTCAACGTTACACTATAATAAAAAAGACATCATGAAAAAACAAATCTTTAGTATGGCTGTCATGGCAGTCGTATTCACTGCATGTGGTGGCACTAAAGCCCCAGTTACCGTAGTAGGATCGTGGGTAATGCCCATTAATGGACAACCCGGAGAAGTACAAGGCATCAAACTGGAAGAGAATGGAGAAGCATCTTCCATTAATATGCACACACTGGTATACAAAGAATGGGAACAGCAAGGCGATCAGCTTTACCTGACAGTAAAAAGCATTGGTAATGGAATAGAAATTGAAGGTGTGGATACTCTGAAAATAGACAAGTTAACACCGGATTCTTTAGTACTGAGTTCTAACTACGGATACACTTTAGAGTATGTAAGGCAGAAATAATACAAACTACAACATATGAATCCCTGACGATACTTTATATATTTAAAGTCGTCAGGGATTTCTTCTTACCCCAACCAATCAATTACCTTGAACGAATTTCTCTACGCATAAATATAATATAAGAAAGGGCAAAGCAAAGTATTGTAACTGCAATCAATCCTGTCAACTGTGGCCATATAACCAGTAAACTCTGTCCCAATGGGAGAGGACTGGGTATAGCCCCTTGGACCTGCTCCATCATTAATGGTCCCAAACTTCGGAGAGACGGCATCAACAATACAGAAGTTGCCTGATTAAATAACTCACACGGATTCAACGACGTTATACCCCAAACTATTTTCTGATAGCCAATGGCATAATAAGGAGACATCATATCAGAAGGCATCAACATTTTGGCAATCCAGTTGACAATCATCGTATAGAAGACGCTAAAGAACAACCATATTGCCAAAGAAGCCAAGGCTGAAGTTGCCGTTTGCCGGAAACAAAGTGAAAACAGTATCGCCATATTCAACCAAAGCCCTACATAGAAAACACTGAGGACCAAAAAGGAAATGATACGGGCAAATTCTTCCGGCGTGGGTGGAATACCAATAGCAATCAATCCGGCACCCATCACCAGGAACCCTAATACAAACAGCATAATTGTAATCACGATCAATGCAGCAACAAATTTGGCATTGATTATGCAATCACGATGTATCGGTTGTGATAATATGCGGCATAACGTTCCCTTGTTCTGTTCCGAGTTCATGGCGTCAAATCCCAAAGCAATACCTAGCAACGGTCCTAAAAAGTTAATGAATAAAACGAAGGAAGGTAACGTACCATCCGATACAGTAAACAATTTCAGGAAGAAAAAAGTATCTTCCACACCACCTGACTTGATAGCCTCGCGCATACTGGTGAGTGATGTATACAAAGCTCCCATACAGGTTAGTGTAATAATGGCAAGTAAGATAATAAAGCGCCAACTACGTACATGATCTCGGATTTCCTTATTCACAATAACCCAGAAAGGCTGCTCAACTTTGTTCATGTTTCTCACCTCCTTCCTTTACATAATCATTGTAGACATCAATAAGTTCCACCTGTTTACCCTCCATCTCCTCAAGATCAAGCTGTGCCAATAATTTTCCGTGATTAAACAAACCCACACGATCACAAGCTTTCTGCACCTGATCCAAGTTATGGGAAGAAAACAATACAGTCAAAGAATGCACTCTACTCAAATTACGAATCAATTCAATAAATTCCTGAATTCCGGCAGGATCGATACCCGATGTCGGTTCATCCAGGATTATGATTTCCGGATTCTTAATCAGTACATCTGCCAATCCCAGACGTTGCCTCATACCACGGGAATACTTTCCAGTCTTCTTGTTTGCCTGTTCGGAAAGCCCTACCCGCTGCATGAGTTCCTTTGCTTTCTCCTCAGCCTCCCTCTTTGAAAGACCATTCAGAAGTGCTGTATAGACAAGGTTTTCCAATCCTGTCATTTCATCATAAAAGCCTAAGTCTTCGGGAAGATAACCTATTCTCTTCTTAACCTCAATAGGGTTTGTAGTGGAGTCTATTCCACAAATTTCCACTTTGCCGGAAGTCGGCTCCGTCAGCCCCAGCATCATCAGGATAGTTGTGGATTTTCCCGCACCGTTCGGACCTAATAATCCGAAGATCTCTCCTTTGCAGATTGACAGGCTAATATGGTCAACAGCAGTGAAATTACCGTATTTTTTTGTCAAATCGGTAAGTACAATCACTTGTTCGCCCATAATTACCTCCTTCCATATTTTCGGAATAGATAGTAGACACCTCCCACGGCTACAACGATAACTAATATTCCTACCCACCCCCAAAGCATAGGTGTTTTTACTGCAATCCTGAATTGTGCGGTAGCATTCACTTCGGGAGTTCTGGCTTCCATGGTTGCAATATAATCGCCGGGCAAGGCTTTTTTCGAAGCCTTCATTACAGCCGTAACAGTAGTTGTTTCTCCGGCTTTCAGCATCTCTATTTTAGCCGGCTCAAAAGAAACTTCCCAATCTGTAGGTTTACCGGATGAAAGTTGGATATCTTTTAGTAAAGAAGAGCCTGTATTCCTGACTACCAGTTCCAAGCGCTTCACATCTCCGGCAGTAATCTCAGTACTCAACAATCCTCGTGGAGTGGTCAGTTCCATTTGATAGGTACCTGTAACCACTACTTCCAAGTCCAGGTCGGCAGATGTATTGCCAGCAACCGCACGTACTGAAATCTTATAATTTCCGGCTTCTACATTGGCGGGTGGGGTGACGTCTATCGATACATTCTGGCTGGCATTTGCTTCCACTTGTGCAGAGGTAGCCTGTTTATAGTTAGGTTTGAAAATAACATTCCACCCCCTGGGTGCATTGGACATCAAAGCATATAACTGCTGATCAGCAGTCTGGTTTTTCAGTACGGCATTGAAGGTGAATGTGGATTTAGAATTTCCCTGCATATTGGGCTGGTCAGTAGTAAATTCAGTCTGATAAGTACCTTGCTGGGCTACAGTGACTGTTAGAGGAAGTTGGCAATCTCCGGCGAAGACTGTGAAATTATAGCTACCTTTATTTATCTTCAGTGGTACTTCCAATTTCAAGTTAAAGTCTTTCTTTTCATTAGGCAAAACTGCCAGTTTGTTAATATTCCAACCACCGGATTTTAACTCACGCTTCCAACTTGCAGGTAGTCCTGTTACGGACAGATCGGCATTGACCGGTGCATCCGAATTGTTGATTAAATCAATTTTGTAGTCAATGCTCGTTCCCGGAGAAACGGAAATCTTTGTGTAAGGAGAATAAAGAAACACGCTTGGTACAGAATCAGAGGCGTGTGTGTAATTCATGGGGATCAAACCCAATAAAATGGTTAATAGCAGCAAATAATTAGTTCGCATAATCATATAGAATTTTATGGTTAATTAAATATGAGTTATCGATTTGTGTGGCTGCAAAAATAAATAATGGAAAAATTAGTAGCTGTTAAAAGCAATAAAATATCGACACATAATTTTTACGATTATATAATATTTGTATTTTTTAATAGACTCAAAACAACCTTTTGCAGATGCAATGTCCATCTAACTGAATTGTAAAGTAAAGCAACTACCTTTTCCCGGTTCCGAATAAACAGAAATATTTCCCCCATGCTGATTCATAATTTGCTTGCAAAGGCTGAGTCCAATACCCGAACCGGCAGTTTTCGTCGTGAAGAACGGAACAAATATTTTATCCTGTACTTCGGGTAAGATACCTTCACCATTATCCCGAACAGTAATAGTACAACGCCAGGAAGTCAGAGAAGAAGTCACTTTGGGTGCAAAAGCAGCTTTTACCTCAATTCTGGGTTCTTCGCGACGGCCAGATGCTTCACGGGCATTTTTTAGCAGATTAATAAGCACCTGTTCTATCTGGGCACGATCCACATTCAATATTTCCTCTGAAGGTGGAAGTTCAAAATGAATCGTTTCGTCTGGAAAGAGTTTCTGCAAATCAGTAAACAACTCCCGAACTGATACACTCGCGCAGACGGGAGCGGGGAGACGGGTAAGACGACGATAGTTTTCTACAAACCCCAACAATCCCTTACTACGCCGATGAATAGTTTGCATGGCTTGCAGCATTACGGCATATTCTTTTTCGCCTCCTGCGTCTTTTAATGCCACAGGCACTCCACGCTCACTCAATGTTTCGGAAAGAGAGATGATAGGCGTAATGGAATTCATGATTTCATGGGTGAGTACACGGATTAGTTTTTGCCAGGCTTCCATTTCATTTCGTTCCAATACAGAATGTATATTCTTCAAACTAATGAGGCGCCTTTCCATGCCACGAGCTACGAAAAGGGTAGTAGCTACGGCCATTTCCAAAGTAGCCCCATTCCGATGAATACGCATGACTTGTGTTTCACCTGAGGGAAGATTCAAGAATTCGGACGGCAACTGTGGATCTTGCCCCAGTTGAGCAGTAGCAGCACGATTCAACCACTCGATACGCCCGGACATGTCAGTCACTAATACAGCGGTATCCACTTTATTCAACAGACTTTCGTAATACTGGTGTTTCACTTCTTCCTCTAGTAAACGGGCACGAAAAGCCTGTAGGGTTTCTGATAATTCTACAGCCATCTCTGTCATCAGCTTATTTTTATAAGGTGGATGGAAAGCCTGTGTCATATCATTATAACGCAAACTGCCTGTCAGGCGACGTATCATCTGCAATTGTTTCATCTGTATATAATAAAGGTGTATACCCGTCCCCAAAAGAAACAAGAATGTGATAAGCATACTAAACCACAAGTCTGCACAAAATAACACATAGACGCCTACAGAAAGTACTGCCAGAAGACAGATGTGCAAGATAACAATTAAGGAATACCGCTTCATAATAAATGGTTTGAATGAAGAATGAAGAATTTAATTAAACTATAATCCCAACTTCTCAATCTTCCGATACAATGCAAAGCGCGTGATTCCCAGATACTCCGCGGCCCGCGTCATATTCCCTTCGCTCAATCGCATAGCCTTTTCTACAGCCTGCCGTTCCAATTGCTCCAGATTGAGTACTTCTTCCTCCTTCTTAGGACGGGGTGAAGAAGCCTGAAACAGGAAATTGTCGGGACGAAGCAACGAACCGTCACCCAGAATTACGGCACGCTCCATCGTATGTTGTAACTCACGCACATTTCCCGGCCAGGGATAACGCAGTAATTTCGCTTTTGCTTCACGCGTCAAGCCCCGCATTTCCTTCTGATATTTACGGGCATAGCGCTGCAGAAAATGGTCTGCCAAGAGGATAATATCATTCCCTCGCTCCCGCAATGGAGGGATGTGCAGTTCAATCGTATTGATACGATAGAGTAAGTCTTGCCGGAAATTCCCTTCTTCCACCAGATGGCGGATATCTGCATTCGTGGCACAAATTAAACGCACGTCGATAGGTACAGATTGCGTACTGCCTAAACGGCTGATCTGTCGTTTTTCAATGGCCGTCAGTAGCTTGGCCTGCATAGGCAATGAAAGATTACCGATTTCATCCAGAAACAGCGTGCCTCCCGTTGCCACCTCCATACGTCCGGCTTTCGGTTTTCGGGCATCAGTAAATGCTCCCTTTTCGTAACCGAATAATTCACTTTCAAATAATTGTTCAGGAATACTTCCAAGGTCAATCGTTACAAAGGGGCGGCCATAGCGTGGCGAACAGCGATATAACAAACGTGCTATTACATCTTTACCCGTTCCATTCTCACCAAGAATAAGAATATTAGCATCTGCATCGCGTAATTTCTCTATTGTCGTAAACACCTCTTGCATCGCAACTGATTCACCAATTATAGATTCTTCTACGCTACTGCCCACACCACTAAGAACTTCCACCTGTTCCTTCAGCAGATTCACTTCACATCGGGAACGACGCAACTTGATACCGGACGAGAGGGTAGCAAGCAGTTTTTCTTTCTCCCATGGTTTGGGGATAAAATCGGTGGCGCCCGCTTTAATTGCCCGTACTGCTTTATCCGTATCTGCATATGCTGTCATGAAAATAACAACTGCCTGAGAATCGATACGCAAGATTTGTTCCAGGCTCTCAAAACCTTCCTGCCCGCTTATAGCATCGCGACTGAAATTCATATCCAGTAATATTATATCGGGCTGGAAAGTCGTCATGAAGTGTTCAATACGATCAGGGGTTACTGCTACTTTTATCTTTTCTGCATAAGGTTCCAGTAGAAGGTTAAGGGCAAAAAGCACATCCTCATTATCGTCTACTATCAGTATCTTTCCTAATTGTTCCATAAAAGCTATTGTTTTTCTATCATCAGTTGTCGGCAAAGATAGGTAATATATCAATGTGTTGTGTGTGCGTATACGCACTATTTTTGTGCGGTATGGCACAGAGTAAGATTCCCTTTCTCTGAAGTAATATACTATATAACAATTAATTATATTTTTGGCACAAGATTTGAATATCTATTATTAAAAGGAATATACTATGTACAAAAATATACTTTTATCATTGATAGCCTGCGGTAGTCTGGTAACTGCTACTGCCCAAGAACATACCATGGAATTGACCTTAGGGCAAACCATAGAGCGTGCTCGCCGACAATCGCCTGATGCACAAACTGCCCAACATAGCTTCCGCTCGGCTTATTGGAACTACAAATATTATAAGGCTAACTATCTGCCTGCTCTGAAACTGACTTCCGATCCTTATCTCAACCGTGCCATTAACAAAGTCACCATGGGCGACGGTAGTGTAAAGTTTGTAGAACAAAACCTATTGAGTACCGACCTGACTCTAAGTTTGACGCAGAATATTCCATGGACAGGCGGTACATTGTTCGTGGAGACCTCTGCCCAACGTCTTGACTTGTTTAGCGATCACTCTACTTCCTGGCAGACATCACCTATAAATATCGGCTACAGTCAGTCGCTTTTCGGATACAACAGTCTGAAATGGAACCGTCGTATCGAACCATTACGTTACCGGGAAGCCAAAAAGACTTATGTAGAAACTCTGGAGCTTGTAGCCGCTAATGCTACACAAAAATTCTTTGCCCTTGCCACAGCACAAAGTAACTATGAAATAGCTTCTACCAACTATGCCAATGCAGATACCTTATATACCTATGCACAAGGACGCTATAATATAGGTACTATTACCGAAAATGAGATGTTGCAACTGGAACTGAATAAACTGACAGAAGAAACTAACCGTATGAATGCCCATATTGAAGTAGAAAACTGCATGCAGGAACTTCGTTCATACCTCGGTATCCAAGAAGATGTATTGATTAAAGTCGATGTCAGCGATCATGTACCCAATCTTCAGATAGACTTGAATGCCGCTTTAATCACAGCCCGCCAAAATAGTCCGGACATACTGAATATGCAACGTCGCAAACTAGAAAGTGAGAGTAAAGTAGCCAATGCCCGTGCTAATGCCGGACTGAAAGCCGATCTTTATCTCCGTTTCGGGTTGACACAAACAGGTGATAAGCTAAAAGACGCCTATCACAATCCTCTGGATCAACAATATGTAACCCTCGGCATCAGCCTGCCTATACTGGACTGGGGGCGGGGAAAGGGGCAGATTCGTGTGGCCCGCTCCAATCGAGACTTAACTTACACTCAGGTAGAACAAGATAAAACAGACTTTGAATTGAATGTCCGCAAACTGGTAAAACAATTCAATCTGCAATCCCAGCGCGTACACATTGCTGCCCGCACGGATGAAACAGCGCAACGACGCGCGGATGTAGCCCGACGGCTCTATATTTTAGGTAAATCAACCGTACTTGACCTCAACGCTTCTATCAGCGAAAAGGATGCTGCACGACGTAATTATATAACTGCATTATATAATTACTGGAGCCTGTACTATACTCTCCGCAGCCTGACACTTTATGATTTTGAAAAAGATGCCCCGCTAACGGAAACTGAGAAAATAGAAGAAGTAATGGATGCAATGATAAAGAAATAAAAAGTCATATCATACGTCTGATCATAAATTGTAAAACAATAAAAGCACTATGGATATTAAACTTGAAAAGAAGCCCTGGTACATTCGCTACCGTTATTATTTGGCAGGAGGAATTATATTCCTTGCTTTCATCATTTACGTTATCATTCTTTCTGCCGGCCCCAGCAAACTGCGCATCGACCAGGAGAATGTACAGATTGCTGAAGTTAAGAATGATAAGTTCATGGAATATGTAGACGTGGAAGGACTTATCCAGCCCATTCTTACCATTATCGTTAATGCCCGTGAATCAGGAAGCGTAGATCGCATTGTAGGCGAGGAGGGAAGCCTGTTACAGAAAGGAGATACGATCCTTGTACTCGAAAATCCCGATCTGATACATAGTATCGAAGAGCAACGCGATGATCTGGAAAAGCAACTGATTTCTTTCCGTGAGAAAGAGATTGAAATGGAGCAAAAGAGCCTGACCCTTCAACAACAAACTTTACAGACCAACTATGAGTTGGCTCGTCTTCAAAAAAGTTTCAATCTCGATAAGGAAGAGTTTAAAATGGGAATTAAAAGCAAAGCTCAGTTGGAAGTTGCCGAAGATGAATACAATTATAATGTTAAGAAGGCAAAGTTACAACGCGAGAGTTTACGTCAGGATTCCGTCGTTGCCATTATTCGCAAGGACTTGATCCATAATGACCGGGAACGCGAACGCAAGAAGTATGAACGTGCTTGCGAACGACTGGACAATTTAATAATTAAGGCCCCCGTCGCCGGGCAGCTTAGCTTTGTAAAAGTTACTCCGGGGCAACAAGTAGCATCCAACCAGGGTATTGCAGAAATCAAGGTATTAGATCAATATAAAATTCACACTTCTCTTAGCGAATACTACATAGACCGCATCACAACAGGGCTTCCCGCTACTATTAACTATCAAGGACGCAAATATCCACTCCGCATCACCAAAGTAGTGCCCGAAGTAAAAGACCGCACTTTCGATGTGGACTTGGTATTTACCGGAGAAATGCCTGACAACGTACGTGTAGGTAAAAGTTTCCGCGTACAAATAGAATTGGGGCAACCGGAACAGGCTATTGTTATCCCTCGTGGCAACTTCTATCAATCCACCGGTGGACAATGGATATACAAACTGAATGCATCCAAAACCAAAGCTACACGTGTTCCTCTCAGCATCGGGCGCCAGAACCCGCAGCAATACGAGATTACAGACGGTTTGCAACCCGGAGATTGGGTTATTACAACAGGATATGATAACTTTGGCGAAGCGGAAGAGCTAATATTAAAGTAAAGAACAAATACATGATACAACATTATCTGAAAATAGCAATAAGAAACCTGTTGAAGTACAGAATGCAGACTCTGATCAGCATTATTGGCTTAACCGTAGGTTTTGTCAGCTTTTCCCTGTCCGGCATGTGGATGAATTATGAGCAAAGTTATGATAATTTCCATGATGGAGCCGACAGAGTCTATGTGGCAAGTGTTCCTTCCGTATTTAGAACCAGTGGTTTCTCAACTACGACTTCTCCTTTGCTGGCCCCTCATCTGGTCAATACCTTTCCTGAAATAGAAGTTGCGACTTATACAAACTTCACAACAGAGTATAACGATGATCAGAACAGGCATTGGACCATGATATCGGTAGACAGTGCTTTTATCTCCATGTTTCCGGTTACGGTATTGGAAGGCAGTTTGCAGTTTTTGTACAATACTGCCGATGAGATAGCCATTAGCGATAAAGCTGCCCGCTTGCTTTTCGGTAAGGAATCACCTATTGGCAAGGAGTTTCCGCTTGATAAGAAAATGACTGTTACTGCCGTGGTTCAAAAATGGAAAGGACATTCTAATTATGAATTCGACGTGATTTCAAGGCGAAAAGCCCCGGAATATCTGGACTGGGGCTATGCATCCGGAACTACCTTGTTTCGCGTTGCTCCCGGTACCGACATGGACGCTTTGGGTAAAAAGCTAAAAGATATAGAAGTCGATATGAAAGGAAATATACGGAAATATCCTGTTCACATTACTCCTATAACGGAATATCATTATACACATCCCAAATACAATATATTTATCCGTATAGAATATGTCCGCCTCTTTTGTCTGATCAGCCTGCTAATCGTTTTGGGAGCACTATCCAACTATCTCATTATCTACCTGATACGCATTCGCATGAGGCAGCGTGAATGGGCACTCCGTAAAGTGAATGGAGCATCGGAAAGAAGTCTGGTCGCCTTGCTGATGTCTGAGATTGTATTACTACTGCTGGCTTCAGTTCCTGTCGGCTTCTTATTGGTGGAAGTTTCTCTCCCCATATTCAAGCGCTGGTCTTACATCACTGAAGAGAATAATCTCTTTTTTTATAAAGAGACGCTTATCTATATGTCAATCGTCATAGGAACCGTTCTACTTTTTGCCTGGCTCACCTTGTTGGTTCAACGGCGTTTTACATTACAGTCGGCTATATCTTCCGCTATCACCCGTCGCTTTTCTACCTTCTACCGACGGATAGGGGTTTGGTTTCAATTGGTGGTCAGTATTGGTTTTATATTTTGTACAATAATGATGATGAAACAATTGCATCATCTGCGTACATCTGCCGACATGGGAGTCACCAATACTGATATAGAGTATGTGGCCTATCTTGAAGGTATCCCTGACAGTGATAAAGAACATTGGGTAAAACTAATGAAAGAAATTCCGGACATTGATTTTCGGGAAGTCTCAAATTTCCCCTTACCGGGATTATCCCAATCTATGTTTACAGCCGTAGAATGGGATGGCAAACAACCGGGAGATAAAGAAGTAGCTGTCAATGATTTCCAGATTTCAAAAGAAACATTCGATTTATTAGGATTACAGTTAGTGGCCGGTATTTTCCCGGATGAGTCATCCAGCCCTAATGACATACTGATAAACGAATCATTAGCAAAAAAACTGGGTTGGAAAGACCCTGTTGGAAAGAAGTTTCATAAATCTTATGTGGTAGCCGGTGTTTTGAAAGATATCCGCCTTTCACCCATCACGCAGGCTTTGCCGGCTATATATACTGTATCGAAGTTTCCTCCCCGGAAACAGTATGTTTATACGTATCATGGGGAATATAAAGACGTTCTGAAGGCTATTAACAATCATATAAAGAAAAGTTATCCTGATTTTTACATGTGGTCACGGAGCGTAAGTCATATAATAGAAGAAGCTACCGCTTCCGAGAATATCTTGATGAAGCTGTTAACCGTAGCATCTATTGTTTGTGGAATTATTGCAGTTTTCGGAATATTTTCCTTAGTCAATCTATCATGCGAACAACGACGCAAAGAGATTGCTATCCGCAAAGTGAACGGAGCCACCATTTCGGACATTATCAGTATATTCCTCCGGGAATATATGATATTACTGGCATTGGCTGCAATTGTTGCTTTTGCGGCGGGTTATATTGTCATGCAACATTGGCTGGAAGGGTATGTCATTCAGACTACTATCGATTGGTGGATTTATATAGTAATTCTGATAGTAGTTATTGTCATCATTTGCATTAGTATCGGCTGGCGGATATGGCAAGCTGCATGTCAGAATCCGGCAGAGGTTATAAAAAACGAATAAAACAGATTATACTTGAAAATATGAAAACACTTAAATACGCTTGGCGTTTCCTTATACGCTCTAAATCATACACGATTATTAATATAATCGGGCTGGCACTTAGTCTGGCATGTACTATCATATTAGTCCGCTACATTCACCGAGAGCTTCAGGTAAACACACATTGCACGGATGCTGAAAATGTCTATATTCCACTTCGCGACATAGATGGCAACGTATTCCCAGGCAGTGTAGGACCAGATAGCGGAGCAGACACTGTTTATTTTCAGCCTGAGGCCGTCAAAGAAAGGAGTTACTTCATTACATCCTGCAATGATAATGTGACGATTGATGAAAAGCCTTATGCTGTCCAGCTATTGGCTGCTGATACAGCTTTCTTCCATTTCTTTAATTATCCGCTAAAGGGTAAATGCATGGCAGCACCGGAAGAAGCTCTTGTCACCCGGCAATTCGCTAAACGTGTATTTGGAGAAAAAGACCCGATAGGAAAGACTATGGAGTATTCCGGAGGCAAACATCTCACTATCTGCGGCATATTGGATGAACCGGCATGCAAATCCTCACTGACATTTGACATTGTAGTAAACCTGGATCTTAAAACAAGAAGAGAATGGAGCAGAATGTATGTGGAACTATTACGCTTTATGCCCGGAGTCGATGTGGATGCCATTAATGCTTCCAGTAACGTCTACCGCCAGACGTCACAGGGGTTTAGAATACGGTATAACTTCCTACCTGTCAGCCAACTTTATTGGAACAAAGAATTGGCGGCTTCCGGCGATGATCCCGAGATATGGCATTACAGCAGCCGTTCCCACATTCTGATACTCACAGGAGTATGCTTGTTGTTATTACTGGCAGGCATATTAAACTTTGTCAATATCTATTTGGTCTTCATGCTAAGGCGTTCTAAAGAATATGGTGTGAAGAAAGTCTTCGGTGTGCAGGGGCGCACTCTCTTCGTGCAACTATGGACAGAGAATGCATTAATGATATCCATCGCCTTGCTACTGGCATGGTTTTTCATTGAGATATTCTCCGGATATGCCAATCGGTTGCTTGAAAGTGACATTCCCTATACAGCTTTTGACTGGCAACTGTCATTGACTGTTTGGGTTCTTCTACCATTAATTACCACTATTTATCCCTTTATCAAATACAATTATCTGCCACCCATCATATCTATACGCTCCATCGGAGGATCACGCCAGTCTGTTGCAACCCGCACAGCCTTCCTATTTATACAGTATAGCATCACTCTATTGCTTATTATACTATCATTGTATTTCAGCAGTCACCTTCACTTTTTGCAAGATACTCCTCCGGGATTTCGGACAAAGGGCATATTGTATGCTAATCTAGTACCTCTCTCCAAAACTTGGTATTTAGAGAGTGAAGAGCAGAAAAAGAAGCACTGGCAAGATGCTCAAAGCATTGAGCAAAAGCTGGAAGAATGTCCCTTCATCGAACAGTGGTTCCGTGGAGAACCGTCACAATGTGGCATCTTAGGAGCAGGAGGCGCAGGCACATCCGTTCTTATAAATGATAAAGACGTGAAACAAAATATGATGCTGATGTGGGTACCCCTTGACTTTTTCAAATTTTATGAGCTACGGATGAAAGAAAATGCATTGCCCGATAAAATTGAAGGACGCAATAAATATCTGGTAGTCATGAACGAGGCTGCCATGAAAGCCTTCGGCTATACGAAACGTGATGAAGCATTTGTCAGGGGAGAGAAAGCACTTTGGATTTCCATGGGCATGGATGGAAATATTATAGAAGGCGGAACATCTCTGATGCCCGTAGAAGCAGTCGTAGAAAACTACTACACCGGACACCTTACCGCTGGTAAGAAGCCTCTTGTATTTATGGTATCTCCCAAGGCAGGTGGTTCGCAATACCAGATAGCCTGTAAAAACGGAAAAGAGAAAGAGCTCATCTCTTATCTGAAAAAGATCAGACAAGAGATTTTTAATACCGAAGAATTTGACCATCACTGGCTGGAAGAAGATGTGCAGGCACTGTATCGCGAAGATCGGCGTGTGTCAACTGTCTTCACGCTTTTCTCCGCCATTTCCATTTTTGTTTCAGCTCTGGGATTGTTCGGACTTTCCTTGTTCGATATCCGCCAACGTTACCGCGAAATAGCCATCCGGAAAGTAAACGGAGCGCAGTTACGGAATTTATATTCAATTTTATTTCGCAAATATATATGGGTGATAGGAGGGGCAACGCTGCTTACCGCACCATTATCTTACTATCTCATAGATACTTATACAAAGGATTTCGTTGTTAAAGCACCTGTCAGTATATCCATATATGTGATTGCCATACTAACTGTTGCGGGCATTTCATTGGGCACTTTGTTATGGCAGGTGAATAAGGCCGCACGCATTAATCCGGCAAAGATTATGAAAACAGAATAAAAACACATAGAGTATGAAACAAATCTTATTATCCATACGCATGCTATTGCGATTTAAGGTGTATACCTTTGTCAATTTCATAGGGTTAGCAATTAGTCTTGCCTGTGTATTTACCATAACACGATATATTCATCAGGAGAATACAGTAGACCACTGTTATCCGGAATACAAACGGATTTGTTTTATCGAACGTTCTATCAGTGACGGCACCAAAGAACTGTCCGGATACCAATCTGACTTAGAGAAGGATCCGGCAGTAGAACGTTATGCGTCATTCACTCCATGTACCGATTTGGTTATGGATTTTGGGAAACAAGAAATTACTGTAAATGCCCTGTCCATAGACAGTACATTCTTTAGTATTTTTCCTTATTCCATTTATATGGGGAGTGGGAAAATAAAGCGCCCCAACGATGCGCTCATAACTAAAGAGTTTTGGCTTCATTCCCTCAATGGAGTACCCAATCCTATAGGCGTGACTTTTAAAAATTCCGTCGGAAGAAAGTTCCGCATTGTAGGTGTATTGGATACTCAGGAAACCAAAACATCATGGCTACCGGACATGTTTTTATCGGACGAACTGGAAGAATTATGGTTTTCAAATCCGAACTACGCTGTAGTTATGACACCGGGTACGGACATTGCCAAATTGAATGAAAAATACAATAAAGAACAGCCACGAGACGAATGGAGTACATTCCAGACCATGCACTACCAGTATTTACCATTGACAGATTATTATTATACGACCTCCCATGAAAAGTCAGCATTATTCCAACACGGAAATAAAGATTATATTCGTGTATTATGGATTGTTTCCTTTCTGGTAGGTATTATAGGCATCCTAAACTTTACCAATATTTATACAGTCATCATGTCCAAACGCGCCCGGGAGTTTGGTATAAAGAAAGTATATGGAGCAGGTAGAAAAGAAATCTTTCTTCAGATATACATTGAGAATATGCTACTTTCAGGAGCTGCACTGTTTATTTGTTGGTTGATTATTGAAATAACCAGACATTTGTTCTACAATGAGATGTATATTCCTACGAACTCAAATTTAAAGTTTGACCTGAATATATCTCTTCTTATTTTATTTGTGCTTCCATTGCTAACCACATTTTATCCATTTATAAAATTTACTCATAACACTCCGGTTTCTTCCATGCGCGAACTTTCTTCCACGCATTTCTCTGTCCGTTCACGCATGCTTTTTCTTGGCTTTCAATATGTCATCACTATCTATATGATTGTCATGTCGCTTTTCTTTGTACGGCAACTTGAATACATGCTTCATTCCGACCTCGGTTTCCGTACTCATGATGTGATAGAATGCAAGATGTACGTCTTCAAAGGAGGCGGTACGTTCCATGCAAAAGAGAAAGAAGATCTTTTGAAAGAAGGGAAAATACAGCAGGCTAATAAAGAGTTAGTAAACAAACGAATGAGTGAAAGTACATTATTTACTCATTGGAGCAGGATACCAATGCCGCTTCACCAGTTCAAGCCGTCACGTTACGCTCTTAACCGGGCAGAGAATGGTTTCAAACCGGTACTAAGAGCCAGAATGTCTCCACGCTCTATGGAATTATTCGAATTCCAACTACTAGAAGGCAGGTTATGGAATGATTCAATAGATGAAATGTTTACCAAAAACAGTTTTAAATGTATCATCAACGAATCTGCCAAAAAAGTATTTGGCATCAAGGATATTACGCGTGACAAACTTCAGGGTGAAGACAAAAGTTGGGCTTCCAGTAATGTTCCATCCGAGTATAATCCTCCTGTTGAAATCGTGGGAGTTATAAAAGACTTCAACGTCAAGCATTTATCACAGTCCGCCGCTCCCATGATTATCGAATATTTTGATGAAAAATATGAGCTTATTACTGTTACTGCTTCGTATCCGCACGAACGGAGGGCAGAAGCTATCGACTTCTTGCGTAAATTATATGAAGAAGCTACGGGAAGCACTGACTTCGAATATAAACTGATAGAAGATGAGATAGCTTCCATGTACAATGAAGATCGGCGGGTGGTGGATATCTATTCATTGTTTGCCAAAGTTGCCATTCTTATATCATCCTTGGGACTATTGGCCATTTCATTATTTGATATCCGTCAGCGTTATCGGGAAATAGGCCTGCGTAAAGTAAATGGAGCACAAGGGAAGAACATATATCCTTTACTCATCAAAAAATATCTCTCAGTATTGGGGATAGCATCACTGATAGCTATTCCATTGTCTTCCGGAGCGATAATACTCTATTTAGAAGACTTTGCCCATAAGGCACCCATCACTCCCGATTTATTTATTATAGGCATAGGCGCAACAGCCTTGATATCATTGTTGACTATTATCTGGCAGATTTATAAAGCAGCCAATGTAAATCCGGCAGAAGTGATTAAATACGAGTAAGAGAAAGAAGAATAAAGAAAATACAGAAACCATGATACAGCATTATCTTAAAATAGTCTTTCGGAATATACTGAAACATAAAACACAAAGTATAATCAGTATTGTCGGTCTGGCAATAGGTCTGGCATGCTTTGCCTTGTCCACATTCTGGATACAATATGAGATGACATATGATAGTTTTCACAGGGATGCGGATCGCATCTATCTGATACGGACGGATGAAAATCATTTCGGAACACATTATCACAACTTTGTACCCTACGCTTTAGGTGGGTATTTAAAAAATTCTTATTCAGAAATAGAAGATTGGTGTGCATTCGAACAGCAATCTTTTTTCACGATGCAGAACAAACAGTTGACGGAATATCCATATATAGCGCCTGACTCTACTTTTATGCGGATGATGGATGTAAAAATTTTAGAAGGCAACAATAATTTCTTATCATCATCATCCAATGAGAAAGAAGTTGCCATTACAGAAGAGATGGCTCGCGATTTATTTGGTACTACAGATGTGATTGGGAAAGAATTGATTTCTGGCAACAACATGAAAGGATATCGTATAAGTGCCGTCATAGACGACTGGGGGAAACATTCTAATTTCAAATATTCTGTTATGGGATGGATGAGCAGTGACGACACTTCATGGGGAAACGGTCGATATAGGATGTTGATAAAAGTGAAACACGGGACAGATATCAACGCACTCATAAAAAAAATGAACCGTAACTTTCCGGAAGAGATGAAGAAAGATAAATATAACTGTAAAACCGGATTTACACGCTTCTACCTGGAACCTATTACCCAATTACGATACGCGGATGAATTTGTCCGTGGTGACGAAACAATCGTACAATTTCGTTACATTGTCTACTTCTCAATAACGGGAGTACTTATCATCTTTTGCGCATTGGTGAATTATCTGACTATTTATAGCGATTGTTTCCGTTCACGTAAGCGTGAGATGGCACTGCGTAAAGTAAACGGAGCTTCCGAACATTCGTTGTTGGCGTTGCTTTGCATGGATTTTCTGTTTACTATCTTGCTGGCGTCCATTTTGGGAATGGGCTTCATTGAGTTGCTCAAATCTTGGTTTATACACTATTCCGGAATAGCTGATACAGATATGTCCATCTATGGTTATTGCATATTATACATAGCAGGCATGTCTATATTGGCATATATCATTGCCCTGCTCTCTGTCTACATATTCCGTCGCCGTTCATTGCAACACACGCTCCATCACACAAGCGCCATAGGACGTCTTTTTCGAAGGGGGAGCGTTGTTTTACAACTGATTGTCTGCATCGTTTTCATATTCTGTACAACTATTATGCAAATGCAGCTCTATCATTTACGTAATGTAAATACAGGTATTGATTATCAAAATCGTGCATCTTTAAGTATTTGGATGAATGTGGATATGAATGTTTGGGCCGAAAAAGTAAAGGAACTGCCTATGGTTACAGAAATAGTGAAACCTGTCTATTGGCCTCTAATCAGTATGGGAGCTTATTCTCTTTTTGAGGTAACTTCATGGGATGGCCTGAACGGAACAGCAGATAATCCTATCAGTATAGACCAGTTTTTGGCAGGAGAAGATTTCTTCAAATTCTACAATATGAAGCTATTGGCAGGAGAATGGATCTCGGATAAATCAAAACTCAACGAAGTGAACATCACTGCAACAGCAGCCCGTACTATGGGCTGGACACCGGAAGAAGCTATTGGAAAACGCATCTATTATAATGAAGAAAATACCCAATCTATGACCATAGTAGGGGTAGTGAAAGATTGTGCTTACAGAGCACCTACAAACGATGTACCTAATGCTATATTTGTCAATACAAACAAATTGGAATATATGTGGCCGCGTTGTTTCGTACTTTTCAAATATAAACCGGGAACCTGGGAAGAATGCCGTCGCCGTATTGAGGAGATGCAACTGGCGGAACTTCCCGACCGCAAACTTTTTTTGGATAGTGAAGAAGAACGATACAACAAATACCTGAAATCAGAGGACGCATTATCCGGCCTTTTGAGTTTCTCTTCATTGGTTTGTATTCTGATAGCCGTGTTCGGTATCTATTCCCTGGTCACATTGACTTGCGAACTGCGACGGAAGGAAATAGCTGTCCGTAAAGTGAACGGAGCTACAATCGGCAATATTCTGAGTATTTTCTTTAGGGAATATACTTTGCTTCTGATCATATCTTCACTGATAGCTTTCCCGGTCGGCTATATTATCATGAGACAGTGGATTGAAACTTACAATCGTCAGGTGAATATAGGAGTGTGGCCGTTCATCCTTATATTTATGGGCATTATGATAGTGATTACTCTCAGTATAGGCTGGCGTGTATGGCAAGCTGCACGACAAAATCCAGCAGAAGTGATAAAGAGTGAATAAACGGAGCATAAACATAAAACGCATGGACCTATAACTTGGCAAGTAATGTGATTATGCAAAATAAGCAATGTTCTGCAATGCAAGATTGCTTATTTTGCATAATCACATTGCTTGTTATCGCCTACATTTATACTTTTCACAAGATGTATCTATGTTTTTTCAGTAGACGATAAATGATAATCAAGATATATGTCGATAAATTAAAGAAACAAAAACACAGCTTTGCAAAAATTTTTGGAAGCTATTTTAGGGGTCAAAATAGGGTCAGGGTCACTTATAACCCCACCTGATAGTTGTTTTTTCAAGCAAAAACACATAAACTGCTGTATATCAAAAGATTGTCAATTATTCTTGTCCAATAAAAAAGTGTTTCTACATAGATTTAATATGACAGCATTTTGCACAATACGAACAATTCCGGATTAAGTAAATACTATAAACAAGAAGTTAATATGATCCGTCTCTTTGACTACCTCTTTTTAGTCTGTGTCTTCTTTCCTGCTTAATGCAAATATTTAAGACACAAAAAATGAGAACATGCTACGAAACATTCTTTTTTAAGGAGGGAAGAAGAAAGATGCATCGGCAGATTACCCAGTGTAGACGGGACTAATTTCAATGCATTAGTACTAAGAGTCACATTTTTCTTTACATCCCCTTAAAATGCTTCTTCATCTGTTGTGGGGATTCGGGGTTATAGGTGACCCTGACCCTATTTTGACCCCTATTTTTCCCTTTTAGAAGATATAACATATTGATATACAACTGTCTCTTATACACATCTCCGAGCCCACGAGACTGCAGCTAATCTCG
>ERZ1027150.380-NODE-380-length-40032-cov-15.603122_pt1 | contig 40032 bp, 27 predicted proteins | sample MGYA00519276_ERZ1027150 | MGnify/ENA primary metagenome ERZ1027150 (study PRJEB26926, sample SAMN06164860) | human gut metagenome | biome: ENVO:00009003; feature: ENVO:2100002; material: ENVO:00002003 | host: Homo sapiens | place: USA | collected 2012 ... | reverse complement strand
GCATTTAAAATGGGCTGTAATCGTTACTGCTCACACAGTATGTGTGAACAGTAACACATTTTTTGTATTTTATATCGTACAGAATCGAAACATAATTGCAATTCTTAAAAAATCATGATACCCTTTGTATACATAATACTTATATAGGCAAAATTTTGCTGTATAATTTTTGTGTATGCAGAGGGTATTGTTATAATAAGAAATTTGCCCGTAAAATGCATCTAAATTGAGATTGTAAATCTTTGCAAAGAGCACATGTAAAGTCCTTTTTGCACAAGATTGTTTATTAGAAAAAGAAAAGACGCTGACATCAAAAGAATCACTTGAGATGAAAGGTATGGCATAAATGGAAAATGTAAGAGGCGCAATGCGACTCTTATTAGGCTGTACCTGAAATTAGGGGTACAGTTTTTTTTATTCCAAAATCTGTATCATAGATTCGTGTATGAAAATCATATAAATTTGATAATCAGGGAGGAAACGAATGGATACAAGAGTAGCTTTGATCGGGATCATCGTTGAAAATATGGATTCCACGCCGGAACTAAATAAACTTTTGCATGAATACGGCTCGTATATTATCGGACGGATGGGTCTGCCATACCGTGAGCGGAATGTGCATATCATCAGCGTTGCAATCGATGCGCCGCAGGATGTTATCAATGCACTTTCCGGGAAAATCGGCAGACTTGATGGAATCACGGCAAAGACGGTGTATTCGAATGTTGGCATGGCATAAGCTGGCGTGGATATGAATTGAAAATATACACATTGGGCAAAATCAAAAGAAATATATGTCGGATGCCCAATCTCACTAGCAGAAAGACCATTATGATCGGACAGGGATAAATTTATGTTACAAAACCAGAGAACACCAGACAAAAACAAACAGAAAAACTATGGCATGTCAGCGCAGAATTTTAAAAATCTGTCAGAGACAATAGAAAAGACAGCAGATATCACAAAAGAACAGCTTGCATTTCTTCTTGCCACAGAGGACGATGCGATGATACAGGATTTAAAACAGCGTGCGCGGAACACAGGTGACCGCATCTATGGAAAAAATGTCTACATCCGCGGACTGATTGAGTTCACAAATTACTGCAAAAATGACTGCCTTTACTGTGGAATCCGCAGAAGTAACTGCCACGCAGACCGCTACCGGCTGACGGAAGAAGAGATTCTTTCCTGCTGTAAAATCGGATATGAGCTGGGATTTTGCACCTTTGTACTGCAGGGTGGGGAGGATGGATTTTATACCGATGAAAAGATCTGTCAGATCGTTTCAAAGATAAAGGCAGAATATCCCGACTGTGCGGTGACACTTTCTATCGGAGAAAAATCAAGAGAGAGCTATCAGGCATATTTTGATGCGGGGGCAGACCGGTATCTGCTGCGCCACGAGACGGCAGATGAGGCACATTATAAGAAACTGCACCCGGCAGAGATGTCCTATCAGAACCGGATGCGCTGTCTTAGAGATTTAAAAGAAATCGGATATCAGACCGGATGCGGATTTATGGTAGGTTCGCCTTATCAGACCGTAGATACCCTGTGGGAAGATCTGCAGTTTATCCGTAGATTGAAACCGCAGATGGTCGGTATTGGTCCGTTTATCCCGCAGAAAGATACGCCGTTTGGTACTGAGACAGCGGGCACTATGGAGATGACACTGCGGCTGCTTTCCATTATCAGACTGATCCATCCGCATGTACTTCTCCCGGCGACCACAGCGCTTGGAACGATTCATCCCAAGGGCAGGGAGCTTGGAATTTTAGCGGGAGCAAATGTCGTCATGCCGAATTTATCCCCGGTTGCCGTGCGGGAGAAATATAAATTATATGATAATAAGATCTGCACTGGTGACGAGGCAGCAGAGTGCCGCTTCTGCATGCAGAAACGAATGGAAAGCATTGGCTATCAGGTAGCCGTAAACAGGGGCGATTTTCAGCCATAAGAAAGCAGAATGGAAAGTATCAGCCATCTGTGAGACAGAACGGGCGGACATAAGATAACTTCAGAAATCACTAATTGACAAAAAGCCAGCAGACTTAAGGCGGATCTACTGGTTTTATACGACAGTTCTGCAAAAAGAGCAGTCTGTCGTCCATATAAAAATACACTAACCGGAAAGCAAGCGGGCGCAAACTGACCGGAAAGAAAGGAAGAATGTATGTATAACGCAAAATCATTAAAAGCAGAAGAGTTTATTTCAGATGAGGAGATCAGAGAGACACTTGCCTATGCAGATGCCAACAAGGACAATGTGGCACTGATCGATGAGATCATCGAGAAGGCAAAATTAAGAAAGGGCTTAAATCATAGGGAGGCATCTGTCCTCTTAGCATGTGAGATCCCTGAAAAAATCCAGGAAGTTTATGCACTTGCAGAGCAGATCAAAAAAGATTTTTACGGAAACCGTATCGTATTGTTTGCACCGCTTTATTTGTCAAACTACTGCGTGAACGGCTGTGTATACTGTCCGTATCATCTGAAAAACAAACACATTGCAAGAAAGAAACTGACGCAGGAAGACATCGTAAAAGAAGTTACTGCATTGCAGGATATGGGACATAAACGTCTTGCCATTGAGGCGGGCGAAGATCCGGTCAACAACCCGATCGAATATATCTTAGAGTGCATCAAGACCATCTACAGCATCAAACATAAAAACGGTGCGATCCGCCGTGTCAATGTCAATATTGCTGCAACGACCGTGGAAAATTACCGCAAATTAAAAGAAGCTGGAATCGGAACTTATATCCTGTTTCAGGAGACTTACCATAAAGAAAGCTATGAAAAGCTGCATCCGACCGGACCGAAACACGATTACGCATATCACACAGAGGCGATGGACCGTGCAATGGAGGGCGGAATTGATGATGTAGGACTTGGCGTATTGTTTGGACTTGACCTTTACCGTTATGAGTTTGCAGGACTTTTGATGCACGCAGAACACTTAGAGGCAGTACATGGAGTCGGACCGCATACTATCAGTGTACCGCGAATCAAGCATGCAGATGACATTGATCCGTCTGCATTTGACAATGGCATCTCTGACGACACATTTGCAAAGATCTGTGCTCTGATCCGTGTTTCCGTGCCATATACCGGAATGATCATCTCAACAAGAGAGAGCCAGGAAGTGAGAAACAAAGTCCTTCCGCTTGGCGTTTCCCAGATCAGCGGTGCATCAAAAACAAGCGTCGGCGGCTACGCAGAGCCGGAAAAAGAAGGAGAAGTGACCAGCGAGCAGTTTGATGTCAGCGACCAGAGAACCTTAGATGAAGTTGTGAACTGGCTGATCAAACTGGGGTATATCCCAAGTTTCTGTACTGCATGTTACCGCGAGGGAAGAACCGGTGACCGTTTTATGGCACTTTGTAAAAACATGCAGATCTTAAACTGCTGTCACCCGAATGCGCTGATGACATTAAAAGAATATCTGGAAGATTATGCAAGCGAAGAGACAAAACGTCTTGGTATGGAGCTGATCGACAGAGAACTTGAAAAAATTCCGAATCCGAAAGTAAAACAGACTGCATACGAGCACATCCACGATATCGCAGAGGGAAAACGTGATTTCAGATTTTAAGAGAAGAAAAACGGGATGCATATCTTAAATGGACAAACAGAAAGCAGAGCGGGAAAATACGTGCTGCCGGGTAGATTGTCCGAAAGGAGTACTATGGCAGGAACACTAAATGATACACCGGGCAGCAACCGTCTGCATATTGGTGTGTTTGGGAAAACAAACAGCGGGAAATCTTCTTTTATCAACGCCTTCACACATCAGGAAGTCTCCATTGTTGCAGATGTTGCCGGAACGACGACGGACCCGGTCTATAAGCCGATGGAGATCAGTCCGCTTGGTCCCTGTGTGATTATTGACACAGCGGGATTTGATGATGAGACTGAGCTTGGGGAACGCCGTGTGGAGAAAACGAAACTGGCAGCGGAAAAGGCGGATATCGCTGTGATCGTGGTATCTGGCGCGGATGCCTGCAGAGAGGATGCTTCAGAAACGAAAGATGCAAAAGAAAAATTACAACAGTCGTCCGAGAAAAATCAGGAGAACTTACCGGATCTCACAGAAGAATTAAAGTGGTATCAGTTTCTGAAAGAAAAAAATACGCCTGTTTTGTTCCTCGTCGGGAAAGCAGATATTGATCCGCATACGGACGAACTTGCTTCTTATATCAAAGAAAAAACAGGAAAACAGGCGCTCACAGTCAGTGCCAAAACGGGGGCAGGGATCGACGCAGTCAGGGAAGAACTCGCCCGCCTTGTGCCGGAAAATTATGGAGATAGGCTGATCACGGGAGATCTCGTCACAGAAGAAGATTTCGTCTTACTGGTCATGCCGCAGGATATCCAGGCGCCGAAAGGACGTCTGATCCTGCCGCAGGTGCAGACATTACGGGAACTTTTGGATAAAAAGTGCCTGGTCATGAGTGTGACAACGGATAAACTATTGCCGGCACTTGCAGCCTTAAAAGAACCGCCGAAACTGATCATCACAGACTCACAGGTATTCGGCTATGTGTATGAGCACAAGCCGAAAGAGAGCATGCTGACCTCATTTTCTGTTTTGTTTGCTGCGTATAAAGGAGATCTTCCTTACTATGTGGAAGGTGCAAAAATGTTAGATTCCCTGACAAATGAATCGCATGTTCTGATCGCAGAATGCTGCAGCCATGCGCCACTGCAGGAAGATATCGGAAGAGTCAAAATCCCGCGCATGTTAAAAAAGCGCGCAGGAGAGAGCATTACCGTAGACATCATGAGTGGAACGGATTTTCCACAGGATTTATCCGGCTATGATCTGATCATCCAGTGCGGTGCATGCATGTTTAACCGCAAATATGTGATGTCGCGGATCGACCGTGCCAAAAAACAGCAGGTTCCGATGACAAATTATGGGGTGACGATCGCACATCTGACCGGAATACTTGATAAAATTTCAATGTAGATAGTTTGTCAGACAGATATATAATAAGAAGATACGATAAGAGAGTGTAAGCCCGCAGAGAACCGGTGATGGTTTCCTGCGAGCTTGTTCAGACTAAAGCAGATACGTTTTCTTACCGATAATAGCTTATATAACTAGAAGTAGTTATGAAAAGAGGAAATAAGAACTTTTACATGTGGGAATGAGGAGCAAAATGAACGATTTTAATTATTATGCACCGACAAAAGTTGTTTTCGGAAAAGGTGCGGAACAAAAAGTTGGAAACCTGATAAAAGAACAGAACTGTAAAAAGGTTCTCATCCATTATGGAAGCGGCAGTGCCAGACGCTCCGGTCTGTTAGACAGGATCGAGGCGATCTTTGATAAAGAGGGGATCACTTACGTCGAATTGGGCGGTGTCGTTCCAAACCCGAGACTTTCTCTGGTGTATGAAGGAATCGCACTCTGTAAAAAAGAAAATGTCGATTTCATCCTTGCCGTCGGCGGCGGAAGTGTCATTGATTCCGCAAAGGCGATCGGCTATGGTGTTGCAAATGAAGGAGACGTGTGGGATTTCTTTGATTTTAAACGGAAACCGACTGCATGTCTGCCGATCGGTGTAGTGCTTACGATCGCGGCGGCGGGAAGTGAGATGAGCGGTTCCTGCGTAATAACAAAGGAAGATGGCGGCATGAAGAGAGGATGCACGACCGATTACAGCCGATTAAAGTTTGCTGTTTTAGATCCGGAGCTTACGATGACGCTTCCGCCATATCAGACAGCATGCGGATGCACGGATATCCTGATGCATACGATGGAACGCTATTTCAACCACGGTGAAAACATGGAACTGACGGATGGAATCGGTGAAGCACTGATGCGCACGGTGATCAGAAATGCAAAAATCCTTGTAAAAGAGCCGGAAAATTATGATGCGCGCGCGGAAGTCATGTGGGCGGGAAGTCTTTCCCATAATGGACTGACCGGCTGCGGAACGGATGGTGGTGACTGGGCAACGCACAAATTAGAACACGAGCTTGGTGGAATGTTTGATGTGGCACATGGAGCAGGGCTTGCCGCGATCTGGGGAAGCTGGGCACGCTATGTCTGCGGGGAGCGTATTGAACGATTTGTGCAGTTTGCAGAGCACGTTATGGGTGTGGAGCCGCAGGAGACAGAACAGAAGACGGCAGAGGCAGGCATTGCTGCAATGGAGGATTTTTACCGGGAAATCCATATGCCGACATCATTAACGGAACTTGGCATTGCGCCGACAGAAGAACAGATAAAAGAACTGGCAGAAAAGTGTAATGCGGCAGTCAGAGGCAATCTTGGAAAAGTAAAGCATCTGGATGTGGAAGATATGATCGCAATCTATACGGCAGCAAAATAATATTTTTATAGAAATTCAGGTATAAACACGATAAAAAACAGCATGAGAAAGCCCCTGCAAAACTCGTATCTACAGGTTTTGCAGGGGCTTGTATTCTGTAAAAATTATTTTGCTAAAAGCATCATGATCTGATTGCTGCGCTGTACAAATTTTGCCATAGCGTCAACAGACAGCGGCTGGTTGGAAAGCATTGCAAGATCGTAAAGCTGTTCACAGAACATCGGAACATGCTCGGAATCTTTGTGCTCAAAGATATATTTTACAAGTTCATTGTTTGCGTTTAAGGTCAGGGTCTGATCCGCAGCAAACATGTTCGGATCCATGCCGCCCATGCCGTTCATTGCATACATCTTCATCATATCCTGCATACGTCTGCCTTCCTCGGAAAGCGTGATGACAGAAGCGATATCCGCATTTTTCAGCTTCTCAACTTTGACAGTCAGTTTATCGTTGTTTAAAGCTTTTTTAAACACATCCGTCAGGGTATCTGTCTCAGCCTTTAAGTCCTCAGCGGAAGTCTCGTCCTTTAAGGATTCTGTGACATCTGCATCAATACGCATGAATTTATAATGCTCATTGCGCTGCTCAAGCTGTGAGATGAAGGAAGTATCAATGTTGTGGTCTAAGATGACAGCGTCCATGTTCTGCTCTTTGAACATCTTAATGTACTGACCCTGCTGAAGTTTGTCAGTTACATAGTAGATTACCTTGCGCTCATCTTTTTCCTCAGTATTCTCATCTGCTGCATCGGTGCTTTCCTTTTTGATCGGATTGCCGTCAGCATCTAATACCTCAGCTTCATCTTTGTTTTCGTCTTTCTTTTCTTCCTCTTTGACTAAGAGTTCCGGAAGAGTGAGATATTTGTCATCCAGATTCTTGAACAGGATGTAATCGTTCATCTTGTCACAGAACTTGGTATCTTTCAGACAGCCGAATTTGATGAACGGGCTGATGTCGTCCCAGTATTTCTCGTAATTTTCTTTATCCGTCTTGCACATACCGATCAGCTTGTCAGCTACTTTCTTGGTGATGTACTCGGAGATCTTCTTTACAAAACCATCGTTCTGCAGTGCACTTCTGGATACGTTAAGCGGCAGATCCGGGCAGTCGATCACACCTTTTAAGAGCATTAAGAATTCAGGAATGACTTCCTTGATGTTGTCGGCGATAAATACCTGATTGTTGTAAAGTTTGATGGTTCCCTCGATGGAATCATACTCGGTATTGATCTTCGGGAAGTACAGGATACCCTTTAAGTTGAACGGATAGTCCATATTCAAGTGGATCCAGAACAATGGTTCTTTGTAATCTAAGAATACTTTGCGGTAAAATGCTTTGTATTCTTCGTCGGTGCATTCGTTCGGACTCTTTGCCCAGAGAGGGTTGGTATCGTTTAATGGAACCGGACGCTTTACGATCTTTAATTTATCTTTTGCAGGAGAAACTTCAACGACTTCTTTTTCGCCGTTTTCGTTTTCTTTCTCCTCTGTTTTTGCTTCCTCATGGATCGTCTCAACGACAGTGTCTGTGTCTAATTTATCAGCGGCGTCGATCGTCTCATATTCTGTCTCAGCGTTTGCCTTCTCAAGGAAGATCGGAGTCGGCATGAAAGAGCAGTACTTTTCGATGACTTCTCTTGCACGGTACTCGTTGGAAAATTCAACGGAATCCTCGTTTAAGAAAAGGGTGATTTCTGTACCGACGCCTTCTTTGGTGCCATCAGCCATATCAAATTCAGTACCGCCGTCGCAGGACCAGTGAACAGCCGTTGCACCGTCTTTGTAGGATAATGTATCGATCGTTACCTGATCAGCTACCATGAATGCGGAGTAGAAGCCAAGTCCGAAGTGACCGATGATCTGATCGTCGTTTGCTTTGTCTTTGTATTTTTCAATGAAATCTGTTGCGCCGGAAAATGCGATCTGGTTGATGTATTCCTCAACCTCGTCTGCGGTCATACCAAGACCATTATCGATAAATTTTAAGGTTTTTTCTTCCGGATTTACAACAACGTGGATCTCCGGTTTGTAGTCAGATGGTAATGTATATTCGCCCATCATTTCGAGTTTTTTTAATTTTGTGATCGCATCACATCCGTTACTGATCAGCTCACGGAAGAAGATGTCGTGATCGGAATATAACCATTTTTTGATAATCGGGAACAGATTATCGCTGTTAATTGAAAGATTTCCATGTTTCTCTGCCATATTCAAACACTCCTTTATAATCGTAATAAAATGCAGTGGGCAGATCCGCCTCGCTGCTGCCTGAATCTAATATTATAACCGCAAATTTCAAAAGTCAATAGAAAATCAGCACTCTTTTTTGATGAGTGCTAACAAAAGAAACGGAAATGCCTTAAAACTGGGAAAAACCAGTATTTCTTAAAAAAATATAAATTAAGCAGATAAATAGGATTTTCATTTTGCAGGATTTGTTTTATCATGATAACAGTGAAATTTATTAAGCAGATGAAAAAGATGTTTGCTGGGCAGAAATGGAGATTATTATGACACGCGACAATAACATTCCGGAAATTGATTTTGTGATCACATGGGTAGATGGCAATGATCCGGACTGGCAGAAACAGAAAATGGAGTACAGTATGCAGCCGGATCTGTCGCAGAAACAGGATGACAGAAAAGAGAGATACAGAGACTGGGATCTGCTGAGGTACTGGTTTCGTGGTGTGGAGCGTTTTGCACCATGGGTGCGCAGGATACACTTTGTTACATGGGGGCATCTGCCATCCTGGTTAAATAAAGAACATCCGAAGTTAAATATTGTAAATCATAAAGATTTTATTCCAGAAAAATATCTGCCGACATTTAATTCACATGCCATTGAGTGGAATATGCACAGAATCCCAGGTCTGGCAGAGAATTTTGTATATTTTAATGATGATATGTTTCTGATAAAAAAGGTCAGACCGGAACAGTATTTTAAAAATGATCTTCCGGTGGATATGCTGGCTCTTCAGCCTGATGTGGCAAATACAAAAGATCAGGTCATGCCATATATTTACCTGAATAATACCATGCTTCTGGCAAAATATTTTGACAAACGTGAAAATATGAAAAAACAGCCGGGAGCATATTTCCATCCCGGTTATCCGTTTATGTATTTTATTTATAATATGTTAGAACTGGCGTTCCCGTTGTTTACAGGATTTTACACGGTTCATGGGCCGTCTCCTTTTAAAAAGAGTACTTTTGTGAAAATGTGGGAATTAGAGCCGGAGTTGTTAAACGAGGTGTGCAGCCATAAATTCCGTCAGAAAGAGGATGTCAGCCAGTATGTGCTCAGGGAGTATCAGAAACTGACTGGCGGTTTTGTTCCCGGCAATGTAAGAAGACTCTGCCGGTATTATGATGTCTCAAATGATAACAGCAGGATTGTGGCTGATATAGGTCATCAGAAGAGTGGAAGCGTCTGTTTGAATGACAGCAATCAGGAGATTGATTTTGAGTGGGCAAAAGAAGAACTTCATATGGGTTTTGCGCAGATCTTGAAGGAAAAATCTGCATTTGAAAAGTAAGAGGTGAAAAAAGTGATCGTATTAAAAGCAGATAGCGAATTAAAAATGACATTTGAACGGCTGATAAAGACCATGCATGCAAATGTAAACTGGACAGGTCTTTTTGTGGCACTTGATAATTATCTCATTTTACAGGGGGAAGTGCGCTCCCTGTTTTTTCATTTTGACAGTAGAAAAGTGGCGGAAAATATTGTAGATCTGCCGATCAAAGAAGATGAGATCAAAGATACCGATGAGGCAGCAGTACGGGATGTGATCAATATGATCCTGTATGCATTTGGAAAATGGGGAACGATCCAGGGACTTCGTGTGGAAAAAAATACGGAGCAGCTGAATACTCTTTTCGGGCATGTGCTTGCAGGAATCTATATTGAACCGGAATATACCACGCAGTATTTTCGTTTTTATCATGCAGGAAAGCGTATTACCTATGAAGATGTGATACAGGCGGCACTTGAGGCAAAAGAAGCAGTGCAGAAGGAAGAGGAAGCAGACGAGGAACAGGGACTCTGGCATAAAGTTGAATGGAAGATGGCGCATACTGTTTTTGAGAGAACAGAACTTTCACTGTCAGAAAGAGCAAAAGGCAGGATTGGCAATAACTTTTATAAAGTTGGTTACCGCTGCCCAAAATGCAAAGGAAATCTGCATATGATCATGTATCCGAAAGGAAAAGAGTTTCGAATCGAGACGCCTGAGGGAGTAGTCCTTTTGGCAAAAGCATGTACCTGTGCAGCGTGTCACAGATTTTATACGCCGCGCCCATGGAAACTTCTTGGAGACGGCGATATTTATCTGATGGATTTTGAGGAGGATAAAAAGGCATACGAAGATTATCTTGAGCTGATGGGGCGTAACGGCGAGCATGAGGCAAACAGCCGTTATAATGAGTATGAGGACGGCAGAAAGCCGGCGGGTGTCGAGGACGAGCAGCAGCCACTTGAGGAACTGTGCGAGGATCTGCCGGAATATTCAGATGCAGACTTTGAGGAATTATTAAATAAGATAGAAGAGGGGTTTTTCCCGGAAAGCAGTATTGCAGCCTGCGAACCTGCCATACAGGAGGAAAAAAAGCGTCGTAAAAAGTTAAAGAGTACGCCTGCATCAGATCAGGACGAAGTCACAGATGATGAAGAAGAGCAGGATGAGAGCAAGAACCGGCACGCAGAAAAACAGCATGGAAATGAAAGCGCGGGTGAAAGTGGATGGAAGCGGAACGAGCACAAAAAGCAATATGAAGATGTACGTCAAAATGAAACGGAAAGCCGCCATGTGAACGCTTCCAGATATGAGAGTGACAGCAGGCAGCCGCACGAAGCTGGGCGGATTGGTGGGGAATCGTCCGATGAAAAATATGCACAGGTAAATGATGCGGAGGAACAGAAAGCCCGTGAAACTTATCAGGCTAAATTTGGAGTCGCAGACCGTATGTCAGAGCGCCAGCTTTCCGAATTAAAACACCAGCTCATGCATGAAACAAGAATTTCGCCCGAAGAGCGGAAACAATACCTGGATGTGTTAGAGGAAAAAGAACAGGACAGAAAGCTTGCCGCGTTAAATAAAAAGGCAGAGAACTGCGCAGATAAAAATTATGCCGTGATGCGCCGTGTCTATGACGAGATTGCAGAGGAAAAGCTGCCGCAGGAGAAAAAACAGAATCTGCTTTTAAATCTGAAACAGAAAATGCAGACACAGGCAGAGCGGGAAGTCGCAGAGCTGGTTGGAAAAATGCCGCCTAATATGGACAGGGCACGTTACCATGCACTTCGGGAGAAATTAAAAGAATACGAAGGAGTAGATTTAACCCCATATCAGGAACGGTTAGAATCGCAGAAAAATCTTGCCGAACAGCAGGAAATAAAAAATATGATCCGCCAGTCGAGAAAAATCACCAGAGATGATCTGACAGAGCTTAAGGAGCGTCTGAAAGAAAAGGAGTTTGAGCCGGGGCTGGTTTTGCCGTATTTTGAGCAGATCGAGAATAAAATCCGTCAAATGGATGAAAATGAGATCGCAGAAATTACCGGTGATCCGGCACACATGTCCTTTGATGAGGGAATGGATGCGTATCAGAAGATTGCAGAAGGACCATATTTACCGGATTTAAAGGATAATGCATTAGAACTTTTAAGCAGGCGTCTTTCCAAGATCAAGACGGATGAGTGTGAACAGCTTGTAAATAAGCTGAAAAATGAACTGGAAGAGGCGGGAATCACAGAAAGCCAGAAACATTATTTTTACCCGGCGAGAAAAGTGCTGTTAAAGCAGGCAGCGCCGCAGGAAACAGAGGTTATCGATTATGCCATGGCATCCTATGCCGCAGGAAACGGTCTGTTTGAATATCCGATTTTTGTGGTGGACACATCGAGAAACAACAGTGGAAAAGAGGGGATTATCCTGACACCGGAACATCTATATTACAGCACACTGATGACATCTTACCGTATTGATGTTCCGTCCATAGATGAGATCACTGCATCCACAGGACTTTTAAACCGTGGTGTGTATGTGACAGAGAAAAATGGGAAAAAGACGAAAATTCCATATGCGGTAGAAAATAAGCAGCTCACGGCATATGCCGGGGTATTGAATGAATTTATTCATTATTTACAGGAAAAACCGGATTCGCGAAATATTTCTTATCTGGCGAAAGAAAAACATGATACGATCTGCTGCTTCCGCTGTGGTTATGTATATAAGGGAGGAAATATCTGTCCAAAATGTGGATTTAAAAACAATGCTTAGAAAATATTAAGAATTATTAAAAATGCATAAAAATGCTTCTTATTTTTGAAAGATGTGATATAATATTACAATACATATTGTTATTTAATTAACAAAATATGTGATGGTTATATAAAAGTTGCACACAGTAAATGACACAAAAAATACAGGCATGTGTATGTGTCAGGGGGCGGCCTTTTGATGGCGGCAGATTGGAGGAAAGATGGCAAGATTTACATTACCACGCGATTTGTATCACGGAAAAGGGGCATTGGAAGCATTAAAGACGTTTGAAGGCAAAAAGGCGATTATCTGCGTAGGCGGTGGTTCCATGAAACGTTTCGGTTTTCTTGAACGCGCAAAACAGTATCTGGAAGAAGCCGGCATGGAAGTACAGCTTTTTGAAGGAATTGAGCCGGATCCATCGGTGGAGACCGTAATGAAGGGCGCAAAGGCGATGGAAGAGTTTGGTCCGGACTGGATCGTTGCAATCGGAGGAGGTTCGCCGATCGATGCGGCAAAGGCTATGTGGATCAAATACGAATACCCGGATATCACATTTGAGGATATGTGCAAGGTGTTTGGTATTCCAAAACTTCGTAAGAAAGCGCATTTCTGTGCGATTTCCTCAACTTCGGGAACTGCAACAGAGGTAACTGCATTTTCCATCATCACCGATTATGAGAAAGGTATCAAATATCCGATCGCTGACTTTGAGATCACACCGGATGTTGCAATCGTTGATCCGGAACTTGCAGAGACAATGCCACAGAAACTGGTAGCACATACCGGAATGGATGCGATGACACATGCAATCGAGGCATATGTATCGACAGCGAACTGTGATTTCACAGATCCGCTTGCCCTGCATGCAATCAAGATGATCCAGCGTGATCTGGTAGGATCTTATAACGGGGATATGGAAAAGAGAGATAACATGCATAATGCACAGTGTCTTGCCGGTATGGCATTTTCCAATGCACTGCTTGGTATCGTACATTCCATGGCACATAAGACCGGTGCTGCATTTGCGGATTACGGCGCACATATCATCCACGGTGCAGCCAACGCAATGTATCTGCCGAAAGTGATCGCATTTAACGCCAAAGATGAGACTGCAAAGAAACGTTATGGTGAGATCGCAGATTTCATGGGACTTGGCGGTGATTCATTAGACGAGAAAGTGGAACTTCTGATCAAATATCTGCGTGGTATGAATGATGACTTAAAGATTCCACACTGCATTAAGAATTATGGTGCAGACAGTTATCCGACCGAGCAGGGATTTGTACCGGAAGAAGTATTCTTAGAGAGACTGCCGGAGATCGCAGCCAATGCGATCTTAGATGCATGTACCGGATCAAACCCGAGACAGCCGAGCCAGGAGGAGATGGAAAAGCTGTTGAAATGCTGTTACTATGACACGGAAGTAGATTTCTAGGATTTTTCGAAGCGGAGAATAAAAAGAAAAAGACAGACGGATTATTCCTGTTGGGTGGGAATGATCCGTCTGTTTTTCATTCATAGGAAATTACGTCCTATAAATGAAAACGCCCTCCGGGCGGGATGCGCACCTCGCGGAGGAGAAGAAAAATATTTTTGAAGTATGTACAGGCAGATAGTCTGCGGAGACATGATAGAAATGATTTCGCAAACAATTGAAAATAGCCGTATTGCGGTTATAATATAGAAAAAGTAATGTAACATAGCGGTACAAATGAAGGAGGAGTTTTAGTTTATGAAAGGAAGGATGAAAAAAGCTTTTACGGCATTGCTGGCTGCGACTGTTTTGGTTGGTGGGATGCCGGTAAATATGCAGGCGAATGTGATTACAGAGACAGAAAAAACGGAATCGGCATCAGAGAAAGTAAATGAAAAATATGCGGATACGGAAGAACTGGATCTGATGGATCGTGAACGTCAGGAGACACAGGCAGGCGAACAGGAGAAACGGGAGAATACGGAGCAGCCAGAGTCGGAAGAAACAGAACAGCCAGACACAGAAGAACAGTCAGAGGAGACAGAGCAGCCAGACACAGAAGAACAGCCGGAGGAGACAGAGCAGCCAGACACAGAAACAGAACAGAAAGAAACAGAACTGTCGGAAATGGAAGAAGAAACAGAAGAACGGGAAGAAACTTCAATCAAGGGGGACGCAAGTGAAGAGCAGATTGCAGCGGAACAGAAGGCCTGGACTCTGATTAATAAATATGCAGACCCGGATTACTTTTTAACAGATCCTGAAAGGAATGCCATAACAGATGCCCAGTTTGAGGAATTAAGACAGGCTGCATTACAGGCTGTAGCCGGGTGTACTACACAGTATGAGAAAATAAAAGCGATCATGGCATTTGTTGCGGACAGAACTTATTATGATTATTACGCCTATTATAATAATAAGCCAAGTTATTGGTCACCGTATGAGGTGTACGAGCAAAAGCGTGCTATGTGTTCGGGTTATGCAAGCCTTATGAGAACATTGTGCATTTCCATTGGAATTCCGTGCATGGATTTAGAGGGGCATGCCCATGAATACAATGCTGTTTATGACAGTGAAAATGGAAAATGGATTTTTGCAGATGCTACATGGTGCAGCCGCAACTCTTATTCGGTAGATAAAGAATGGGAGTATCAGGGGTATTCTGACAGGTATTTTGACCTGTCCCCGGAGGAGATTGCAGAATTATCAAATCATCAGATATATAGAGTTGATGGCTTGCTGAAGGATGGATTGTATTACAGTCTGATTTCTTATAGATGGAGCAGAGGAAACTGGTATTTCGACTTAGCTGCTGTAAAAAATAAAAACATCCGTCAGGTAAAGTGTGGCGGATTTGAAGATATTGACGTGCTGGAAGTGAATGATGGAGCGGGTGTGTTTGCAGACTGCACGCTGTTGGAAGAAGCAGATTTGTCCCAGACAGGGATAACGGAATTGGAAGGAACATTTGAGGGGTGCAGTGCATTGGAAACGGTGAAATTGCCAGAGAATATAACGAAAATTGGATTTGGCACATTTACAGGCTGCAGTTCACTGGAGAAAATGGATTTATCCCAGACTTTGGTTACAGAAATAGGCGGTAGTGCATTTTCTGCCTGCAGTGGATTAAAAACCGTGAAATTCCCCAAAACATTAACGGCGATTGACAGTTATGCTTTTTTATCCTGTAAAAATTTAACGGGGGAACTTGATCTTTCCCAGACCGCGGTAAAAACAATCGGAATCTGTGCGTTTTATAAGGACGGCGGCGTGCTTGGGAAGATAAGGCTGCCAAAGACGATTACAGAGATTGGCAGCGAAGCATTTTCCTGGGAAACGACAGACGGACCTGAAAAAATATATGTAATAACCAGTCTCTCCAAAGATAAAATCAATGCAGAAGCATTTAAGAGGAATGTTCCGGTTGTCGTGTGTCCATATCTTTATACAATAAAATTTGACGGCAATGGCGCAGCAAAAGGGAAAATGAGTGAGAAAGCATGTGCGGCGGGTCAGAAGGAAAAACTTTCAAAAAATAAGTTTGAAAAGAAAGGATATACATTTGCAGGCTGGAATACGCAGCCAGATGGGAAGGGAACCTTTTATGAGGAAAATGCCTATGTAAAAAATCTGACAAAAAAAGCAGATGAGGTCGTAACTTTATATGCCCAGTGGAAAGCAGCACAGTATCAGATTACATATAACCTGAATGGAGGCAAAAATAATAAGAAGAATCCCAAAACATATAAAATCACTTCAAAGACGATAAAACTTTCAAATCCGTCAAAAAAAGGGTATGTGTTTAAAGGATGGTATTGTGATAAAAAATGTACCAAAAAGGTAACCTCTATTAAAAAGGGCAGTACCGGAAAAGTAACACTGTATGCAAAATGGGCAAAGGAAAAGTACACCATTACCTACAAATTAAACGGAGGCAAAAATAATAAGAAAAATCCGAAAATATATACCATTACTTCAAAGATGATAAAACTGGCAGCACCAACAAGAAAAGGGTATGTGTTTAAAGGATGGTACCGTGATAAAAAATGTACCAGAAAGGTAACCTCTATTAAGAAAGGCAGCACGGGGAAAATCACACTGTATGCAAAATGGAAAAAGAAATAAACAAATCCAAAATGTTCCACATAACGGAACAAAGTTTTACATTGTGAAAATGTTACAAAAAAACAGGGAAAAACAGTAAAAAAAATGTTGCTATTTAGACAAAATATGTTAGAATAAATATGTGCGTTTTAGAAAGGCACATAACATGGCTTGATTATGGAAACAAATACGGTGTCCATAATTACATAGTAATTTATTTTAGGAGGAATTATCAAAATGGCAAACAAATGGGTGTATATGTTTAGCGAAGGCGACATGACCATGCGTAACCTGCTTGGCGGTAAAGGTGCCAACCTTGCAGAGATGACAAGCATCGGACTTCCTGTACCACAGGGATTCACAATCACAACAGAGGCTTGTACACAGTACTATGAAGATGGTCGCAAGATCAACGACGAGATCATGGCTCAGGCTATGGAAGGCGTTAAGAAAATGGAAGAGATCAACGGAAAGAAATTCGGCGATCTTGAGAATCCGTTATTAGTATCTGTTCGTTCAGGAGCAAGAGCTTCCATGCCAGGTATGATGGATACCATCTTAAACCTTGGTTTAAATGACGAAGTAGTTGCTGCAATGATCAAAGGTAATCCGGATCCTGCATTCGAGCGTTTCGTATATGACTCATATAGACGTTTCATTCAGATGTTCTCAGATGTAGTTATGGAAGTTGGTAAAAAATACTTTGAGCAGCTCATCGACAAGATGAAAGAAGAGAGAGGCGTTAAATTTGATATCGACCTTACAGCAGCTGACTTAAAAGAGTTAGCAGAGCAGTTCAAGGCTGAGTACAAGAACCAGTTAGGTACAGATTTCCCTTCAGATCCTGTTGAGCAGTTAAAACTTGCTATCGAGGCTGTATTCCGTTCATGGGACAACCCACGTGCAAACGTATATCGTCGTGATAACGATATCCCATATTCCTGGGGTACTGCAGTTAACGTAATGCCTATGGTATTCGGTAACTTAAATAACGAGTCCGGTACAGGTGTTGCATTTACACGTGATCCGGCAACTGGCGAGAACAAACTGATGGGTGAGTTCTTAATCAATGCACAGGGTGAGGACGTAGTTGCAGGTGTTCGTACACCTATGCCAATCGCTCAGATGGAGAAAGAATTCCCTGAGGCATATGCAGACTTCTTAAAAGTTTGTGAGACTCTTGAGAATCATTATCATGATATGCAGGATATGGAGTTCACCGTTGAGAACAAGAAGTTATACATGCTTCAGTGCCGTAACGGTAAGAGAACAGCTCCGGCTGCACTTAAGATCGCTTGCGATTTAGTAGACGAGGGACATAAGACTCCGGAAGAGGCAGTTGCTATGATCGATCCTCGTAACCTTGATACATTACTTCATCCACAGTTCGATGCTGCTGCATTAAAAGCTGCTACACCGATCGGAAAAGGACTTGGTGCTTCTCCGGGTGCTGCATGTGGTAAGATCGTATTTACAGCAGAGGATGCTGAAGAGTGGAATGCAAGAGGAGAGAAAGTCGTATTAGTACGTCTTGAGACTTCTCCAGAAGATATCACTGGTATGAAGGCTTCCCAGGGTATCTTAACAGTACGTGGTGGTATGACATCCCACGCAGCCGTAGTTGCACGTGGTATGGGTACATGCTGTGTATCCGGATGTGGCGATATCGCTATGGACGAAGAAAATAAGAAATTCACATTAGCTGGAAAAGAGTTCCATGAAGGAGATTACATCTCTATCGATGGTACAACAGGTAACATCTACGATGGAGCTATCAAGACAGTTGATGCTACAATCGCTGGTGAGTTTGGTCGTGTTATGGCATGGGCTGACAAATACAGAACATTAAAAGTTCGTACAAATGCAGATACTCCAGCAGATGCTAAGAAAGCTCGTGAGCTTGGTGCAGAAGGTATCGGACTTTGCCGTACAGAGCATATGTTCTTTGAGGAAGACAGAATTGCTGCATTCCGTGAGATGATCTGCTCTGATACAGTAGAAGAAAGAGAAGCTGCTCTTGAGAAGATTCTTCCATATCAGCAGGGAGACTTCGAAGCACTTTACGAAGCATTGGAAGGTAACCCAGTTACAATTCGTTTCCTTGATCCACCTCTTCATGAGTTCGTTCCAACTGAAGAAGCAGATATCGAGAAACTTGCAAAAGCTCAGGGTAAATCCGTTGAGACAATCAAGAACATCATCGCTTCTTTACATGAGTTCAACCCAATGATGGGACACAGAGGATGCCGTCTTGCAGTTACTTATCCAGAAATTGCTAAGATGCAGACAAAAGCTGTTATCCGTGCAGCTATCAACGTACAGAAGAAACATTCAGACTGGACAGTAAAACCAGAAATCATGATTCCACTTGTATGTGAAGTAAAAGAGTTAAAATATGTTAAGAAAGTTGTTGTTGAGACAGCAGATGCTGAAATCGCAGCAGCAGGCGTTAAATTAGAGTACGAAGTTGGTACTATGATCGAGATCCCAAGAGCAGCTCTTACTGCTGATGAGATCGCTACAGAAGCTGATTTCTTCTGCTTCGGTACTAACGATTTAACCCAGATGACATTTGGATTCTCCCGTGACGATGCTGGTAAGTTCTTAAATGCTTACTATGATACAAAGATCTTCGAGAACGATCCATTTGCAAAACTTGACCAGAACGGTGTTGGTAAGTTAATGGATATGGCAATCAAACTTGGTAAACCAGTAAATCCAAAACTTCATGTTGGTATCTGTGGAGAGCACGGTGGAGATCCATCTTCCGTAGAGTTCTGCCACAAGATTGGTTTGGACTATGTTTCATGCTCACCATTCCGTGTACCAATCGCTCGTTTAGCAGCAGCTCAGGCAGCTATCAGCAATAAATAAGAGTACTCATTCTTTGGAGAAGGTTGTGTATAAAAAAAACCCATATCAGCGTTGATTCGCTGATATGGGTTTTTTGGATGTCTGCAAGAAAAGAAAGTATTGTAAGTGGAATTGCATGTTCTCCATTTTCATATCTGGAATAAGTGCGCTGGTTTACATTCAGAAGCTTTGCAATATATTCCTGTGTATAATCGGAATCTTCTCTCAAATCTCGGATTCTTTGAATATTCATTTAAATGTCTCGTTTGCTTTTGTTCATAAAGAAACTAACATATGAAAATCGGTGTTATTTTTGTTTAGCAACGACTTATCGGCTTGATACTTGTCAAACTAAATGGTAAAATTAAACCACACTAGGACAGGTCTACCTTGCTGTATGTAACCCAATCCTAAGACTAAAGCCTCGGAGGAGCGTGTAAAATATGCAGGAATTAAAAAAGCTTCCAGTCGGTTTTGAGAACTTTCAGGAAATTCGGAAGTTAGACTTTTATTATGTGGATAAAACAAAATTGGTAGAGCAGCTTCTTGAAAATTGGAGTAAAGTGAATTTATTCACCAGACCACGCCGATTTGGAAAAACCTTAAATATGAGTATGCTTAAGAGCTTTTTCGAGATTGGAACAGACACAGCATTATTTGATGGCCTTTATATTTCGCAGAATGAAGAACTTTGTAAGGAATATATGGGAAAGTATCCCGTTATATTTCTGTCTCTCAAAGGTGTAGATGGACTAACATTTGAAGAAGCACGGTCTGCCCTGTGTGAGTTGATTGCTGGCGAGGTGAGACGATTTAAGTTCTTGCTGAACAGTAGCAGACTGGACAATGACGAAAAGAATATATATCGTGATTTGATTTCACTTCAAGGGGAACAGGAAACTACTCTTGCAACGAAGCTGAAATTCTCACTTAAGAAAATTTCAGAACTTTTATATCAACACTATGGTCAGAAAACGATTGTTTTGATCGACGAGTATGATGTTCCACTTGATAAGGCCTTTCAGCATGGCTATTATAGAGAAATGGTGGCACTTATTCGTGGATTGTTCGGTGAAGCACTTAAAACAAATGATTTTCTACAGTTTGCTGTATTAACAGGATGCCTTCGGGTTTCCAAAGAGAGCATCTTTACTGGCTTGAATAATTTTAAGGTTTATTCGGCAGACGATGTTCGATATGATGAAGAATTCGGCTTTACGAATGAAGAAGTAAAAAAATTGCTGGAAGACTACAATCTGCAGAAGCATTTCACAGAAGTGAAGGAATGGTATGATGGCTATCGTTTTGGTAATGCGGATATTTATTGCCCATGGGATGTAATCAATTATGTTGACGATTTGGTAAGTGAGGCTAAATCGCAGCCAAAGGCATATTGGATTAACAGTAGTGGAAATGATCTTGTAAAACGATTTATCGACATGGCAGATAAAACTACAAAGGATGAAATCGAACAATTGATTGTGGGAGAGGCAGTCGAAAAGAGAATCCGTTTGGATCTGACCTACGACGAGATTGATAACAGCATTGATAATTTGTGGAGTGTTCTTTTTACAACCGGATATCTCACAAAAAATGGTGATGTAGAAAATGGGATGTATAGATTGATCATTCCAAACAAGGAAGTCAGGGAAGTCTTTCTTTTACAAATCCGTGACTGGTTTGACCAGGTAGTTGCGAATGACCACGCATCTACGGAAAAAATCAACAGGGGTTTTCTGGAAGGAAAGACAGATGACATCCAGCGGGAACTTACAATGTTTCTTGGCGAAACAATCAGCGTTTTAGATACGAAAGCAAGAAACGAAGAAAAAGAGATTTTTTATCATGGTATTCTGATCGGTATTTTAAAAAATTATTCGGGCTGGGCGGTTAAATCGAATAGAGAATCTGGTGATGGATATGCAGATATTTTGCTTAAGCCTAAGAATCCAGATGTTGGAATCGTGATAGAACTGAAATACGCACATTCCATGAATGAACTTGACAAGGCGTGTGAACGAGCTATGGAGCAGATTAAGAATCACAGATATGACGCAGAACTCCGTGAGGATGGACGAAACGATCTTCTTGCATACGGAATTGCATTCTGTAAAAAACGTTGCAAAGTCGTAGTTGAAAAACTATAAAATACAAAAATCAGCACTGTTTCCATCGAGGAAGCTGTGCTGATTTGTTGATTTTTCAGGGTAAAGGAAAAAATGATTATAGACAGATCAAAACAACAGAAAAATCTTCTGGAAATGTTACAGGAAAAAAATGAATACATCAGTGCTCCATGCAATGGCAATGGAATCTGCGGAAAATGTATTGTGCGGTACAAAAGCGGAGCAACAGAACCGACGAAGCAGGATAGAGAGTTTTTATCGGAAAAGCAGTTGGAGCAAGGCTATCGTCTGGCATGCCAGTCATATCCAACGGAAGAATACAAAGTTGAAATTCCGGAACTGGAAGAAACGATAGAAGTCCTTTCGCAGTGGGAGAATCAGAGAACAGAAGAAATTCTGAAAAATACAGCAGAAGGAACGGCAGAGAAAACAGAAAATGCACTTTATGGAATCTGCATCGACATCGGAACAACGACTCTGGCGGCACTGCTTGTGAATCTGGAAACAGAAGCAGACTGCCAGACTGCCGTATCCGTTAATCACCAGAGAGCTTATGGCTCGGATGTGCTTTCGAGAATTTCTGCATCTAATGGTGGGAAAAAATGGGAGATACAGCGCTGTATCCGGCAGGATCTTCAGAAACTGATCCGGGAGCTTCTTCAAAAAGAAAAGATAACGGAACAGCAGATACAAAGGATCGTGATTGCAGGAAACACAACGATGTGTCATCTGCTTCGCGGATTTTCATGTGAGACACTGGGGGTGGCGCCTTTTCTGCCAGTTGACCTTTCATGGATGGAAGGCAGTGCTGCGGATTTTCTTGGAATGAAAGAATTGGATACAAAAGTTGTGATTTTGCCTGGAATCTCAGCGTTTGTAGGGGCTGATATCATGGCTGGCATTGCAAAAATGAATATGCACAGATCCGAGGGATATCATTTGCTGCTGGATATTGGAACGAATGGGGAGATGGTGCTTGGAAATTGCCGTCATATGTATGTGACGTCCACGTCTGCAGGACCGGCGTTTGAAGGCGGAAATATTTCCTGTGGCATGGCGAGCATTCCGGGAGTGATCTCACATGTTTTCATGGAAGAGACAGGGAAAGCCGGATTTCAGGTGATCGGTGAAACAGATGGAGAAAATAAGAAACAGCAGGCGATCGGAATCTGCGGAACAGGTATGATCGATCTGGTTTATGAACTCCGGGAGCATCAGATGATCGATGAACATGGAACATATTCGGATCTTTATTTTGACACCGGATATGAGCTGGCAGAAAAAGTAAAATTCACACAGAATGACATCCGGGAACTTCAGATGGCAAAAGCGGCGATCCGTGCAGGAGTGGATATTTTAGTAAAAAAGGCGGGCATTACGTTTGACGAAGTGGACAACTGTTATCTTGCAGGTGGATTTGGAACAAAGATAGATATCAAAAAGGCGGCAGGGATTGGCCTGATCCCGAAAGAACTGGAGATGAAAACGATCCCGGTCGGAAATACCGTTCTTGCAGGGACAAAAGAGGTTTTACTTGGCAGAATTTCAAAAGACGAACTTGAAAAGATCCAGACCATGGCAGATGTCATCAATCTGGCAGAAGAAAATGATTTTGAGGAGCTGTATCTCTCTTACATGGATTTTTAAGTAAACGGCAGATAAAAATTCTTGTATTGAAAAGAAAAAATAAGTCTGTTATCATATAAGTATATGGTATGTACGGAAGAAAAAAGATTTTGACAGGTGGCTGAAACCACTACAAATGGAGAAGGATTGGCACAAAGGTTTATGACAAGAAAACATACAATATTAATTGTGGACGATGCAAGACATAACAGGACTGCATTGCGGGACATTTTAAATGACAATTATATCGTGCTTGAAGCAGAAAATGGACAGACTGCATTAACAGTTTTAGAGGAGAAGTATCAGGCGGTAACCGTGATCATTCTAGATCTGATCATGCCGGACATGAGCGGACTGGAACTCTTAGAAATTTTTCACAAAGATGTAAGATATCAGAATATACCTGTGATCGCGATGTTGAGAGGCATCAATGATGAGATCGAGTGCAAGTGTCTGGAATACGGAGCATGGGATTTTATGCGGAAACCTTATGATCCGACGATCGTGCGTTTTCGTGTAAAGAATGTGATTGAGCGCAGTCAGATGCGGATGGATGGTGAACTAAAATACCGTGCGGAGCATGATGTGCTCACCGGCATTTTGAACAAATCAAAGTTCTTTTATAATACGAGAAATATGCTGAATATTTTCGGTACGGAAGATTTTGCATTCATCAGGATCGATATTGAAAAATTCCAGCTGATCAATTCCTTTTTTGGAATGGATGAGGGTGATAATTTATTAAAGTATATGGCAGATTATCTGCAGAATGTGGAAAAAGAATATCGTTATATTACTTATGGAAGAATTGAGGCAGATATTTTTGCGGTATGCTTTTCTTATAAAAATGAGAAAGAGATCACAGACTTTGTGAAGAAATTCACGAATCAGATGGAAAAATATCCTCTGGATTTTGACATCACACCTTTCTTCGGGGTATATCTTGTGAAAAACCGTGATCTTTCCATCAACGAGATGTATGACAAAGCCAATCTTGCATCCAAAAACTGTAAGGGAAATTATATCCAGAACTATTTCTTTTACACAAAAGAGATGAGCGAGGAGATCATCAAGGAGCAGCACATCATCAACAATATGAAGAATGCGCTGAAGAACGAAGAGTTTGTGCTGTATTTGCAGCCCAAATATGAACTTCAGCGAAATTCCATTGCAGGAGCAGAAGTTTTGGTGCGATGGATCACAGCAGATGGCAGGATGATATCGCCGGGAGAATTTATCCCGGTATTTGAGAGGAACGGTTTTATCCTGAAGCTGGATCAGTATGTCTGGGAAAAGACATGCCAGCTGCTTGCGGGATGGAGAGATGAGGGAAGAAAAATATTTCCGGTTTCCGTCAATATTTCGCGTGTAAGTCTTTATAATCCCAAAATTGTGGATGTGATCTGTGGACTGACAGAAAAATACAATATTCCACCGGAATGGCTGCAGTTAGAACTGACAGAGAGTGCATATACAGGAAACCCAAAAGCAATCAAAGAGATGATGGAACAGCTTCAGAAAAAAGGTTTTTCTATTTTGATGGATGATTTTGGAAGTGGTTATTCCTCGCTGAATGTACTAAAAGATATTGCGGTTGACGTCCTGAAAATTGATATGAAGTTTTTGGATGGCTCCGGAGATGATGGCAGGAGTGAAAACATTCTGGCATCGGTAGTCCGCATGGCAAAGTGGCTGAACATGCCGGTCGTAGCTGAGGGTGCTGAGCGCAAAGAGCAGGTATCGTTTCTGCACAGCATCGGATGCGAATATGTGCAGGGATTTTATTTTGCAAGACCAATGCCGGTAAAAGAATATGAAAAGCTGTTGTATGAACAGCCATACTTTGAAGATGATGAGACAAGGAGAACATCCAACGACACGAATGCCATCTGGACGGCGAATATGCAGATGGAAATGATTTTCTCCAACATGATGCAGGCAGCCGCAATTTATGAGTACAGCGACGGAAATATTGAAGTGGTGCGTGTAAATGACGCTTATTTTGACATGTTTGGTTATCATGACACAGATCGTGTGCACAAAGAGATTGAGGGATCCATTGATCATGTTGACAGAGAAAGGTTTATGGATACTTTTGCACAGGTTGTGGAAAATCAAAGCACTGCGGAATGTGAAGTGAAACGTTTTCTCGAGTCTGGCAGGGAAATCTGGATCAAGCTTCGCCTGAAGTATATTAACAGGTTAGGGGAACGCCATATTATTTTTGGCTGCATTGATGATATCACGGTCCAGCGGGAGATGGACAATGAACTTGCAAAGTACCGTCTTGCACTGATGGAAGAAGAGGTAAACGAGAAAACCATGCTTGTCGTGGATGATATGGAGATTAACCGGGCATCGCTGGAGAGTATTTTTGAAACAGATTACCGTATCCTGCAGGCAGGAGATGGGGAAGAGGCACTTCGTATTTTAGAGGAACAGAATTATAAAGTGGATATGATCCTGTTAGATCTGATGATGCCTGGCATGAATGGACAGACGTTTATGCAGGAAAGGAAGAATGATCCAAGGATCTTAAATATTCCGGTGGTGATCATCACGGCGGATGATACAACAGAACAACAGGTATTGACGATGGAATTAGGTGCAAGCGATTACATTGTAAAACCGTTTATTCCGGAGATCGTGACCAGACGTGTGCAGAATGTCTGGGATTCCACAAGGCGAAAAAAAGAAGTTCTGCAGGAGCATCAGAAGTAGTGGATAAGCAAAAAAAACTGCGTGTGTTTTATTCAGATATCAGTGCCTTGCGTGACAGATCAGATCAACCACAGTTGTGGGAGTTTTTGTGCTGCGCCAGACAACAGAAAATAAAACAATGTAAAAATGAAGATGACAGGCTTCGTGCCTTTGGGGCAGGTTTGTTATTGGAATACGGTCTGCGGCAGTATGGTTACACGCAGACAATATCTGTGGGATCACCTGCAGCAGCAGAGTTGGAGCAGACCGGACAAACACGGTCTTTGCAACAGGTAAGATTCGTTTATGGTAAAAATGGGAAGCCGTATCTTGGGACAGGACAGGGAGAACAGCTTCCGCTTATGTTTAACCTCAGCCATTCAGGCATGTATGTGGCAGCAGTTTTTGGCACAGAGGATGTAGGTGTGGATGTGGAGCTGATACGCACCGGAAAACAGAAGATCGCACAGCGTTTTTTTGCAGAAGATGAGAGAAAATATCTGGAAAAATGTTGGACGGATGAGGCTTTTACCGGAATATGGACGAGGAAGGAAGCCTACATCAAGGCGGTTGGAACAGGGATCGCAATGTCTTTGGATTCTTTTTCCACGATGGAAGAACAGGTGGGAGAATATTATCTGAAAACATGGAATGTCGAACGGGATGTCTGGCTGTCTGTCTGCCGGAAAGGGAGTGCGATCGAACGCTGTCTGCCGGAGAAAATCGCATTAGAACAGGTGTTTTTATAAGAGACAGATCTGCAGATCATAATGAGAATGGTACAGGATCAGTACCGATAGAGATGGAAAATGGAGGTTGGGATTCATGTATGACGAGTTGACCGAACAGGACATAAAAAAAATGGAAGAAGAGATTGAGTATCGGAAGCTGGTTGTGAGAAAAAATGCGCTGGAAGCAGTCAAAGAGGCACGTGCACATGGCGACCTCAGTGAAAATTTTGAATACCATGCAGCAAAAAAAGACAAAAATCAGAATGAGAGCCGTATCCGTTATCTGGAGAAAATGATCAGGACAGCAAAGATTATTTCTACGGATTCTGCGGATGATGAAGTCGGAATGAACAATACCGTTACGGTCTATTTTGAGGATGATGACGAGGAAGAAACCTATAAAATTGTCACAACCATCCGCGGCAATTCCCTGAAAAATCTAATCAGTAACGAATCGCCGCTCGGAAAAGCATTGTTGGGACACAAAATAGGTGACCGCTGTGAAGTAAAAGTAAACGATAACTATTCCTATTTTGTGGAGATACGAAAAATCGAGAATACGGTGGATGATGGAACGGATAAACTGAGAAGTTTTTAATATATAAGAAAGAAGATTGAGGAACAAAAAGATGAGATTAACAGAATTATTAAACAAAGATGAAGTGACGATTTCCTGCGAGCTTTTTCCACCAAAACAGGGTGCGCAGCTGGAAAATTATAAAAATATCGTAAAAGATATGGCGGCATTAAAGCCGGCATATATGAGTGTCACTTACGGCGCAACAGGTGGAACATCTGATTATACGGTAAAGCTTGCAGAGGAAGTACGTAACAATAACATTCCGGCGTTGGCACATCTGACCTGTGCCTCTTCCACCAGAGAAAAGGTGGCATCTGTCATTGAGGAGTTAAAGGCAGCAAATATCGAGAATATCCTTGCACTCCGTGGCGATATTCCTGCAAATGCAGATTTTCCGCTGCCGGATCAGTACAAGCACGCAAGTGAACTGATCGCAGATATCAAAGCACAGGGTGATTTCTGTATCGGTGGTGCATGCTACCCGGAAGGACACCCGGAAGCAGCAACGATTTTTGAAGATCTCGACCATTTGAAAGAGAAAGTGGATGCAGGATGCGAGTTCCTCACCACACAGATGTTTTTTGACAATAACATTTTATACAATTTTATGTACAAGGCATTAAAAAAAGGAATAGATGTTCCAATTGTAGCAGGTATTATGCCTGTCACCAACGCAAGCCAGATCAAACGCATCACATCTTTGTCCGGCAATATGGTTCCACCGAGATTTCTTGCGATCGTAGACAGGTTTGGAGACAACCCGGCAGCAATGCGTCAGGCGGGAATTGCATATGCAACAGAGCAGATCATTGATCTGATCGCCAACGGTGTCAATCATGTGCATATTTACACGATGAATAAACCGGATGTTGCAGGAGAGATTTTAGACAATCTTTCCAATATCTATGTGAGATAGTGGATATAAAATGATTGCTTAAAGTGTGAAGAAAAATCAATATTTATGAAATGACAGGATACCTCCTGAGCAGATGCGGGTAACAACCCCGAATCTGCCGGGAGGTATTTTTGCGTAATTGAAGAAACAAAGTGCATTTTTCGTGCGGTCTGCTGCATAAAATATTCGTGTGACCATTGTGTGACCGGGGATACCTATAATAACACAAGGATTTATAAAAAATTCAATGGATGAGCGGAGGAGATGGAGAGTGAAGAAAAAATACATGCTTATGGGAATCGCTGCAGTATTGATCCTGGCAACGATGGTTGGCGGAACGCTTGCAGCTCTGAATACAAAAAGTGAAAAGGCAGTGGCAAATATTTCCATTAAGAGTGTGGGAGTCACGGTGATCGGGGATCAACCTGTGGCACTGGCAGACGGCGGGGAAAAAGAACCGGTTACGATCGTGCCGGGGGAAACGATCATCATGCCGAAGGCAGTACAAAACGATATCCCGGATGGTTATGATGTGTATGTAAAAGTAGTCATTTATCATGCATGGGATACAAAAAGCGGCGGACTTGTGAGTGCAGGGGAGGCGGATGATATCTATGTACATAATCAGGACTGGATCATCGGGTATGAGGATGATGAGCAGACGGTGATGTACTACACAAAGCCGCTGGCTCCAGAGCAGACGACAACAAACTTTATGGACGGAATTCATTTTAAGGAATCTATGGGAAATGGATTTGCAGATGCAGTCTATACGTTAGAATACGAAGTTACGGCAGTTCAGGCGAATAACGCAAAAGATGCGATCGCAGCAGAGCTTGGAGTGTTCCCGGAGTTTGATGAAAATGGAACGATTTTGTCTGTTTCAGAAACAAGATAACGGTTGAAGGAGATTGGATCATATGAAAATAAAAAACATGGCAGCCGTTCTGTTGCTTATTTGGACTTGTGGATTTTCATCGGTGGTCAGTGCGGCGGAAATTCAGACTGTGCAGCTGACAGAGGAAAATCAGCTTGTGTATACAAAAGATAAGACAGAACTTGCCGGTGCTTTTGATGGCATGGCACCCGGAGACAGCAGGACCGTTGTCATTAAAATCGAGAATCAAAACAGTCATAAGGCATCTTTTTTTATTTCGCAGAAGACAACGGATGCTTTGGAAGAAGCAGGAAAAGCGTCTGGCGGAGCATATGAGTTTCAGGTGGAGATCGGCAATGATACCGGAAGGATATCTTTGCTGGATGCAGATGCCGGTGGATATGCGGAAAATGTGGCAAGTGCCGAAGGTTTAGCAGAAATTACAGAATTGAATGAGTATCGTTATATGACAGCTCTGGATCCGGGGGAGTCGGCGGATGTCTATGTGACATTGACCTTAGACGGCGAGGGCATGGACAGCGCAGATGGAATTGATTATTCGCGTGCAGCAGGTGCGATGGAATTTGAATTCCGGGCGTACTATGCAGACGACAGAAAGCCGGTGGTGGTCACAAATTATGTGACGGAGCACGGAGAAGACAATGTGGTGACAAAGGTTGTAAAGAAAGTGATTCCAAAGACTGTCACAGAACAGCTTGTTCCACTGGCAAATGGTGTCAGGACAGGAGATCCTCTGACAGTGACGGTATCTGCAGGAGTTCTGGTGGCAGGTATAGTGATTGTTAGTATCGCAGTGAAAAAAAGAAAGGTGGAGCGCAAGTCATGAAAAAAGTAAAAAAAATAATTACGGGCTTTCTTACGGTTTTTATCTTCATGGCGCTGGTGCTTCCAATGACAACGGTGAAAGCTTCGGAAGAGAAAGAAGTGGTGGAAAAAAGAATGTATACAGTGACATTCCGTGCAGGAAATATTGCTTGTTTTGATATAGATAAGATCACTGTTTCCGAAGGGATGGAAGTGACAAAAAATTATATTAAGGTAAAAGTTGCAAAGGGAGATACACTTGCTTTCACAGTGCCTGGCTGGGAAAGTGATGCAAGGCTGACATCATGGTTTTCTAACTGCCTGCACTATGAAAAAGAGGCAGCATATGGGTTGAAAGCTTTTAACGGTGTTGTGGGAACTGTGGTGGAGCGGAATACAGAGTATGTTTTGGATTATAAACGTCTGATCGATCCGGTTTCCTATACGGTGAGTTTCATAGACAGTCAGACAAAGGAACAGATTGCGGCTCCGCAGATCACCTATGGAAATGCAGAGGAAACAATCACGGTCATTCCGGTGACTGTTCCGGATTATACACCGACAGAGAGCAGTAAAATTATAAAACTGGAAAAAGGGAAAGAGAACACGGCAACGTTTGAATACCGCTACACCGGGGCTGTGGAGACAATCACCAGCACGGTGACAAATGTGGTTCCGGGCACAACACGGACAGAGACAGTTGTGAACGAGGTTGAGGAGACGGTCATCGTTCCCGGAACCTCCCAGCCGACAGGATTTACTGCAAATGTAGTAAATAATGCGTCAAATGCAGTGAATGCGCCGGTAGGCAATACAGCAAATAATGCAGCGGACAATGCGGTAAATGCTCCGGCAGATGATAATGAAGACCAGACCGTAGACGATAGCAATGTTGAAATTCCGGAGGAGCAGACACCGTTGGTGGATGGAGATGGGAATGATGGAGCTGTCGATATCGAAGAGAGCGAGACACCGTTGGCGAACACAGCAGAGGATGCGAGTACCGCTTCCGGTGATGTGAACGGGAACGATGCAGACCTTGCAGCGCAGGAGATCGATGCAGCATCCGTACCTGTGGCAGTGCCGGTGATTGGCGGTATCACGGCAGTTTTTGTTGTGGGACTGATTGTTTTCCTTATATATAAAAATAGAAAAAAGTCGAAGTAACCAGGATTTTTAGGTACAGTATTCGACCTTTATAGCAATACATGCATGTTAGACTTACAGGAAAAATCTGGCAGTCAGAGCCGGAAAAGAGGAGGAGAACTGCATGCTGACGATTCGTACTCTGGGGAAATTTCAGATAAGGAATGAAGAACATATTGTGAATGAGGAAGAAATACGATCTCCGAAAATGATAAATTTACTGGCGTATCTGATTCTTCACAGAAATCAGACACTGACGTTTTATGACATGGCGGATGCGTTGTGGCAGGAGGAAGAAACGGGAAATCCGGCAGGGGCATTGAAGAATCTGATGTATCGTCTGAGAGTTCTTCTGAAGAAAAACTTTGGAGAAGAGGACTTTATCCTGACCGATCATGGTTCCTATCGCTGGAATCCCAGACTGGAAGTGGCAGTGGATGCAGAACGATTCGAACAAATGTTTGAATTGGCAAAGCAGAAACCTATTTCAGAGGGTGAGACAATCCAGAAACTAAAAGCGGCGCTTGCACTTTATCAGGGTGATTTCATGACAAAAGTTGCAGATATGCACTGGGTGATGATGCTGAATACTTATTATCACTCTTTGTATTTAAACTGCGTCCGGTATCTGTGCGAATGTTATGTCCGCGCGGAAAAATATGAGAATCTGGAGCAGCTTTGCAGTCAGGCACTTCAGCAGGAAAGTCTCGATGAAGAGTTATATTGTTATCTGATCAAGGCTTTGGCAGGAAAAAATAAAATTGGTTCTGCCCTGGAAGTGTACGAGAATGCATGCCGGACGTTGCAGCAGCAGCTCGGAATCTGTGAACTGTCAAAATTAAAGGGCGTTTATGACAAATTACTGAGACAGAATAAAAGCGGAAATGTGCAGGGAATTGCACAGGTACATCAGGATATTGCAGAACAGAATCCAGCGGGAGCGTTTTTGTGCGGGTATCCGGTCTTTCGGGAAATTTGCAGGCTTCAGGTGAGAAAGACAGCGCGTTTTGATGAAAATGAATATATTCTGCTTCTGACCTTAAAGGCGGGGGAGTATACCGGAAGCAAGGTCAGTGATGTAAATCTGTTCCGCATCCGCAATGCGATGCCTCATCTTGTGGAGACATTGAAAAAATCGCTCCGTCCTGGGGACGCGGTGGCACAGTTCAGCGATTCGCAGTATGTGATTTTGCTTTCCGCATGTACCTATGAGGGTGGAATGTTGGTCGCAAACCGGATTATTTCAAAATTTTATCAGGATCATAAAGTTTACCGAAATCTGAAAATCAAGATCCATATAGAGAAAGTGAAAACAGCGGAAAATATTTTAAATAAATACACCGGATGAGATCTTTGGAAGAGAAAACAGTAGATCAAAGGGCAAAAGTAAGGAGGATTCTATGAAATTTGCAGCGAGCGTAAAAAAAGTGATAGCATTCCTGTTATGTCTGGCTTTGCTGACATCCGATGCGACTGTCACCAATGCGACAAGCGTAGACACCACGGATATTTTTGCGGAAATTTCCACAGAGATGTTGAATGAGACGAAAAATGCAGGGCAGGAAAGCACCGGGCAGGAAGGAAATGTGTCAGATCCAGATGGAACAGGAAATACAGAAAAAGTCAGGAATACAGAGAACAGCGAGAGCACGAAAGTGACCAGTAACACGGAGAACACTGAGACGACAGAGGCAATCAAGAACACCGAAGTGACCGGGAACACAGAAGTGACCGAGAGCACTGAGGCGGCTGAAGCAATCGAGGAGACGGAGAAAACAGAGGAGACAGAACAACCGGAATTAAAAACCGTCTTCGACTATTCCAATGACGCAGTCCGCGTGGTCGTGACACTTTCGAATGAGACCGATCTTCCGGCAGGCGCAGAGCTTGTCGTGGCACCGGTAGCCGTCACAGCAGAAATGGAAGCATCCATCGATAAAGCGATGGAGGGCGAGTCGAAAGAAAAAGAAGAGGTTGTGGCGTATGACATCTCCTTTGTAAAAGATGGAAAAGAAGTGGAGCCCGGGGCAACCGTGCAGGTGCAGTTATCGCTTGCGCAGGTGAAAGAGGGCGATTCGGCGAGCGTGTATCATTTTGATGAGACAAAAAATGAGATGTTGGATATGAATGCGAACACTTCTGCCGACGGCGAGGTGACATTTGGCACGGATCATTTTTCAAAATATGTCATCGTCAATCACGGGGACAACGACGTGACTGTGACGATCGAACATTATGACAATCATAAATATCAGGCGCAGGATGAGCAGAGTGCAAAAATTTACAGCGATGACGTCCGCACGATGGCACCGGGAGCAAAGATCAACGACTACAATAAGGCGTTAAACTGGGATGTGGATCATGTGCAGGTAAACGGAGAAGCATTTTCCAAAAGTGAACTTGAAAACATTGAGATCCATGAGGACAGTGTTGTAAAAGTTTTTTATCAGGCAAAAAATACGGACTATATCGGTGAGGCATCGTTTTATGACTACGAGGTGATTCCTTATGACAAAGCCGGACAGCAGAGGGCGGATCTGAGTATCAATGCGGATTCCAACTATCCGTCTGAACAAAAAGACAACCGTTTCACGGTCGGAACGGTATCCCAGAATTTAAGTGAAAATCAATATGACACCGTCACGAAAAAAACAGGTCAAAACGGAACCACAGACGACCAGCATATCAACGTGTATACCGGAGGAACTGGAGAAAATGCAAAAAAAACAGGAATCGTTACCGGGTTAAGTGATGATTACAAAGAAGTTCTTTTCAGTGTGAATGAACCGGGCGTTTTTCCGAAAGACGGAGCAGCTGCGGCAGGGACAAAAGGACTGACAGTAAAAGAAGGATACAGGTTAAAATTTTCACAAAGTGGTGACACTTATGAACTGAAAGAAGTTTTAGACAAAGAGGACAACGTGGCAGCAACTGCGGGGGCGGATTTCCTGCCATTTGGAAATAATAATTTTTATTTTGGACTCCGCTATGACGTTACCTTTACACTTGGAGATTATATCGGGGAACTGAACTATTCTTTTACCGGGGATGATGATCTCTGGGTGATTCTGGATGGAAAACAGGTGGTCATCGATCTTGGCGGTATCCATGACGCTCTGACAGATACGGTCGATCTCTGGAAATATATTGACAGGACAGACAAAAACAAAGAACATCATCTGACCATTTTATATATGGAGCGCGGTGCAGGAAAGGCAAACTGTAACATGAAGTTTACGCTTCCGAATGCGGACGTGATCAAAGTGGTGGACGATGACGTGCCGGATATCCCGCCGGAGAAGCCGGTTGATTTTACGGAGAAGGATGTGGAATATCATAAGACAGCGAAACTGACTGACTGGGAGAACAGAGAGTATCAGATCGATCTTGACGCAAGTTCGCTCGCAACCTCGCAGAGCACAGTTGAAAAAATACAGACAGTGGATGCCATGATGGTATTTGACCTGTCCGGCTCGATGAATGAAATTTTGTCCGGTGAAAATCAATTAAAGGACATCGGAGAATTCAGCAGTGTGAAGAATCAGATGGATATCAATAAAGTGTACTACTGGAATAAATATGAAAAGAGTGGCTGGTGGCCATGGACGTACGATAAGAGTGTCGGAATGGGAACGGCGGCTGTATCCGGTAATGTGTATGCGAAGTATCCGGTAAAATATATCGACGGACAATGGAAAAAGTATGTGGACGGCAGTTATCAGAGCATTTCAGACAGTGATGTGATGGCAGCATGGACGTCTAAGATTTCTGCGTTAAAAGACGCCGCCAGCGGATTTGTGAAAGGTATTTCCGATACATCACCGGACAGTCTGGTCGGAATCGCCACCTTTTATGGCATTGGCAATGGGTGGAACAGCAGTACCGAGGGCAAATTAAACCACGGTCTTTCGAAAGTAAATAAAAATGAGATGTTAAAGTCCGTCAATGCGCTTTTTGCGGACGGCGGTACCTCTCCACAGAAAGGACTGGAGCATGCATACAGCGAATTGCAGAAGGCAGAAGATGACAACAAAAAATATGTGATCCTGTTCTCCGACGGAGAGCCTTCGGACAGCAATGACAAAACGGGGACAGAAGCATCAGCGGTGAAGCTGAAAGAGGCAGGCTATACGGTCATCACAGTCGGGCTTGGTTTAAATAACGAGACTGCCACATGGCTGGGAGAGAAAGTGGCATCAGCCGGCTGTGCATTTACGGCGGATACTGCGGAGGAGTTAAACAAAATCTTTCAGAACATCCAGAGCACGATCACACAGTCAAGATCCCTGACCGGAGTGCAGGTGACGGACATTATTGATGCGGAATTTGAGCTGACAGATGCCGAGATCCAACGTCTGAGAGCGGATGGCGCACAGGTAACGGTCAATGAGGATGGCACAACAACGGTCAGCTGGCTTGATCAGGAAGTAAAGCCGAAGGAAAACGGCGCCTCCGGCTGGCAGAAAACAATCCATATCGTGGCAAAAGAATCCTGTCTGGGTGGAAATAATATGACTACAAATGTAAATCCAAATTCCTTTTTAAGCTTTGGCGGCACACAGCTGGAATTGCCGCAGCCGACCGTGAATGTGAGAATTGCGTATCAGATCACAGACACAGCAGATACGATTTTTCTCGGGGAAAATCTGGAAAACTATGCAGATGATGCGGCAGTGCGCATGAAAGATGCGGACAGCGCCAGAATGTCACAGGTGTATCTGATGTTCTATACGGACAAAGGCTGCCGTGAGGAGATCACGCAGGAAAACCTGAAAAAAGAGAGACCTAAACAGGATACCACGTATTACGCAAAAGCATTTCTGCCGGTGGAGGAAGCGACAGACGATTCCAACGCAAACTCCACGTTAAACGGTGTGATCTATAAAAATGAGGCACAGGTGGAGGCAGCGCACGCGGACGGGGAAGCCTATGCAGGAAAATATGATGTAAAAGTGAAAACAGGAACGCTGATACTCACAAAGAAAATCAGTAAAAAAGATATCAGAGCGTGTGAGGGGGATCCGATCTTTACATTTAAGATCACCAATCAGACGACAGGCGATGTTTATTATAAGACGTTAAGGTTTGGAGAGAACAGCGCAGAGGATCAGACCACGACAGCCGGAATGTTCAATGTGAAAGCGCAGACGACGCTGGAAGGACTTGCGCAGGGAATCTATAAAGTAGAAGAACTTGACACGATGGGCTTTACGTTAAAAGAGTTTACCGCAGACACAAACTGTGCGTCACAGATTGCCGGAAACAGCGCACAATTTGCGGTTGGTATCCGCAGCAGAGACGAGGCCTGCAGCTTTGACGCAGAGGACTTTGTCACAACAGCGGCAGATTTACATTTGCAGGCAGACTGTGTGAATGTCACAGCCAAAAACAATAAGACCAGAAGCGATGGAAAACTCACGGATACAGATGCCGTGAAAAATCAATTTGTGATCCATGAAAAAGCAACCAGGACGACAGATGTTGATAATCATTCCACAACAGATGTGCGCAAATAATCGGAGGCAGTGTGTATGAAAGAAATATGGAAAAAGAAAAAAATATTTGTGATCACAATTGCACTGATGGTTGGAATTATTGGAACAGCAGCAACATTTGCAATTATCACAGCAACAGCAGGAACGGTGACCAATACGTTTCAGGCGGCAAAAGTGGCAACTGAGATCGAGGAAGAGTTTGAGGGCGGGATCAGAGCAGGCAGCACCGTAAAAAAAAATCCGAGCGTGAAAAACACCGGAATTTCAGATGCATTTGTCCGGGCCAGGATCACGATCTCACCGGAACAGACAGAAGTGACGCTGTTAAACGGCACCTGGAACGGAACTGCTTTTTCGGAGAAAGGTAAGGCAGCGGACAGCATTGCGACCGAGAGTACGCTTTATGATCCTGACGGTGACGGAACCGGCTGGTATCAGGGCACGGACGGCTGGTTTTACTACAACAGTCCGGTTGCACCGGGGCAGAACACGGATAATTTATTTGATGCAGTAAAAATTGGAAATGTGACAAAAAATTTCGATATCACGGTTTATCAGGAGGCAGTGTTTGCCGGAAGTTATGAGGCCAAAGATCAAGTGGAACTTCCGGTTTTGAAGGGATTTTTTGCAGAAGTAACCAAATAAGTCAGAAAGGCGCAAAAGAAAATGACAAGGAAAATTTGCAGTGTATTATCAATGGTGGTATTTCTCGGACTGCTTGTAATCGCAGGCTTTCTGTTTGTCCCGAAAATGCTTGGATATGATGAGTATGCGGTCTTAAGCGGCAGCATGGAACCCGGGATCCCGGTCGGGGCGATCGTCTATGATAAAAATTTTGCCGCGAGTGAGGCGAGGGAAGGAGCAGTCGTCACTTATCAGCTTCCGGCGGGAACGCTGGTGACGCACAGGATCATTTCGGTGGATAAGGAGGAACAGACCGTTGTCACACAGGGAGATGCCAATAATATTGCAGATACAGCTCCCGTTGCATGGCAGCAGATCGTCGGGGTGTATGCATTTCATATCCCGTATCTTGGATATATTTCCATTTATGCAAAGACACCGCTCGGTATTGCGGTGGTGTGCGGTGTTTTGATCGTGCTGATCCTCTTAAACTTCATCCCGGATATTTTAGAGGAGGATAAGAAGAAAATTTCAGATACGGAATGAAGAAACGTTACTGAAATTTCTGATATATGACCGCCGTGTGACCATTGAGTGATAAAACAGTATCGTAACAAAACGGTTTCTGATAAGGCAGGAACCGCAAGTTACAGAATGGAAAGTACATAAGAATGAAAAGATTATCATGAAATGAAAAAGGAGATCAGAAATTATGAAGAAAACAAAATTAGTCACACTGCTTGGAGCGATCAGCCTGATCGGAGCAATTGGCGCAGGCAGCACATTAGCTTACCTGACGAGCACAACCGGAACTGTCACCAACACCTTTACCGTCGGCAATGTAAACTTTGATGATGATCCGCTGACAGGCGGTTTATCCGAGTCCAAAGTGGCAAGAGATGAAAACAGCAATCTGTATGTGGATGCTGATGGCACCGGAGAGTGGACGGTAAAAGAAAATAAGTACGAGGATCTGGTTGCAGGAGAAGTGGTATACAAAGATCCGACCGTACACATGGCAGATGATTCACAGGACGCATGGGTATTTGCGAAAATCGTGAATGAAAACCCGGAACTTACGATCACATATGCTTCTGACTGGGTAGATGTGACAGACGCTTATAAAACAGCACAGAACTTAAATAATATTGACTACAAAGTATATGCAAAAAAAGATGTGATTTCCAAATCCGCTCATTCTACCATCTTTGAAGAAGTAACGGTTGGAAACAATGTGACAGAGAATACCACATTTACCGATATTAAAGTTTCTGCATGTGCAGTTCAGGCAGCCGGCTTTGCAAATTACACAGACGCACTTGCACAGGTTTCTTTCAACTAAATAAAAGGTAAAACATCTGAGCAGACTTTTCATAGGGACTATGAGGTCTGCTCATTTTGTGGTACAATCTAAAACAGTGCAGATATTTTTTTACGTGCACAGCAGAGTAAAGTGGGAGAGAAACGGGCATGAAACAAAATAAAAGCAGCCGGTCAACGGTTCTTCTTTTTCTTCTTGGCGCGGCGCTGATCGTGGCAGCACTCATTATGCTGGTGCCGGATCTTTTGAATTACAAGCAGTCCAACGACACCTATGAGGCATTAAAGGAAAACTATGTTTCGGAGAAAGCGGAGAATACGGAAGTGGAGGAGGATACAGAGGGGGAGGATTCGTGGTGGTATACAGATGTGGATGTGAATCTGGAAGAGCTGCAGCAGGTCAATGCAGATATTATCGGCTGGATACGGTTTGACAATCTGGAGCAGCTCAGTTATCCGATTTTATATTCCGGGGATGATGAGAAGTACCTTCGCACGGATATTTACGGAAATCAGACGATTGCCGGATGTATTTTTATGGAGGGGATGAACACACCGGATTTTCAGGATTACCATACAATCCTATATGGACATAACATGAAAAACTTAAGTATGTTTGGCAGCCTGAAAAAATATAAAACAGAGGATTTTTATAAAGATCATCAGTTTTTTACAATCTATACGTCAGAGTGTGCGTACCGTTATCAGATTTTTGCCTACTATGATGTGCCGGAAACCGACGAAGTTTACACGGTTGGCTTTGCACCGGATGAGACTTTTCAAAAATTTATTGATAAGATGAAGCAAAAGTCCTATGATGATACAGGAGTGAACGTGACGAAAGACGATCATATTATGACACTGTCGACCTGTTCCACCACGGGAAAACGTTTTGTAGTGCATGCAGTGCGCATCGGGGAACATGCGTTGGAGAAATAGAAAAGAACAACATAAGGAGAAAAACAATGAAAAGACCAGAAGAATTGAGTCATATGCTGACAGAGATGTACAATGATACGAAGGATGGAAAAATTCACTGGAACATCAGTGTGCAGACAACAGAAAATAATGAAGTATCTGAGAAACCGGTCGAAGTGGAGGACGGTGTTTCCTGGACGATCGATGAATGTTATGTTTCCTATTATTGCAAATATAAGGGACAGGATTTTCTGATGATTACCTATGAGATGATCAAAACTGCCGGAGATAAGGTACATACGACCAACATGATCTTCCTACCACCGCTTGGAATCCGTGTGTTCCAGCTGCCAATGCTGCTGCCGTATGCGGTTCAGGCGTCCGGTGTACTGGCAAATCAGATCCACAATCTGTGGGAATTACTGCTTGCGATGAAAAAGGCAGACCCGGAGAGTGTATTTATGGAAGTGTCAGCAGGAAAACTTGTGATCGAGGATGAAAAGTAACCTGTGAGAGGTTTATATCCTATATAACATAAGTTTGTACAAATAGATAATATAAGGAAAAAGATGTTCGTGGCTCTGGTTGTACCACAGAACATCTGTCTCTTATACACATCTCCGAGC
>ERZ1027150.376-NODE-376-length-40110-cov-13.912745_pt1 | contig 40110 bp, 31 predicted proteins | sample MGYA00519276_ERZ1027150 | MGnify/ENA primary metagenome ERZ1027150 (study PRJEB26926, sample SAMN06164860) | human gut metagenome | biome: ENVO:00009003; feature: ENVO:2100002; material: ENVO:00002003 | host: Homo sapiens | place: USA | collected 2012 ... | reverse complement strand
AGTCGTCGGCAGCGTCAGATGTGTATAAGAGACAGATTTTAATCATCTTTGTAAAGATTTAAAAAGAGAACGATGCGTATGAAAGCCTTTTACTTCTTAATAATTTGCTTATCAATCCACTTGTATGGATATGCCATATTACCTGTACAGTTTCATTTTCGCCATTACAACATAGAAAATGGAATTTCAGCAAACAATATTTCGGCTTTACTTCAAGACCAAAAAGGATATATCTGGATAGGAACAGAAAATGGATTAAGCCGATTTGATGGAAACCAATTTACTTTCTATCAAAAAAATAACCCACTTTATTCCAACTTTCACGCAAATTCAGTCAATACTATTTGTGAAACCAATTCCAATGAATTGTGGTTAGGAACAGAAAATGGAATATACATTTACAATCAGGTAAAAGATACATTTACCCCATTCACCAAACAAACAAGTGAAAAAAACTCAATCACTTCTTGGATTACACATATTATTCAAGATAAGGTAGGAAATATATGGATTGCCACACACAAACAAGGCGTCTTTTTATATAATACACAAACCGACAAACTCACACAATTTGAAATACCACAAAACAATAATATTATCATCCGAATACTTAATGACAAGCAAAATAATCTCTGGTTATCAGGCCCCTATCAACTTTGCAAACTCAATAAAGTAAACAATACATTTGAAACTTTTACCATTGAAGGAGAAACAGAAGGTGTCTACTCCATGGCACTATGGGAAGACAATTCACATCACATTTGGGTAGGAACCTGGGATAAAGGTCTTTGGAAACTCAACCCACAAACAAGACAAGTAGAAAAATACCTAACAGAAAAAAAAAGAAAAGGTATATTACATATTCATTCTATACTTGAGTACTCTCCAGAACTTCTGTTTATAGGTTCAGATGACGGACTTACACTATTCAATCCAGTCACTCACGAAAGCTTTCTCTATAATAATTATGGAGAAGATGAAAAATCATTGTCCGACAAATTTATCTACCCCATGTTAAAGGACAAAGAAGGCGGAGTATGGATTGGAACTTATTACAATGGAATAAATTATCTCCCTCCTTACTGCGGACAATTCAATGGATACTCAGAATCCAGCAACATTCCTTACTTCAATAGCCGGATTATCAGCCGTTTCTGTGAGGACGAAAACGGAAATATCTGGATTGCATCCGATGATTCAGGACTTAGCAGCTTCAATCCTTCCACAATGCAATTTATAGATTTTAACGGAAGAGAAAAGTTGAATAAACATAACCTGCATGCACTCCGCATGGTAGGCAAAGATTTATGGATAGGTACTTACGGTGACGGCATACAAGTCCTAAATACACAAACTGGAAAAATCAAGAGCTATAATACCACAAATGGCCTAGATGAAAATAGTATCTATTCTATTTTTAAAGACAGTCAAGGGCAAATTTGGACAGGCTCAATGAATGGAATTTGTCAATACGACATACAACAACAACATTTTACTCCAATCAAACATTTAGAAGCGCTCGTTATTGAGATTGCGGAGGATGCCAAAGAAAATCTTTGGATTGCGACCCAAGGAAAAGGAGTATTCCGATACTCTCCGAAAAAAAATAAGGAATGGAAAAAATATAGTCAAGATCAGGGTCTTAACGGACTTAACGTCAACCATCTATGCATCACTCAAGACAACAAATTATGGGCAGCAACTAGCGAAGGGTTATACTTGTATAATCCCGTTCAAGATACATTCGAATACCAACCTCTTAAGGTGCCTAATAAATGTATCAATGCCATTTTGGAGGGAGAAGACTGCTTATGGCTTACCACTGCCAAAGGACTGGTGAAATATACTCCGGCCACACAAGAAACTCAGATTTTCACCAAAAGCGATGGGCTGCAAAGTGAAGCATTCGTCATGGCTTCCGCATTAAAAACACGTAATGGTGAATTTTATATCGGAAGTATCAACGGTTTCAATACCTTCTATCCGCATCTGCTGAAACTAAATACACAAAAGCCCAATGTAGTACTGACCAGTCTGGAAATTTTTAACCAGAAAATTGACACACAAAAAGACGGCATATTACCGGAAACGATTGATCACCTGAAAGAAATACATCTGTCTCATACTGATAATGTCATCACGCTGAATTATGCGGCATTAAGCTATTGCACTCCTCAGAAAAACCAATATGCTTACATACTGGAAGGATTTGACAAAGGCTGGAACTATGTAGGCTCACAACATAGCACAACTTATACCAACCTTCCGGCAGGTACGTACACCTTTAGAGTGAAAGCGTCAAACAATGACAATATATGGAACGAAGAAGGCGCTTCCATCCGCATCATTGTGCATCCGCCTTTCTATCTTTCCCTACCTTTCAAGATTGGTTACGTTTTACTATTTCTTCTTGCTTTAGGGCTTTTGTTACGCTATGTTATACGACGCAGCGAAAAGAAACATGCCAAAGCCATTGACGAGTTGAACAGTAAAAAGGAAATAGAAATTCACGAAGCTAAAATTAATTTCTTTACCATGATTGCACACGAGATACGTACACCGGTATCACTCATCATCGGACCGTTGGAAAAAATCATGCAATCAACCCATATTCCTGCCAACGAACGGCAGGAACTGGAGATTATCGACCGTAACAGTCAACGGTTGCTGTACCTGGTAAATCAGTTACTGGATTTCCGTAAAGTGGAACAAAAAGAAATACGAATGAAGTTCACTTCACAGCCCATCAAAGAACTGATGCAGGCCGTGTGTGAACGTTTTTCACCAACACTTCAGCAAAATGGAGTCAGCTTTTCCGTCACTTATCCCAATGAACATTTTCATGCGGATGTAGATAAGGAAGCACTTACCAAAGTACTAAGTAACCTGCTGACCAACGCCAACAAATATACACAAGGTAAGATTGAGGTCCGCTTTCAGGAACATCCCGAAAAGCAAACTTTCTCCATCGAAGTAAAAGACAATGGAAAAGGAATGAATGAAGAGGAATTGAAAAAGATTTTCAAACCTTTCTATCAGGCTTCAGAGAACAAACCGGGAACTGGTATCGGACTCAGCATCGTAAAAGGAATAGTGGAAGCACACCATGGTCAGATTAACGTGACCTCCCAGCCAGGAAAGGGTTCTTCATTCATCATTACTCTTCCCAGAAAACAAGAGAATCTAGTGACAGAAGAGGAAGAAAATCAGGCGACTAGTCCGATTCCAGAGGACATTATCCCTGAACAGAATGACACAGCTGCCACATCACAAAAAGTACTTCCCATCATGCTGATTGTAGATGATAATGAAGACATGCTGAACTTCCTCTCTTCTCACTTCCAAACCAGCTATACCATTGTGACAGCAGTAGATGGAGTGGATGCGCTCAACAAGCTAAAGGAACAGGAAGTGGCCCTAATTATTAGTGACTGGATGATGCCGAACATGAATGGAATTGATTTGTGTAAAGCTGTACGAAACAACCAACTGACCAGTCACATTCCGTTTATACTGCTTACGGCAAAGACCGATACGGAAGCCAAGATTACGAGTATGAATTGTGGTGCAGATGCCTATATCGAGAAACCATTCTCATTACAATATCTGGAAGCGTGCATCAAAAACCTGCTGGAACTACGTTTACAGTTACGACAAAAGTTCTCACAAATGCCGACGGTTTCCATCAACTCCATTGCGGCCAACCAGAACGATAAGGTATTTTTGGAGAAGATGAATCACCTGATTGAAGAGAATCTGAACAACGAAGAGCTGTCGGTCGATTTCTTAGCTGAAAAACTGTGTATCAGCCGTTCCGGATTGTTTGTGAAAATCAAGGGACTGGCCAATACAACGCCGAATGAAATGATTCAGATTATCCGACTGAAGAAAGCGGCTTCCCTCTTGCTGGAAAACCAGTACCGCATCAATGAGGTAAGCTACATGGTGGGATTCAATAATCCGTCTTATTTCAGCAAGTGTTTCCAAAAACAATTTGGAATGAAACCGGGAGAATATATAGCCAGCCATGCACATAAAGCAGAATGAAAATTTTGTGTATCTTTGCGTCACAAAGATTTGATTAAACCATGAAGTGTATAGAAATCACCCCACCGGCTGACATACAGACTTGTATTCAGTTACCTTCTTCTAAAAGTATCTGCAACAGGGCACTTATCATCAATGCACTGGCGGCCAGTACATGCCGTCCGGAAAATCTGTCGGACTGCGATGATACGCGCGTGATGATAGAAGCATTGACACACATGCCGGAAACGATTGACATCATGGCTGCAGGTACGGCCATGCGTTTTCTGACTGCTTATTTGTCCGTAACTCCCGGCACACATATACTGACAGGAACCGAACGGATGAGACAACGCCCTATCAAGATTTTAGTGGATGCTCTGACGAGTCTGGGGGCACAGATTGAATACACGGAAAATGAAGGTTATCCCCCGTTAAAAATTACGGGAAAGGCTTTGGAAGGACATTCACTCTGCCTTCCGGGAAATGTCAGTTCGCAATATATCTCAGCCTTGCTGATGATAGGACCGATGCTGACACACGGATTGAATCTGGAACTGGAAGGAGAAATTATCTCACGCCCTTATATCAACCTGACCCTGAAAGTGATGAAAGATTTTGGGGCAAAAGCTGAATGGACATCCGACCATACCTTGCAGGTGGCTCCACACCCTTACCATCCTGTTCCTTACTACGTGGAAAGTGACTGGAGTGCGGCTTCCTACTGGTATGAAATCGTGGCGTTATCCAAGCATGAAGCCGTCGTAACGCTTCCCGGACTGTTTGCACAGAGTCCGCAGGGAGATGCCAAAGTGGCTGAGTTGTTTGAACAGTTGGGTGTCTGCACGCAAAGAGAAGAAAACAGCGTGACACTAAAGAAAACACATCCGCATACCGACCGGATGGAATATAATTTCGTAAATCAGCCAGACCTGGCACAAACCTTCGTAGTGACTTGCGCCATGTTGGGAATACCATTCCGTTTCTCTGGACTGCAAAGCCTGAAAATCAAGGAAACCGACCGAATGGCTGCCTTAATTGCCGAAATGCGTAAATTAGGTTATGTGCTGGAAGAAAGTGAAGGTTCTGTACTTTCATGGAATGGTACCCGATGTACTCCAGATGAATCACCTGCCATCGACACGTATGAGGATCATCGCATGGCCATGGCTTTCGCACCGGCTGCTCTTTGTAATGGTACATTGCGCATCCGCAATCCGCATGTCGTATCTAAATCTTATCCCCAGTTCTGGGATGATTTACTGACGGCTGGTTTTCATATCACCCAACTTTAATCTGATTCATTATGTGGATTCTTGTCATTATTTTAATTGGAGTAGTTATTTTCGGATTAATAGCCGGATTCTTCTATAACCGCTCTATCCAGAAGAAAATAGAACGGGGAGAACTGAAAGAAGCTCCCGAAATAAAAACCGTGGACGAAGAATGCTGCGGACAGCATCAAATCTGTGAAAAAGAGAGCCTGCTGGCAGCTGTCAGCAAACAAATAGAATATTACGACGATGAGGAACTGGACCGTTTCAAGGGACATCCGTCGGATAATTACACGGAAGAGGAAATCAATGAGTTTCGGGAAATTATGTACACCATGAAGGAGGAAGAGGTAGCCGGATGGTGCCGCAGCCTGCAACTCCGCGGAATAGAAATCCCTGACGAACTGAAAGATGAACTGTTCCTAATTGTCGGAGAACGTCGTTTTCACTAAGCTACGATTCATCAATGAATGTATTAGAACTATTTCATTATACTTTTTTCCAACATGCCCTGCTGGGAAGTCTGTTTGCCAGCATTGCCTGTGGAATTATAGGCACGTATATCGTCACCCGCCGGCTGGTGTTTATCAGTGGAGGAATTACGCATGCCTCTTTCGGAGGAATCGGTATCGGCTTGTATGCAGGTATCTCACCGATTTTAAGTGCGGCCATATTTTCTGTGTTGTCAGCTTTCGGTGTGGAATGGCTCAGCAAGCGCAGTGACATGCGTGAGGATTCTGCCATTGCGGTGTTCTGGACGTTTGGTATGGCAGTAGGTATCATCTTCAGTTTCTTGGCTCCCGGATTCACGCCCGACCTGTCGTCATTCCTGTTCGGCAATATTCTGACTATCAACCGGAGTGACATTACACTGCTGGCTATCTTGAGCGTAGCACTTATTCTATTCTTTACGTTGTTTCTAAGGCCTATCACAGCCATTGCTTTTGACCGGGAATTTGCCCGTTCACAGCGTATTCCTGTGGCTGCTTTCGAATATACGCTCATGGCTTTCATCGCCCTGACCATCGTAGCTTGCTTACGTATGGTAGGTATCGTACTGGCTATCTCTCTGCTCACGCTTCCGCAGATGACAGCCAATCTCTTTACCTATAGTTTTAAGCGCATTATCTGGCTGTCGGTCGGCATTGGTTACGTGGGCTGTTTAGGAGGTCTGTTACTTTCCTACCAGCTTCGGGTGCCTTCGGGGGCAGCAATCATATTCATCTCAATTTTAATTTACGTGGGAGCCAAGTTGATTTGCATGCTACGCAAAAAAACGGCTCATTAAGAATATCGGAATCAAGTTAAAATCACAGTATTATGGAAATAAAAATCAACTCACTGGACAATATCCACGAAGCTGCCAAAGAATTCATCGCAGCGATGGGAGACAACACGGTCTTCGCCTTTTACGGTAAAATGGGAGCCGGAAAGACTACATTCATCAAGGCTGTATGTGAAGAATTGGGTGTAACGGATGTCATCAACTCACCGACATTCGCCATTGTCAACGAATACCGCTCAGATGAAAACGGAGAACTGATTTACCACTTTGACTTCTACCGTATCAAAAAGCTGGAAGAAGTGTACGACATGGGATATGAAGATTATTTCTACAGTGGCGCACTCTGCTTCATTGAATGGCCGGAACTGATTGAGGAACTACTTCCGGGCAATGCAGTAAACGTGTACATTGAAGAAAAAGAAGACGGTACACGCACAGTCCGCTTCGACGAGAATAACGCATAAAAATGGGAATACACTATTTTATACAAGGGCTATTTGTCCTGGTTGGACTTTTGTCTGTACTGGCAGCTATTTGCAACTGGAACTGGTTTTTCACGGCACAGAACACACAGTTCATCGTGAGAAACGTAGGACGAAAACAGGCGCGCTGGTTTTATGCCCTGATTGGTATACTGATGATGGGAACGGGAATCTTTTTCTTTCTGTCTATTCAGGGTACGGTGTAAAACGAACAGAGTTTTCAACAGCTTGTTAATAACTTTCTCCGGTTATTAACAGGCTGTTTTATTTTTCCACACTTCAAAAATCAAGGGAAAGCTGGCCGTCGCCCAGCAAATTAAAGCTCATACGGTGATAGGGAGTCGTGCCGTAGGCAGCAATGGCAGCCCGGTGTTTTTTGGTGGGATAACCTTTGTTACCCTTCCAGTCGTACATGGGATATTCCTCATGCAGACGGTTCATGTAATCATCACGGTAGGTTTTTGCCAGAATGGAAGCGGCCGCTATGGAAAGATACTTCCCGTCTCCTTTCACTATAGTGGTATGCGGAATTCCCGGATAAGGATTGAAACGGTTTCCGTCAATCAGCAGATGCTGAGGAGTGACCTTCAACTGAGATACGGCTCTGTGCATGGCCAGAAAGGAAGCATTCAAAATATTAATCTTATCTATTTCCTCGGGTGTCACTACCCCTACAGCCCAGGCCGTAGCTTCTTTCTCGATTACGGTACGCAACTCATAACGCTGTTTCTCCGTCAGTTTCTTGGAATCATTGAGCATTTCATTCTGAAATCCAGGAGGAAGAATGACGGCTGCTGCATAGACGGCTCCCGCCAGACAACCACGACCGGCCTCATCGCAACCGGCTTCTATCAGTTCTTTATGTAAATAGGGTAACAGCATATATGAATCATTCTATTTTTTCGGACTGCAAAGGTAGTGCTTTTTTCAAGTGTGGCCATTTATTTTCAGCAGAAGTTATCCCTGTGTTATTCACCGATTTTCGTATCTTTGTCGCACTAAACAGAAACTTATGGTACAGATTGACGACGTAATAGTAAGCCTGGATGTATTCCGGGAAAAATTTCTATGTGACTTGCACGCCTGCAAAGGAGAATGCTGTATTGAAGGGGATGCAGGCGCACCTGTAGAACTGGAAGAAGTGGAGAAACTGGAGGAAGTGCTGCCCGTAATCTGGGACGATCTGGCTCCGGAAGCTCAGGAGGTTATCAACCGCCAGGGAGTGGTCTACACAGACGAAGAAGGTGACCTGGTTACTTCTATCGTCAACGGAAAAGACTGCGTATTTACTTGCTACGATGAGAAGGGCTATTGTTATTGTGCCATCGAAAAAGCATACCGTGAAGGGAAATGCAATTTCTACAAACCAATTTCCTGCCATCTGTATCCGATTCGTGTAGGAGATTATGGTCCGTATAAGGCAGTCAACTACCATAAATGGGACGTATGCAAGGCGGCAGTACTATTGGGAAAGAAAGAAAACCTGCCTGTCTATAAATTTTTGAAAGAACCGTTGATTCGGAAATTCGGAACTGAATGGTATCAGGAGCTGGAAAATGTAGCTAAGGAACTGGAAGCCCAGCACTTGATTTAAAATGATAAAAATCCCGCACAGGATACTCTTTCATGAGGTTTCTGCAGCGGGATTTTTCGTATCTTATTTTGCTTTTTCTACACGTATCTTTTTTACCAGACGCAAAGCATAATCTACGGTTTCTCCAGATTTCACAATTTGGGTGTTGTAGAAACAAAAAGTAGAATTAAAGTCATTACACAAATAGCGGCAATCATACTTATTGAAACGATCTAATCCGTTTTCCGATAACATATCGCTAAGTTCTACAATCGTATCATCATACTGGTCGCGGAATTCTTTAGCTTCTTCTGTGGTAAAAGTTCTCCAGCCCGATATTCCATCTTCCTCATAAGCCTCGCAAACAGACATGGCTTCCGCTTTTTTCAACAGCCACTGCCGGGGAGAGACGAGTGTAGCCATCACCTCATTCGCGGAAAGAGGTTCTACTTTCCACACGAAAAAAGGTCCCCAAACAGTTTCTGATTCGGGCAATACTTCGGAGACAATCACATCGGTATCTTCCTCGGTATCTTGTTCATCATCTTCATTGCCTTCCGTACCTTCTCCTTCATCAGGTGTATCCGGTTCTCCCCACTCTCCTTCTTCTGTCATATTCTCAAAGGGGAACTCTTCCGACACTTCCGGTGTCCAGCCAGCTATCTGATTGTTTCCTTCCAAAGATATTTCCCCATCACCCGTACTGACAAAACGATAAGGCTTTCCGGCTTCCAACGGATAATTAAAGAAATAGCCATATACCGTTTCTTCAGACGCAGTTTGAATATTCAAAGAAAGATGAGTCTGCAAGCCTTCTGAGGGTAACACATATATTGGTCCGGCTTTCCAGACTCCTTTTACTTTTTCACAGGATACAGAAGCAAACTGCCCGTCATTACTCAACGTACCTTCCAAAGATATTCCGGAACTGACAGGAGAAATACGGGCTTCTACTGAAACCGCCTCATCGGGAACTCCTCCAAAAAACAGATACAAAGCAGCCACTGCATAAGAAAGAGAAACCGATACCTTTACATCATTCTGCAATTTAATTACATTTTTTCCTATTACCAAAGGGGTTTTGGCGTGATTACCTTTAGAAAAAGTCAGAAATTGCTTGGAATCCAAAGCCATCGGAGGAAGATAGTCTCCAGAAGACAAACCAGATATAACCGAAAACACATACTCCCCTTTCGGCATGGAAAGTGCAGGCCATTCCGGTTGGCTCAAGACTTCTTCCTCCCAGGAAACAGCTCCGTGAGAATCAAAAAAATAAAGATGTAAGGGATACAACGAAGTAAACAGCTGGGCATTGGACAAGGTTACATCAACTCCATACGGACCTGATGTATCGGTTTCTTCACTTTCTTCTACCTGATAAGAGCCGCATCCTGCTAAAAAGAACAAGCAGACCAGCATAACAAAAAACGATTGAGTCTGATAGCGCAATTCCATAGTCTTTTTCTTTTGATTAACGCAACCAGGCTCAATCGTCTACCTTTACAGCTTAAATATTTACTGTTAAAAATATTTTTCCAGCTTTTTAATCATCATTCCCAGACAGAAAACTACCACATGATCGTTTTCCTGAATCATCGTATTACCGGTTACCAGAATACCTTCTCCATTACGGATCAGTCCACCGATTGTTGCACCCTTGGGAAGCCCTAAATCTTTCACAAGCTGCTTGGTTATCTTTGCTCCAGGCTTAACCGTAAATTCTGCCACATCGGCATTAGCGAAGGTCAGACACTTCACATTTGACACATCGGCATCCAACATCATCTGATAAATATGACTAGCTGCAATAAACTTTTTATTGATTACCGTACCAATATCCAGACTTTCGGCCATGCTGATGTAATCCACATTCTCCACTTCGGCTACTGTTTTGGTCACCCCCATTCGCTTAGCTGCCAGACAAGCCAGAATATTGGTTTCGGAATTGTCGGTTAAGGCGACAAAGGCTTCGGTATTTTTTATTCCTTCTTCCATCAGCAGCTGAATGTCACGACCGTCTCCATTGATTACCATCACTCCATCGTCTACCAACTCTGTCAAACGATTGCAACGAGCAATATTGCTCTCAATGATTTTGGCCTTCATGTAATCGGGCATGTATTGCACGGTACGTACGGCAATACGACTTCCTCCCATAATCATCACATTTCGGACATCTGCTTCATTTTCTTTTCCAGAAATCTTACGAATATAAGGAATGTACTTTTTCGTCGTAGTGAAATAAACAATGTCATTTAACTTTATCACATCATCTCCACGGGGAATGATTGTTTCGTTTCCTCTCTTAATGGCAACAATGTGGAAAGGAATGTTTCTTCCTCCCAGTTCATGCAAAGGAACATTCAAGATTTCTGCTTTTTCACGCATTTTAGTTCCTAACAAGACCAGTGCTCCTCCGGCAAATTCCCACCACTGACGAATCCAGCTCATTTTTACGGCATCCACAATGTCGCGGGCTGCCAGCATCTCCGGATAAATCAATGAATGAACTCCTAACTTGGCAAAGAATTCTTTATGCTTAGGTAACAAGTATTCATAGTTGTCAATACGGGCTACGGTTTTCTTAGCCCCCAAACTTGTAGCCAACATACAAGCTGTCATGTTACGGCTCTCGTCTGGCATAACTCCGATGAACAAATCGGCTCCAGCTACTCCGGCTTCTTTTAATCCATTAATCGAAGTGGGTGAAAGATTGACAGTCATAAGGTCCAGGTTGCTCCCCATGGCACTCAACTTGCCCTCGTCTTCATCCATCAGGATAATATCCTGCTTTTCGCCCGACAGTAATTTGGCCAAATGCGTCCCTACGGCACCTGCACCAGCTATAATAATTTTCATAAATTCATTATCTGTGTAATTGAACTAAATATCCCCTTTTCATCCAAACCGCAAATGGCATACAAATCATTGACCGGTCCGTGTTGTACAAAAGCATCCGGAAGTCCCAAACGCTGCACACACGGCTTGTAACCATGGTCACATAGAAACTCAAGTACGGCACTTCCCATACCACCATTGCGTACTCCGTCTTCTACGGTCAGCACTCGTGTAAACTTCTGCCCTACTTCATGCAGCAAGTCTTCATCCAGCGGTTTCAAGAAACGCAGGTCGTAATGTGCAATACTACATCCTAATTCTTTCTCCGCAAAAGCAATGGCTGCTGCCGCTTTATTCCCTATAGGACCAATCGTAATCACTGCCAGGTCATTGCCTTCTTTCAACTTACGCCCCTTGCCTACTTCTACAGTCTCCAGCGGACACTCCCAATCTATCAGCACTCCTCGTCCACGAGGATAACGGATAACAAAAGGACCTTTATCGGGCAACTGAGCCGTATACATCAACTTTCGCAGCTCATGTTCATCGTACGGAGAAGCAATTGTCAAATTCGGTATCGGTCGCAAATAAGCCATATCAAAGGCTCCATGATGCGTAGGTCCGTCTTCGCCCACCAATCCAGCACGGTCCAGACAAAGTACCACATTCAACTTCTGAATAGCTACATCATGAATTATATTATCGTATGCACGCTGCATGAACGAAGAATATACATTACAAAATGGCAAAAGTCCGTCTTTCGCCATTCCTCCAGAGAAAGTCACGGCATGTCCTTCCGCAATCCCTACGTCAAACACGCGGTCAGGCATTTCCTTCATCATAATGTTCATGGAACACCCGGAAGGCATGGCAGGAGTTACCCCCACAATTTTCTCATTTTTACGGGCTAATTCCAGCAACGTATTACCAAATACGTCCTGGAACAACGGTGGCATGCCACTTGTATCTGAAACGATACGTTCTCCTGTTTCCTTATCAAAAATACCAGGAGCATGCCACAAGGTTGCTGCTTCTTCTGCCGGTTTAAAGCCCTTTCCTTTACGAGTATGTATATGCAACAGTTTAGGTCCCTTCATGTCCTTTATTTCCTTCAGGACCTTTGTCAAGGCAGTGACATCGTGTCCGTCCACCGGACCGAAATAACGGATATTCAGCCCCTCAAAGATATTCTGCTGCTGCATCAGCATGGACTTCAGGCTGTTATTGAAACGTATCAGGCTTTTACGTCGTTCATCGTTCAAGATACCCCAGCGACAAAGTTTTCTCGACAAAGCATTTCTCAACCGGTTATACCCCTCAGAAGTATGCAGATTCAATAAATACTGTTTCATTCCACCCACACTGCGGTCGATGGCCATATTGTTATCGTTCAGAATAATCAACAGATTATTCGGAGTAGAAGAGGCGTTGTTCAATCCCTCAAAGGCCAAGCCACCACTCATGGAACCGTCACCAATAACGGCTACCACATGACGGTTATCTTCTCCTTTTCGTGCAGCTGCTACTGCCATACCCAGAGCAGCCGAAATAGAATTCGACGCATGTCCACACGTGAAAGTATCATACTCACTTTCTGCAGGAGAAGGAAACGGACAAATACCATTTAACTTACGATTGGTACAGAAACGGTCACGACGGCCTGTCAGAATCTTATGTCCATATGCCTGATGTCCCACATCCCAAACAATACGATCATAAGGAGTCTGATACACATAATGGAGAGCTACGGTCAGCTCTATCACTCCCAAACTGGAACCAAAATGTCCCGGATTACGAGACAATTCATCTATAATCTTATTTCTAAGCTGATTACAGACCTCTGGCAACGCTTCGACAGAAAGTTTCCGTAAATCCTCTGGGCTATCTATCTTATTCAGCAAATCGTATGAAGTCGTCTGTTCCATCCTGTTCCTCATTAACTTTAATCGCACAAAAATAGCATAAATATATAGAATGTACTTACATTTGCAGTAAATTTTCTCTTGTCATGGAATTCAGAACCAAAGTTGAACTACCTGCCAAAGACCCCAAAATTCAGCATACCGACCGACTGATGATATGGGGTTCCTGTTTTTCCGAACATATCGGAAATTTGCTGAGCGAACATAAATTCAGTTGCGACGTGAACCCTTTCGGAGTTTTATACAACCCTATGTCAATAGCTACTTCTATGCAGCGCTTGCAGAAAAAGGCTCTCTATCGAAAAGGCGATTTGCGTGAAGAACAAGGAATATGGTACAGCCTGATGCATCACAGCACCTTTTCTTCCCACGAAGCAGAGGATTGTTTGGAAAAAATCAATCAGCGCATTACACAGGGACATGAGAATCTGAATCAGGCCGACTGGATTATTTTCACATGGGGTTCATCTTTTGTCTATACCTGGAAAGAAAATGGGGAAATTGTGGGAAACTGCCATAAACTTCCATCCCGGTTGTTTGAACGCAAGATGGTCGGTGCCGATGAAATAACTGCCACATACATACCCTTATTACAGGAATTGAAAACAACCTGCCCGCATCTGCAATGTCTCTTCACCGTCAGCCCTATACGTCACCTCAAAGACGGCTTGCATGGCAATCAGCTCAGTAAAGCAAATTTACTCATCGCAATTGACCAGATTTGTCGTCAACTGGACTTCTGCCACTATTTTCCTTCTTATGAAATCATGTTAGATGAGCTACGAGATTATCGTTTTTACGCTGACGATATGATGCATCCCAGTCCGCTTGCCATTCAGTATATCTGGGAGTGTTTCAGCAGTTGTTATTTTACACCTTCTACTCTCTTATTCCTGAAAGAGTGGAATAAAATACGTCAGGGACTAGCCCACCGCCCTTTTAATCCCGAATCAGAAGCCTACCAAACCTTTTTAAGTCAAATACTGTTAAAGATAGAGGACTTAAAAGAAAAATTACCGTACTTAGATGTTCAAAAGGAAATAAAGTTATGTCAAGCACAATTGAAGAAATAACCGCCATTTTAGGGGCAAAACGTACAGGAACTACCTCCTCTACAATCGACTGGATTCTAACCGACAGCCGGTCGTTGTGTTTTCCGGAAGAGACGCTGTTCTTTGCCTTAAAGACAAAACGCAATGACGGACATAAATATATCCCGGACCTTTATCAGAAAGGGGTACGCAATTTTGTAGTCAACGAAATACCGGAAACGGCTTTATCATATACAGATGCAAACTTCCTGATTGTACCCAACCCGCTGAAAAGCCTGCAACGTCTGGCATCCAAGCACAGGGAACAATTTCAAGTGCCGGTCATTGGTATCACGGGAAGTAATGGAAAGACTGTAGTAAAAGAATGGTTATACCAACTTCTTAGTCCGGACCGTACTATTACCCGCTCTCCAAGAAGCTATAATTCACAAATCGGAGTACCACTTTCTGTATGGCTGATGAATGAACATACAGAATTGGGGATTTTTGAAGCTGGTATTTCCGAAATGGGGGAAATGGAAGCACTACGTCCCATTATCCAACCCACCATCGGTATTCTGACCAACATAGGAGGAGCACATCAGGAAAATTTTTCTTCCGTACAAGACAAGTGTATGGAAAAACTGCAGTTATTCAAGGATTGCGACGTGATTGTGTACAACGGCGACAACGAACTTATTACCAATTGTGTGACCAAATCATTGTTTACTGCTCGTGAGATTGCCTGGTCGACCAAAGACTCCGAACGTCCGCTTTTCATTGAAAAAATTCTGAAAGACGACACCGGAACCACCATTAAATACCGCTACTTAGGATTCTTCAAGGAATATCGTATCCCATTCATTGACGATGCGTCCATTGAGAACTCACTCAACTGTCTGGCCGTGGCACTTTACCTGATGGTACCGCCTGAAACAATTGCTGAACGCATGCTTCATCTGGAACCGATAGCCATGCGACTGGAGGTAAAAGAAGGCAAGAATGGTTGTACATTGATTAATGACAGTTACAACTCAGACTTTGCCTCGCTCGACATCGCACTCGATTTTATGATGCGACGCTCGGAAGATAAAAACCGGAAGCGTACGCTCATCCTTTCAGACATGCTGGAAAGCGGACAAACAAGCAAACTATTATACAGACAAGTGGCCGACCTGGTACATAGCCGGAAAGTAGACCATATTATCGGAGTAGGTGAAGAAATCTCTGCCGCTGCCAACCGGTTTGAAATCCAGAAAGACTTCTTTGCCAACACTTCCGAACTTTTGAATTCCGGCTTGCTGAACCAGTTGCATAACGAAGATATCCTGATAAAAGGGGCACGTGTATTCCACTTCGATGACATTACGGATGCGTTGGAACTAAAGGTACACGAAACTATCCTGGAAATCAACCTGAATGCACTGGTAGACAACCTGAACTATTACCGTAACAAATTGAAACCGGAGACGAAAATCGTTTGTATGGTAAAAGCCTCAGCTTATGGAGCCGGTTCGTTTGAAATTGCCAAGACACTGGAAGACCAGCGAGTAGATTATCTGGCAGTGGCTGTGGCCGATGAAGGAGCCGATTTGCGTAAAGCCGGCATCAACAGTTCCATCATCATCATGAATCCGGAAATCACGGCTTTCAAAACCATGTTTGATTACCGACTGGAACCAGAAGTATATAGTTTCCACTTGCTGGAGGAACTTATCAAAGCTGCGGAACGTGAAGGAGTCAGCAACTTCCCGATTCATATCAAGATTGATACAGGTATGCACCGGTTAGGATTTGCTCCAAGTGAAATGTCTCAACTCGTACAGCGGTTGCAGAAACAGAGCGCAGTTATCCCCCGTTCTGTATTCTCTCATTTGGTAGGCAGTGATGCAGAACGCTTTGATGCTTTTACACGTCGCCAGATAGAAACATTCGAAGCAGCTTCGGCTACACTCCAGGAAGGTTTCAAACACAAGATTATTCGTCACATCTGTAACACAGCAGGTATCGAACGCTATCCGGGTGCACAGTTCGACATGGTTCGCCTGGGAATCGGACTATATGGAGTTAATCCGTTTACCAATAAAATGCTGCACAATGTTACCACCCTGAAAACGACCATTCTGCAAATTCACGAAGTACCCGCAGATGAAACCGTGGGCTACAGCCGTAAAGGAATACTGACACGCGATTCACGCATTGCAGCCATCCCTATCGGATATGCAGACGGATTAAATCGCCATTTAGGTAACGGACATGCTTACTGTCTTGTAAACGGCCAGAAAGCCCCTTACGTAGGAAATATCTGTATGGACGTATGTATGATTGACGTAACAGACATTGATTGTAAAGAAGGCGACAAAGCCATTATTTTCGGTGACGCCCTCCCGGTAACGGTACTCTCCGATATACTGGAAACTATTCCGTATGAAATCCTGACCAGTGTATCAAACCGCGTAAAGAGAGTCTACTATCAGGACTAATCTTCCATTAGATTCATAAAAGTACGCCCCTCGACAAAGGCATTTTCAACCTTATGTCGAGGGGCGTACTTTATTTTAACAAGTAATTTAAATAGAACAAAAGAAAGTCACCAAAAACGGCACACTGAAGTCTGTCACAAAGCCATGAAATATAGAAACTACCACAAACTGCTGCCCTGAACAACGAGTAATGATGGGCAAAGTTGTATCCATAGTAGTAGCTCCCCCAGCCGATATAGGAGCCAGATTACCGAACCAACGCACCAGCAGAGGAGCACAAAGCAAAGTAATAATTTCACGCATAATATTGGAAAGCAAAGCAATGGTACCAAGCTCCGGCCCCTTATATTGCGTAATAAAAATACTGGAAAGAGAATAATATCCGAACCCTGCTCCTACAGCCATACAATCGGAAGTGCTGCGATGCGGAAGAATTAAACTTACCAAGGCCGCGGCAGAAATTGTTCCTAATACAGTAGCTACCGGCAAAAAAATCAAACGTGGATTCAGCGAACGAAAATTCTTCAATGTCTGCGGGTCATGACCTACACTCAGTCCCACACTGAACATCAATGCACACAAGGCATAAAAACTAATATTACTCTCAGCCACATTAAAAGGTATCAGGTGAAAAACTCCACACAATGTTCCCAAAATAAAAAAGCCGATAATAATCAAACTCCCCTTCATGCCTTTTCTCCTTTCTTTTTATACAACAGGTACCACAATCCCCACGCCAAGATACAGCTTCCCAGCACACAAGCTAACGTAATCACTAAGGCCTCTATCCCCAGAGTAGCAATCCCTTCCACAATCCGACGATTGCCTCCTACCTCTATACCCAGCAGAAACAACAATGCCCAAATTAACAATGTAATGATTTTGCTAATCCATGAAAACTCCTGACGGCGAAGGAGAAATCCTACTATCATTCCCCCCAGCATAACCCCAATAACTGTAAACATTTGTTCTATTCAAATTTTGTGGCAAAAATAGCGAAATATTCCAAATAAAAAAGGACTACTGCTCACGCGGTAATCCTTTTTTATTTAGTTAGTAATTTAATTTTGAGAGAATTGAAACTTCACAGCCTCATTGTTGTTTTAAGTTTTAATAAGCACTAACTATTTATATAAAAGCAAATGAAAATGTTCTATCTGTTATTGTTTTCTTCCAGTCTGGGCTTGGAAGAAGTTTCCCGAATCAGCGTCTTCACCGAATCGCCTTCATAGGCCACCTGTGGATTCACCTGACGGTTCTCAAATTGATCATGCACATATACAATACCAGAAGTTCCACCCTCTTCTGCCGCATGTTTTACTACTCCTCCTAACGTGAAAAGCAGCAACATCATAGCTGCAGCCTTGAACAGAGGCATAAAACGTGAATAAAGCGTCAGTTTTCTGGCTTTTACTACCGGACGTTCAATTTCCGCAAGCACACGCTTGTCAAAATCATCACCCAGTTTCATCTCGGCAGCTTTTTCCTGGTAAGTAAACAAAGAACGGTAGCGGAGCAAATGGTCAGGAAGTTCTTTCTGCTGAAAGAAAATCCGAAGAATCTGTTCTTCCTCTACAGAGGTTTCACAGTTCCAGTAGCGTTCCAAAAGTTGTTCAATGTACTTATAGTCCATAACCGTTAATTTCACTGTATTTTAGTTTGATGCGTTGCCGGGCTCTGAAAAGATTCACTTTTACTTGTTCTTCCGTAATCCCCAACACATCAGCAATTTCTTTATAGCTCTTACCTTCAATATCCCTGAGCTGAACGATAGTTCGTTGCTTTTCCGGGAGTTCATTCACCAGCCTGTGTACCAACTGAAGCTGTTCGTTCCGTTCAAACTGGCTTTCGGGAGTCAGCGTATCCGGCATTTCCTGCGTTTCCGGTGTCAAGGTCAGATTCTGAGCCTCTTTTTTCTGACTTCGGTCAATAGCTAAATTCCGAACTACTGTCAGACAATAGGCTTCTATTGATTCCAGCTCTCCCCACTCGTTACGCTTGTTCCACACCTTAATCAGTGCATCCTGAACAATATCTTCCGCCTCTGCCCGGTCGAGCGTAATACGCAAGGCCAACCTGAAAAGCTTATCTTTCAGCGGCAGAATATTGTCACGAAAACTGATCTCTTGCATGGCTCTCTATACTAATGACGGGTGAGTTTCATAAAAGTTACACCCACCCGCCAATTTTTTTTGATTATTTTCTGATAATTGTTCCGGAGTCTTTGTGAATAGCTGATGCTAAAGTTATTACAACTTGTGACACACCAGCATCCAAGGCTGAAAAAGAATTTTCCAGCTTAGGAATCATGCCACCCTGCACGATTCCCTCCTCTACATATTGCTTAAACAAATCGGGAGTCAACACCGGAATTACACTGTCATCATCATTTTCATCACGTAACACGCCTTTTTTCTCAAAGCAGTATACCAGTGTCACATCAAAATACTCAGCCAAAGCCTTTGCGGTTTCTCCAGCAATGGTATCAGCGTTCGTATTCAACAGATTTCCATTTCCATCATGCGTCAATGGTGCCATCACAGGTACAATCTGACGATGAATCAGGTCGGCCAAAGCTTTTCCGTCCACTTTCTCCACATCTCCTACATAACCGTAGTCTATGTCCTTCACCGGACGTTTCACAGAACGAATCACATTCATATCTGCTCCTGTCAGTCCTATGGCATTCACGCCTTTTGCCTGTAAGCCAGCCACAATATTCTTGTTGACAAGTCCGCCGTAAACCATTGTCACTACTTTCAAAGTTTCCGCATCAGTAATACGACGTCCGTTTATCATCTGGCTTTCAATTCCCAGCTGTGAAGCAATACGAGTAGCAGAACGGCCTCCTCCATGCACCAGCACCTTATAGCCAGACAGAGATGAAAAATCATCTAGCAGCTGATTCAATGTATCAGGTTCCTCTACGATTTTTCCACCTACTTTTATAACTGTCAGTTTTTCTTTCATAATGTTGCTTTTTTAATTACTCCAGATAAGTATATCCATACAATCCAGAACGATAATTCGCCAAGAACTCCTTCCCTTCTTCCAGCGAGATACGCCCTTCTTTCACGGACTTCGTCACCCAAGTTTCCAAAGTGCGCACCAGCTTCTTCGGGTTGTACTGTACGTAGTCAAGCACTTCGGCTACGGTTTCTCCATCAATCACCTGATCAATGCTGTAACCTTTTTCATCCACGCTGACATGTACGGCATTTGTATCACCGAACAAGTTGTGCATATCTCCTAAGATTTCCTGATAAGCTCCCACCAGGAACACACCTATATAATACGACTCTTTTGACTTGATGGTATGTACAGGAAGGTCGTGTGCCACATTACGGCTGGTCACAAAGTTGGCTATTTTTCCATCTGAGTCGCAAGTAATATCCTGCAAAGTAGCCGTGCGGTCAGGACGTTCGTCCAGACGCTGAATCGGCATGATTGGGAATATCTGATCAATTGCCCAAGAATCTGGTAAAGACTGGAACAATGAGAAGTTACAGAAGTACTTATCAGCCAACAGCTTATCCAATTTCCGGAATTCATCCGGCGCATGCTTCAAGCCTGATGCAATCTGATTAATCTCTCGTGTAACCGACCAGTACATACGTTCAATCTGTGCACGTGTCTTCAAATCGACAATACCGTGACTGAACAAATCCAACGATTCCTCACGAATTTGCTGGGCATCATGCCATGCTTCCAGCATACGACTCTGATTCAGGTTGTCCCAAATCTGGTAAAGTTCCTGTACCAATTCATGATCATCTGCACTCACCTCAAATTCTTCGTCCATAGAAGGCAGTGAAGCCGTCTCCAGTACTTCAAAAATCAAGACTGAATGATGGGCAGTCAGCGAACGTCCACTTTCTGTAATAATGTTCGGATGCGGAATATTGTTTTTGTTGCTGGCATCCACCATAATAGAAATAGAGTCGTTCACATATTCCTGAATGGAATAGTTCACACTGCTTTCACTGTTAGAAGAGCGCGTTCCGTCATAATCGACTCCCAATCCTCCACCTATATCTACGAATTCTACCGGAAAGCCCAGCTGATGCAACTGCACATAGAACTGAGAAGCCTCGCGCAATGCAGTCTTGATACGGCGTATCTTAGTTACCTGACTACCTATGTGGAAATGAATCAGCTTCAGGCAATCTTGCATTTCTTTCTTTTCCAGGAAATCAAGTGCCTCGAGCAACTCACTGGAAGTCAATCCGAATTTGCTGGCATCGCCTCCGCTTTCTTCCCATTTTCCGCTACCGGATGAAGCTAATTTGATACGGATACCAATATTCGGACGTACATTCAGCTGCTTGGCCATCTTGGCAATCAGTCGAAGCTCGTTCAACTTTTCTACCACCAGAAAAATACGTTTACCCATTTTCTGCGCCAGCAAAGCCAGTTCAATGTAGCTTTCATCTTTATAGCCGTTACAGATAATCAGCGAATCAGAATCCGTATTAATGGCAATTACAGCATGAAGTTCCGGTTTTGAACCGGCCTCCAGTCCCAAGTTAAATTTCTTTCCATGACTGATAATTTCCTCCACTACCGGCCTCATCTGATTCACCTTAATCGGGTAAATAATGAAGTTTTGAGCCTGATAGCCATATTCCTCAGAAGCTTGTGCAAAGCAATTGGAGATTTTCTCAATCCGGTTGTCCAGAATATCCGGAAAACGGACCAGCATAGGAGCGGTCACGTCCCTCAACTGCAACTCGTCCACCAGTTCCTTCAAATCGACGGCTACTCCGTCTTTTCGTGGAGTTACTACCACATGACCTTTGTCATTGATACTAAAGTATGAAACGCCCCACCCCGTGATGTTGTAGAGCTCTTCAGAGTCTTCAATACGCCATTTTCTCATTTCACTACATAAAGTCTAGATTTATACTTCTTTCATTTATCAATTCATTCAAGCGGCTTACCGCTCTGTCAATCTGTGCATAACTTTCAAGTTCTTCTGCGTTAAAACACCATTTAGCCTTAGAATAATAAGGAAGTCTTTTTTTCAAAGCAGAAGTAATGACCTGCATCAGTTCTTCGTCCGTTTTATTCGCCAACAGCGGACGTTTGGCCTTTGCTATCTTTAAACGACGGAACAGTACTTCCGGAGACACCTCCAGAAATACTGTTTCGCCTGTATGATTCATATAATCCATGTTATCGAAAAAGCAAGGAGTTCCTCCTCCACATGCAATCAATACATTCTCAAATTCTCCAACCTCATGCAGCATCTTCTGTTCCAGCAGCCTGAAACCCTCTTCTCCCCTTTCCGCAAATAAGTCAGAAATAGATTTATGCATGCGTTCCTCAATATACCAGTCGAGGTCGACAAACTGTAGCCCGGTAGCCGCACTATAAGCCTTGCCCAGTGTGGTTTTTCCCGAACCCATATAGCCAATCAGGAAAACTCTTTTCATTTCTTTGCCTTCGCTTTTGCTCCTTTCGCCTTACGCATCTCGGCCTTCTGGGCCTGCAATTCAATTACCTTGAAGCAAGCATCCAAATTCAGGTCTGCCGGATTCACGTTTTCAGGAATCTTGTAATTTTTTTTCTGGTAAGCAATGTAAGGTCCATAACGACCATTCAGAATCTGCATATCCGGATTCTCAGGGAACTGCTTGATGATTTTCTGTGCCTCTTTTTCTTTCTTCTCGGACAACATCTGTACAGCCTCCTCAAAAGTTACAGCCATCGGATCCATCTCCTTCGGGATAGATACATATTCATTACCGTGACGCACATACGGACCAAAACGTCCTACTCCTACCGATACTGTATTTCCATCGAGTTCACCCAATACACGCGGTAGCTTAAACAAATCGAGCGCCTCTTCCAATGTAATTGTCTCTAATGAATATTCCTTATTCAGCTGAGCGAATTTTGGTTTTTCCTCATCATCTGAAGACCCAATCTGTACCACAGGGCCAAAACGTCCGATTTTCACAGAAACAGGCTTACCGCTCTTTGGGTCAGTTCCCAACATACGTTCACCCACTTTATGTTCAGTCTTCGTAGCTAATGTTGTCTCCACCAACGGATGAAAGTTCTCATAGAATACCTCCATCAAATCGGTCCATTTCTTTTCCCCTTCGGCCACTTCATCAAACTCCTTCTCTACACTAGCCGTAAAGTTATAGTCCATAATTTTCGGGAAATACTGCATCAGGAAGTCGTTGACCACACAACCTACATCGGTAGGAATCAATTTGGACTTCTCACTTCCGCTCATTTCCGTCTGTACAGTTTCCTTTATCTCTTCTCCCGTCAGCTTCAACAATGAATACTCACGTTTCACTCCTTCCTTGTTACCTTTCTCTACATATCCTCTTTGCTGAATAGTGGAAATCGTAGGAGCGTATGTAGACGGACGGCCAATACCCAGTTCTTCCAGCTTACGCACCAGACTTGCTTCCGTATAACGTGCCGGTGCCTGACTGAAACGCTGTACTGCGGCAATTTCTTCCCGCTGGAGAACTTCTCCAAGCTCCATCTTAGGAAGTCCGGTAGCATCTTCCTGTTCCACGTCCTCGTCAAATGACTCTTTATAGACCTTCAGGAACCCATCGAATGTGACCACTTCACCCACAGCCTGAAACTCATCTTCACAACCACTAACCGAAATGGTAGCTGTAGTTTTTTCCAATTCTGCATCGGCCATCTGTGAAGCCAGCGTGCGTTTCCATATCAATTCATACAAACGTACTTCCTGCGAACTTCCATCAATGGATTCATTTGACATGTACGTCGGACGAATCGCCTCGTGTGCTTCCTGAGCCCCTTTGGTTTTTGTGGCATACTGACGTGTATGTACATAGCGCTCACCCATCAGAGAAAGAATGGTATCCCGGCTTGTAGACAAGGCCAGTTCAGAAAGATTTACCGAGTCGGTACGCATGTAGGTTATCAACCCACTTTCATACAGACGCTGCGCAATCATCATAGTCTGTGCCACGGTATACCCGAGTTTACGGGCAGCTTCCTGTTGAAGCGTAGAAGTGGTAAAAGGAGGTGCCGGCGATTTTTTAACCGGTCGTGTAGTAATATCTTTGATTTCAAAAGTAGCATCCTTACATTTCTCAAGAAAACGCTGTGCTTCTTCTTTTGTCTTGAATCGCTTTCCGAGAGTAGCGCGAATCACAGCTCCTTCCGCATCCTTAAAGGTAGCAACTACTTTATAAGAGGCTTCGCAGGTAAACGCATTGATTTCGCGCTCACGCTCTACAATCAGACGTACGGCCACCGACTGTACTCGTCCGGCAGAAAGAGCTGGCTTGATTTTACGCCAAAGCACAGGCGAAAGTTCAAATCCCACAATGCGGTCGAGCACACGACGAGCCTGCTGGGCATTGACCAAATCAATGTTGATATGCCGCGGATGCTCTATAGCCTTCAATATAGCCGTCTTCGTAATTTCATGGAATACAATCCGTCGTGTCTTTTCAGGATCCAGATTTAATACCTCAAACAAGTGCCAGGAAATAGCTTCTCCTTCACGGTCCTCATCGGATGCGAGCCAAACCATGTCGGCCTTGTCAGCTTCTTCTTTCAACTCTGCCACCAGTTTTTTCTTATCTTCCGGTATTTCATAAATCGGATTGAAATGATCTTTTATATCAATACTGAACGCTTTTTGCTTCAAGTCACGGATATGACCATAACTTGACAATACTTTATAACCCTCCCCCAAAAACTTCTCAATCGTCTTAGCTTTTGCCGGAGACTCCACTATGACCAGGTTATTTTGCATGATATTCTGTATTCCGTTTTTATATAATTCCGTGACAAATGTAGAAAAAAAATTATAACATACACGATAAACAAACTGAAAATAACTTACTTTGCAGGGGAATATACTTTATAACTACCTTAATTATGAATAACAAAAGTATCAACAGCAACAAACAATTCATGATAGGCAACGGGATACTGGCCTTTGGAGTATTCTTTATTGTATGTCTTTTTTTATATCTGGGCTTTCGTAACCAGTCTAAGAGCAATGACAAAGAAAAAGCATTTGCTGGAATTTATACAGTAGAAATAACTGATTCATTCACTGGAAACAGTCTTTCAGTTTATATTAATGACAGCCTGCTATTTAACTCTAATATCGGAAATGCCACTGTCAAATTTCAAGTGAAACGTTTTGCAGAAGAAAGCACTTTGATGGTAGTAGATAACCACACCGACGAAATCACTCCCTTTAACCTGAATCCGGAAGGCAGTCAGATTGCAGTGGAAAAGAAAAACGGCAAAATCTTTATTCAGGAAACGGCAAACGATTAAAAAAGAAAGCCCAATATACTACATTAATTATTTGCAACCTCGTTTATTATTTTCTATGTCTCTCAGTGCGAAGCCGAATGTTTCCCTCACCAGAAACGTAGGGTTCCGCATTGAGAGACGTTTGTTTCCGAACAGAGAAATATAAAGAATGCCCCAAACTGGATAAAAATTTCCTTCTACGTTACTCAAACCTTCACGTTTACATTTCAACTGTATTTTTCACTTCTTTTTATTCCTCAACAAAAAATCTCTCTTTCTTCAAATTGAAACAAATCAAACAAGGTTTCTTAGAGAAAGTCCATCCGTGTGCGTAAACGAAAAAAATGTTATTAAATCAGCAAAGTTTCGAAAATAACGGATTTGCAATTGGAAATTAGAATAAAAGACTGTACTTTTGGGTCGAAATCATTTATTTTTTAACCTAAATCCACATTTTTAAAGGACGAAAGAAAAGACATGGAACAAGTTTTTAGCTATATCATCGGGCTCGGAGCAGCCGTGATGATGCCTATTCTGTTTACCATTCTGGGAGTATGTATCGGAATCAACTTCGGCAAGGCACTGAAAAGCGGTTTGCTGGTCGGGGTCGGATTCGTCGGACTCTCTGTTGTAACAGCTCTTTTGACCAGCAGTTTGGGAGAACCGTTGAAGAAGGTAACGGAAATCTACGGACTGGAACTGGGAATTTTTGACATGGGATGGCCTGCTGCAGCCTCTGTAGCCTATAACACTTCTGTCGGCGCATTTATCATTCCTGTATGTTTGGGAGTGAACATTATCATGCTATTAACCAAAACGACCAAGACTGTCAATATCGACTTGTGGAACTACTGGCATTTTGCCTTCATCGGTGCGGTAGTCTATTTTGCCACCGAAAATATCTGGTGGGGATTTTTCTCAGCAATTATCTGCTACATCATCACCTTAATTATGGCTGACCTGACCTGCAAGCAGTTCCAGTCATATTATGACAAGATGGACGGTATCTCTATTCCGCAACCTTTCTGTCAGGGTTTCGTTCCTTTTGCCCTTGTAATCAATAAAGTATTAGACAAAATCCCAGGATTTGACAAACTGAACATTGATGCGGAAGGCATGAAAAGAAAGTTTGGTATCATGGGTGACCCCTTGTTTCTAGGAGTAATCGTAGGATGTGCCATTGGTGCATTAGCCTGTAAAGACAGCCAGGAATTGGTTGACGGAATTCCGGCTATCTTAGGATTAGGAATCAAAATGGGTGCCGTAATGGAACTTATTCCGCGTATCACTTCTTTATTTATCGAAGGTTTGCGTCCGATTTCTGATGCAACCCGCGAACTGATTGCCCGTAAATTCAAAAACAGTGCAAGCCTTAATATCGGTATGAGCCCGGCACTAGTAATCGGTCACCCGACTACTCTAGTCGTTTCCTTGCTGCTTATTCCTGTAGCTTTGTTCCTGTCAGTTATATTACCCAACAACCAGTTCTTACCTTTGGCTTCACTGGCTGGTATGTTCTATTTATTCCCTGCGGTATTGCCTATCACCAAAGGTAATGTATTGAAAACCTTCCTGATTGGTCTGATTGCATTGATTGTAGGACTGTATTTCGTTACAGACTTGGCTCCATTCTTTACACAAGCTGCACAGGACGTATTTGCCAGAACCAACGATCCAGCCGTACAGATTCCGGAAGGATTCCAGGGAGGTGCACTCGATTTTGCCTCCAGTATCTTCTCATGGGTGATATTCCATGCAGTCTATAATCTCAAAATTGTAGGTTCAAGCATACTGGTTATTCTCACACTGGCAATGGCTATCTACAACCGTCGCCGCATTATCAAGGAAGCAAAACACATTGAAGAATAAAAACCTATAAATAAACAAACGCTTATGAAAAAATTAGCTATGGCTATGATGCTGGGTGTAGCAGCTCTTTCTGCTAATGCTCAGGTTAACTACCGGATGCAAACTGCCTGCAATCCGCAAGACGTAAAGACATATGATACACAAAGACTGCGCAGCAGCTTCATGATGGAGAAAGTACTGGTAGCCGATGAGATTAACGTTACTTACTCTATGTATGACCGTTTCATCTTCGGTGGTGCAATGCCGGTAAATAAAGAATTGTCACTGGATACTATCGACCCGCTGAAAGCTCCTTATTTCTTGTTCAATCGTGAACTGGGTGTCATCAACATCGGTGGGGATGGCGTAGTAACAGTGGACGGTAAGGAATATGAACTGAAATTCAAGGAAGCCCTCTACGTAGGACGTGGTAATCAGAAAGTAACTTTCAAGAGTAAGGATGCCAACAAACCGGCTAAGTTCTACATCAACTCAGCCATTGCACACAAGGAATACAAGACTCAGTGGATTACCATCGACGGACGCAAAGGCTCTTTGAAAGCTAACTCAATGGCTGCCGGAAAGATGGAAGAAAGCAACGACCGTGTAATTAACCAGCTGATTGTAAAGAATGTACTGCAAGAAGGTCCTTGCCAGTTACAGATGGGTCTGACAGAACTGAAACCGGGAAGTGTATGGAACACTATGCCTGCTCACACTCACAGCCGTCGTATCGAAGCTTATTTCTATTTCAACGTACCTGAAGGCAACATGATTTGCCATCTGATGGGAGAACCACAGGAAGAACGCCTGGTATGGCTTGCCAACGAACAAGCTATCATGTCACCGGAATGGTCTATCCATGCTGCAGCCGGCACAAGCAACTACATGTTCATCTGGGGTATGGCGGGTGAAAACCTTGACTACGGAGATATGGACAAAATTAAATACACTGAAATGAAATAACACACATATCTCCCTCCCGGAGATATTCTAATACACAAATTCCACAGACTTACACAGAACTCTTAAGCCAAGAATCTGCCAAGTATGTGGAATTTGTCATTTCATTGTGGTTGTATACACACCTGACCAATTAATGCAGGTTTTTCGCCAATATTTACAGGCTATTCGCTTGTAAGAAAGTTATCTTTGTACCAAAATAAATTAATCTAATATCATATATGACAACAACCAAAACATCAAGCGAAACAATGAGCAATTACCGATGGGTTATCTGCTCTATGCTCTTTTTCGCCACAGCGGTCAATTATCTGGACCGACAAGTACTGTCACTGACATGGAAAGACTTTATTGCACCGGAATTCCACTGGACAGACACACACTACGGAACTATCACTGCAATTTTCTCAATCGTCTATGCCGTTGCTAACCTTTTTGCCGGACGCTTTGTAGACTGGTTGGGAAGCAAGAAGGGATATCTCTGGGCTATTGCCATCTGGTCACTCGGTGCCTGCTTGCACGCACTTTGCGGATGGGCTACAGAAATGAGTCTGGGACTTAAAGATGTCAACGAAATGATTGCAGCTTCAGGTGCGCTTACCTCTACCATCGCTATTACCAGCGTATACTATTTCATTGCGGCACGTATTGTGCTGGCCGTAGGTGAATCGGGCAACTTTCCCGCAGCCATTAAAGTCACCGCAGAATATTTCCCCAAAAAAGACCGTGCTTTCGCTACGTCTATCTTTAATGCCGGTTCTACAATCGGTGCCCTCATAGCTCCAGTTAGTATTCCCCCACTTGCCAGCTATTTTAAAAGTATAGGTGTAGGTAATGGATGGGAAATGGCTTTCATCGTAATTGGTGCACTAGGATTCATCTGGATGGGACTCTGGATGTTCATGTACAAAAAGCCACAAGAAAACCCACAGGTGAATGCAGCTGAGCTAGCCTATATTCAACAAGACAAAGAGAATGAAGAAGCAGACGTTCATACAGAAGACGAACCCAGAATTTCCCTCTGGCAATGCTTCAAATTCCGTCAGACCTGGGCCATTATCTTTGGAAAATTCCTGACAGATGGAGTATGGTGGTTCTTCCTTTTCTGGACACCTGCTTATATCTCCGATGTATATGGATTCTCATCAGACAGCGCAACAGCTCAGTTGCTGATATTCGTATTGTATGCCATTACCATGCTTTCCATTTACGGAGGAAAATTACCTACCATCATTATCAATAAAACAGGAAAAAATCCATATGCAGCCCGCATGCAAGCTATGCTGATTTTTGCCGTATTCCCCTTATTCGCACTTTTTGCACAGCCTTTGGGAAATATTTCTTATTGGTTCCCTATCATTATTATCGGTATTGCAGGAGCCGCTCACCAATCTTGGTCAGCCAACATTTACTCTGTAGGAAGTGACATGTTCCCCAAAAGTGCCGTGGCAACCATTATCGGTATTGGAGGAATGGCAGGAGGTATAGGAGCATTCCTTATCAATATGTGTTCAGGAATCTTGTTCGACTATGCAGCAGAGACTCAAATGGCATTCTTAGGTTTCGAAGGAAAAGAAGCCGGATACTTTATCATTTTCTGTATCTGTGCCGTAGCCTACCTGATAGCATGGTGTATAATGAAAGCTCTTGTGCCTAAATACAAACTGATTAAGGTATAAAATACACAAAATTCCAGCTATTTGAAGAATTATCGAGGGATATGTAAGTAACAAACCTTACATTTGTCTCGATAATTCTTTTTATAGTTACTGGTATTTATGAGAAAACACATTTTTGTTTTTTATCTCCTGCTTATCGCTCAATTGCTTCATGCGCAGAATGTCATCGATTTGACAGGAGAATGGTCTTTTCAGATTGACAAAGAAAATAAAGGAATTGACGAGGAATGGTACGCCCGCACTCTTCACGACAAAATCAGCCTGCCCGGTTCCATGCCGGAAAAGCTGAAAGGAGATCGCCCTTCATTACAAACTCAATGGACAGGATCACTTTACGACAGTTCTTTCTATTATAACCCGGAACTGGAAATGTTCCGACGCGCAGGAAATATAAAGTTCCCCTTCTTCCTTACCCCTGAACGACGTTATGTAGGAGCTGCCTGGTATAAACGGGAAATACACATACCCTCATCCTGGAAAAGCAAACGTGTGATGTTATTTCTGGAACGTCCGCACATTGAAACAACAGTCTGGATAAACAACCAGCGTATAGGTTCGCAAAACAGCCTTAGCACTCCTCATGAATATGACATTACCGCGGCCATTCGCCCCGGAAAGTCTACACTCACCTTACGCATCGACAATCACGACAGCTGTGCCAAGGTAGGCCAAAACTCTCACAGTATCACAGATCACACACAAGGAAACTGGAACGGTGTGGTAGGCCGTATGTATCTCTATGTTCTTCCTGAAGTTTCATTTAGAGATATTCAGGTATTTCCAGAACCCGATAAACAACAGGCTCGTGTACGTATGGTCATACAAGGCCATAAAAGTTCTGTGAAACTTTCCTTGAAGGCCGAAAGTTTTAACAGTGACATTCCTCATCGTGTACCGGAAATCACACAAACCTTCTCCAAAAACGACTTAAAAGATACCCTTGAGATGGTATTACCTATGGGTAAAAATATGCAGCTTTGGGACGAATTTCATCCGACACTCTACAAGTTGACAGCCACGCTTACACAAGCAAATCAAAGCGACACACGGGAAGTAGAATTTGGCATGCGTACATTCACAATCCAAGGACGCTGGTTTTATGTAAATGGAAGAAAAACCATGCTGCGAGGTACCGTAGAGAATTGTGACTTCCCGCTAACTGGCTATCCTCCAATGGATGTAGAAAGCTGGGAACGCGTGTTCCGCATCTGTCGGAACTATGGTCTCAATCACATGCGGTTTCACTCTTATTGCCCGCCGGAAGCAGCCTTTAAAGCGGCCGACCGCGTAGGATTTTATCTACAACCAGAGGGACCAAGCTGGCCTAATCATGATGTGCGGCTGGGACAAGGACAATACATTGACAAATACCTGCTGGAGGAAACGATCCGTATGACGCAAAGATACGGAAACTACGCTTCTTTCTGTATGCTGGCTTGCGGGAATGAGCCTTCAGGAAACTGGGTTCCATGGGTTTCTCGCTTTGTGGATTATTGGAAAGCCAAAGATTCACGCCGGGTATATACCGGTGCTTCTGTAGGTGGAGGATGGGCATGGCAGCCTAAAAGCCAGTACCACGTAAAGGCAGGAGTCAGAGGATTGAACTGGAAAAGTAAGCGTCCGGAAACGATGACTGATTTCCGGGAATATCTTGACACAGTTAAACAACCGTTTGTTTCACACGAAACCGGACAGTGGTGTGTATTCCCTAATTTCAATGAAATCAAGAAATACACCGGAGTCAACAAAGCAGGTAATTTCGAGATTTTCCAACACCTTCTGCACACGCACGGCATGGAAGGTAAAGGGCAGGATTTCATGATGGCTTCTGGGAAATTACAAGCACTATGTTATAAACATGAAATCGAACGTACCTTGCGTACCCCAGACTATGCAGGATTCCAGCTACTGGCTCTGAATGATTATTCCGGACAAGGTACGGCACTAGTAGGTATTCTGGATGTGTTTTTTGAAGAGAAAGGCTATATAAGTGCCGAAGAATGGCGCCGGTTCTGTGCACCGACCGTTCCGCTCATGCGCACAGAAAAGTTCGTATATACCACTAACGAAACGTTTCATGCTGATATAGAGATTTCTCATTTCGGAGCAAAAGCGCTTCAGGAAGCTAAGGTAAGCTACCGTATAACTGATGCATACGGAAAAATCTATTCACACGGCATCATCGGCCAGGCAGATATTCCAATTGGTAACCTGAATCATATCGGACAGGTTGACTTTCCACTAAAAGACATTCCATCGGCTATGAAACTTAATATAGAGGTACAAGTGGAAGGAACAGACGCCGTTAATGACTGGGATTTCTGGGTATATCCTGACACTGTTGATTTCGCATCCGAGGATATATATCAGACAGACACACTAGACAACAAAGCACGTGAAATACTGGAAAAAGGAGGAAAAGTACTTATCAAGGCTGGAAAGAAAGTGACATATGGCAAAGAAGTCGTACAGTACTTTACCCCGGTATTCTGGAACACTTCCTGGTTCAAGATGCGCCCACCCCATACTACCGGTATCCTGCTTAACCCTCATCATCCTCTTTTCCGGGAGTTCCCGACCGAATATCATAGCAACCTGCAATGGTGGGAATTATTGAACCGTGCACCGGTCATGCAGTTTTCTGATTTCGGAAAAGATTTCCAACCACTTATCCAAAGTATTGACACATGGTTTATCAGTCGCAAAATCGGAGTGTTATTCGAAGCCAATGTATTAAATGGCAAACTGATTATGACCACATTAGATTTGGACAGCACCCCGGAAAAACGGATAGCAGCCCGCCAATTGAAGAAATCCATACTTGATTATATGAATTCTGATGATTTTCATCCCGAACAAAAAGTGGAAATTCAGCAGGTTCAAGAGTTATTTACAAAGGTCGCAGGTTCACCCATGTTGTACACGAAAGACTCTCCAGACGAATTAAAACCTAAAATAAAATAAGAGATACAGAAAAGCCACAGAATATTTTACTCTGTGGCTTTTCTTATTTCCTAACTGCCTATTTCTTCAATTCCGGATAACTGATGCGAGTATGATACATCGTTTTCAGTTTTTCCTTAAACACGGCTTTCACGGTAGCGATGTCCTTAAACGTAATCGGACATTCCTTGAAGTACCCGTCCTGTACCTGACTGTCGATAATCTTTTCTACCAGAGCTGAAATACTTTCTTCCGTGTACTCAGCCAAACTTCGTGAAGCAGCTTCTACCGAGTCTGCCATCATCAGAATAGCCTGTTCCTTTGTAAAAGGATTGGGCCCCGGATAACGGAAGGCTTCCTTGTCTACTTCTTCTCCGGGGTGTTCGTTCTGGTACGAAATATAGAAATACTTGGTCAAACCTTTCCCGTGGTGAGTACAGATAAAATCTTTTATCACCTGTGGAAGGTCGTGCTTGTCGGCCAATCTCATGCCATCGGTCACATGACTGATGACAATCTGTGCACTCTGCTTGTAACTCAACTGGTCATGAGGATTCACGCCCGACTGATTTTCGGTAAAGAAAGCCGGATTCAGCATCTTCCCGATGTCGTGATACATGGCTCCCGTACGTACCAGCTGGCTATTGGCTCCAATACGGTTGGCAGCTGCAGCAGTCAGATTCGCTAACTGAAGGGAATGCTGGAACGTGCCAGGCGCTACTTCCGACATCTCACGCATCAATTTATTATTGATATTGGATAATTCTACCAATGTGACATTCGAAGTAAATCCGAACATCTTTTCCAAGATAAACAACAAAGGATAGGTAAAAAGCAACAACATGCCGTTAATGATAAAATTAACATACATGTGCGTACTCAACTGTGCGATGTCGCTGACATGTATCAAATCGAGTGCAAGGTACATCAGAGCATATGCACAAGCCACAACCAACGCGCTGCGCAGCAATTGCGAACGTTGGGAAAGTTCCCTCAGGCTATAGATACCGGCCATACCGGCTGCGGTCTGCAACAAGATAAACTCGTGTGGTGTACGAAGACAAATCGAACAAAGCAGAATGGTTATGATATGGGCCACAAACGCCGTTCGTGAATCCAGAAAGATACGAATAATCAAAGGTATCATGGCAAAGGGCACAATGTAAACGCTCATAAATGCATGCTCCACCATGACAGAAGATAATACCGGAAAAGCTACAATGATAATAAAAAGCAGGGCCAGTGTCCGCCGCTTTTCATAATAATCATTTCGGAACAATTCCAGATAAATCATGAAACAACCTATCAGCAAAGCCACAAAAAGTGCTTGTCCCAGCAAGGTAAGACGTTTTTCTGCCACCGTTTCACTACGTTTGTTCCATTCTTTTTCCAATGACTTCAGGATATTATACGTATGACTGTCGATAATCTCTCCACGGTCTATGATTTTCTGTCCGTTCATCACAAAACCATTAGCCCAGGAAAGATCAGAAAGCAAATCCTGCTTTGCAGCCTCCGATTTGGAAGCATCATAAGAAAGGTTCGGAGCAATATATTCATTCAGATTACACCGCTGCAACAGCAATCTATGATAATGTACTGTATCTGAATAAATCAACGTTTCATACGCTGTTTTAAAACTATAAAGACTGCTTACCTCCACCTGATTTGCCGTATTCTTATCTACCAACTGAATGGAACGCACACTGTCTTTATGCAACTTTTCCCAATCATTGGGTGCAAAGACTCCTTTCTCGTACACTACTTTCAGTAACCGCTCAATATGATGCTGATATGCTGGAGCAGGGATAATACGGTGCAGACTATCAATATACGCCTTTTTAAACTGCTGAATCATCCGGTCGGCTACCGTCTTATCCATTTGATAATACGGACTATACAAACGCATGATACTGTCTTGCTCCCGCTGCACTTCGGCATCATCTTTGTAAATCGGGAAATCGAACGACGCCTGAAGCAGCCCGTACTTCCAAGGTTTATTAATGTCAAATTGATAATTAAAACGTCCCTCTCGTGGCAAGAAATACACAATTACGCATACCGTAACCACAAAAATGGCCAGTTTATATAACAGTCCTTTATAAGAAAACTGTTTCTCAGTTTGTAAACTTTTCATGTTAAAAAGATATTTTGCGTGCAAAATAAGAAAAAAACGGGAAAATTAGATTAATTTTGCGGCGTATTTTTAGATAAAAACCACAATGTCAGAAAGAAAAGTAAGAGTCCGTTTTGCACCAAGTCCCACAGGTGCATTGCATATCGGCGGCGTACGTACCGCTTTGTACAATTATCTGTTTGCTCGTCAGCATGGCGGGGAACTGATTTTCCGTATTGAAGATACTGATTCACACCGTTTCGTTCCGGGTGCTGAGGAATACATTATCGAGTCATTCAAATGGTTAGGCATCCAATTTGACGAGGGTGTTAGCTTTGGAGGAAACTATGGTCCGTACCGCCAGTCGGAACGCCGTGACATTTACAAGAAATATGTACAGGTGTTGCTTGATAACGGAAAGGCTTACATTGCTTTTGATACACCGGAAGAATTGGAAGCTAAACGTCAGGAAATTCCGAATTTCCAGTATGACGCTTCTACACGTACTTCCATGCGCAACTCACTGACTCTTCCGAAAGAAGAAGTGGACAAGCTGATTGCAGAAGGCAAACAGTACGTAGTCCGTTTCAAGATTGAACCGAACGAGGACGTACATGTACACGATTTGATTCGTGGAGAGGTAGTTATCAACTCTTCTATCCTCGATGATAAAGTGTTATATAAATCGGCTGACGAACTGCCTACTTACCACTTGGCTAACATTGTTGACGACCACTTGATGGAAGTTTCACATGTGATTCGTGGAGAAGAATGGTTGCCTTCAGCTCCTCTTCACGTATTACTGTACCGTGCTTTCGGCTGGGAAGATGCAATGCCGGAATTCGCTCACCTGCCATTGCTGTTGAAACCGGACGGAAACGGTAAACTGAGCAAGCGTGACGGTGACCGTTTGGGATTCCCCGTATTCCCATTGGAATGGCATGATCCGAAAACAGGAGAAGTTTCTTCTGGATACCGTGAATCAGGCTATCTGCCGGAAGCGGTTATCAACTTCTTGGCCTTGCTGGGATGGAATCCTGGAAACGACCAGGAAATCATGTCAATGGATGAACTCATCAAATTGTTCGACCTGCATCGTTGCAGCAAAGCTGGTGCGAAGTTCGACTATGAAAAGGGAAAATGGTTCAATCATGAATATATCCTGATGAAGAGTGACGAAGAAATCGCACAGTTGTTTATGCCGATTCTAAAGGAACATGGCATCGAAGCTCCGATGGATAAGGTAGTTACTGTAGTCGGACTGATGAAAGGCCGCGTAAGCTTCATCAAGGAATTGTGGGATACTTGCAAATTCTTCTTCGTAGCTCCAACGGAATATGATGAAAAGACAGTGAAGAAACGCTGGAAAGAAGATTCAGCTGAACGCATGACCGAACTGGCTGCACTGCTGGAATCATTGGACGATTTCTCACTGACTCACCAGGAAGAAGTGGTCATGAAATGGATTGAAGATAAAGGCTACCACCTGGGTAACATCATGAATGCCTTCCGACTGACACTGGTAGGAGAAGGCAAAGGTCCTCACATGTTTGACATCTCGGCTGTATTAGGGAAAGAAGAAACAGTAGCTCGTATGCACCGTGCAGTAGAGGTTCTCAAATAAGCTAAGACATGATTTATAATCTTATCATCGCTCTTTATACAAGTGCAGTCAGACTGGCTGCACTTTTTAATAAGAAGGTGGCCTTAATGGTCAAAGGAGAAAAGGAATCTTTTGACATTCTGGAAAAACAGATTGTCCGCGGAGAAAAATACCTGTGGTTTCACGCAGCTTCTTTAGGAGAGTTTGAACAAGGACGCCCGCTGATAGAAGAAATTCGGAAAACCTATCCACAGTACAAGATTCTCCAGACATTTTTTTCTCCCTCCGGATATGAAGTGCGAAAGAACTATAAAGGAGCAGACATTGTCTGCTATCTTCCGCTGGACACGCCGGGCAACGTAAAGCGTTTCCTGGATTTGGCCCAGCCTTATATGGCCTTCTTCATCAAGTATGAATTCTGGCAGAACTATTTGAACGAGCTTCAACGACGAAACATTCCAGTTTACAGTGTTTCTTCCATTTTCCGGAAAGAACAGATTTTCTTCCGCTGGTATGGCAAAAGTTACCGAAAAGTACTGAACACATTTACTCATCTGTTCGTGCAGGATGAAGCGTCTGTACAATTACTTCGCACCATCGGTATTACCAACACCACTGTGGTAGGTGATACACGTTTTGACCGGGTGTTGGAAATCTGCCGTCAGGCCAAAGAACTTCCATTGGTTGAAAAATTCAAAGGAAACCATACTGCTTTTGTAGCAGGGAGTTCCTGGGGACCGGATGAGGATATTTTCATTCCTTATCTCAATGCACATCCGGAAGTAAAGCTGATCATTGCACCGCACGTGATTGACGAAAGCCATTTGAAGGAAATCATCGGCAAGCTGAACCGTACCGTAGTGCGTTACACGCAGGCTACGGAAGAAAAGGTGAAAGAAGCCGATTGTCTGCTGATTGACTGTTTCGGTTTGTTATCTTCCATTTATCGCTATGGAGAAATTGCCTATATCGGAGGCGGATTCGGCGTTGGTATCCACAACGTACTGGAAGCCGCTGTGTACGGTATGCCGGTCATTTTCGGCCCTAACAATAAGCGGTTCCGTGAAGCTCAAGGCTTGCTTCAATGCAAAGGTGGCTTGGAAATACAAGGAGCGGAGGACTTCAAAAAGATTATGGACAACTTCCTGAATAACTATGAAGCCTTGGACAAAGCTGGAAAAAAAGCCGGAAACTATGTACGAGACAATGCCGGTGCCTTGGAAAAGATTATGCATACAGTAACTTTATAAGTCGCAGAAGCATACAATAAAACGGAGCTGAAGCAAAGAGAATCTATCCCTATTACTTCAGCTCCGTTTTCATTATTATCTTCCACTGTTTATTTCTGAGACTTCATCCGTTCTTTCTTATAGTTCTCAAATAATTCAGATAAAGTTTCCATCGGAATATGTAGCAGATACATTTCCTTGAATACATCGGGTAATACTTGCTGAAGGAAAGTAGCCTTTCGAAGCTCAATAATCTTCTGAGCAGCTCCAGTTGCCACAAAATACCCCAAACCTCGCTTATTGTAAATAATACCCTGAGTCTGCAGATAATCATACGTACGAACTACCGTATTCGCATTTACCTCCACTATTCCTGCATATTCTCGTACCGACAGGATACGTCCTTCTTCTTCATACACATTCTGAAGAATCTCATCCATAATACGGTCGGCTATCTGCAAATAAATCGGTTTATTCTCTTTAAAAGTCATAGGTGCCACAGTTTTCGTTTAACAACTTCTGAACGAGTAAACAGCCGATATGACAGCCACCAGTTGAACACAGTAAACAGAAGAAAGACAACTGAAATAATGGTTAACAATCCATTTACAGTTTGTGGAGTGTCTTGATAGTGTTCCTGCATCCAATCTGAAAAGCGAGTTAAAAAACCTCCTTCTGCCAAATTCGCAAACAAGATTCCTCCTAAAATAGTTACAACCAAACAAGCTCCTATTGTTTTCGGGAAAGGATGCTTGTACCAGAAACTCCCTCCCAAGATAAAAAGTGAATGATTCCACAAGCAGAATATCCATACAAGTAGCTGCATCAGCCACCAGGAATAAACAGGTTCTCCTGTTGCATCTACCGAAGCATGAGCCCATTTCATGGAAAATACTTCTACCAACATCGGCTGGCTATACACAGCCGGTAAATCAAACAAAGGCAACAACAGATAATGGGTAAGTTCCAAAGCCAGCAAAGCAGCCAGAATCATCAACACAGTACCGACTGTCACAAATAAGGCCCGAGAAAAGAACTTCTCCAATTTCGTAGCCGGTAGCAATAAATAAGAAATACGTTTCTCTTTGCTATCCATGCATTTCATGATTCGAGAAGCATAAAATATCATTGCCAGACTAACCACCATACCAATTATCCCTAACATATTGCCGCAAAAGCGCTCAAAAGAATAAACCTCAGGATAGCCTTCTTCCGTCCAGCGTTCTGCCGACCATAAAAAGCCTAACATCGGGAAAAAGCAAGCAGCAAAAATACCCAGCAAACCATAAAGGTTACTTTTCCAGTTCTCTATTAAATCGCGCCGCATGATATGCTGTACGCGTGTCATACTAAAAGTTGTCTCCATCATGTCGTGTCATTTATTTATCGTTAAAAATCGCTTGTATTTTCTCACGTTCCGTCAGCAGAGCATTAAACAGAAGTTCCAGATTCAACGGGCTCTCTTCTCCTGCAAGATTGGGCCATATCACACTGTTTCCATGCACAGAGGGCTGCACAAAAAGAGCGTCGTCTGTCGGTTCATTCATGCCCTGCTCCGCAAACAACAGTTTATCGGTAATATCTACTACCGAACGGTTCAGCAATACTTCATTTCCATCAATCACTACCACCTGATCCAACAGACGGTCAATATCCCGTACCTGATGAGTAGATACCACTACCGATTTCTCTTCCGTCATACCTGAAGCTATCACTTTCCGGAATTGACTTTTAGAAGGAATGTCCAATCCGTTGGTCGGTTCATCCATCAAAAGCAAGGAGGTATTGGCTGCCAATGCAAAACACATGTAAGCCTTTTTCTTCTGTCCCATTGACAACTCTCCCAAATGAATGTCTTCATTCAAATCAAAATCGGCCAGACATGTCCGCAACAACTCCTGGCTGAAACGGGGATAAAACGGTGCATTCACTTTCACAAACTGCTGTAAGCTTAAATTGGGTAAAGTGAACTCTTCCGGAACCAAATACATATCCTCCAGGGTTACCGGTAGACGCTTTTGTACGTCTATCCCTTTCATCCATACAGAACCACTTTGTGAACGTAACAAACCACTCATCAAATAAAGTAAAGTAGATTTTCCGGTCCCATTCTTTCCCAAGAGACCAATTACCTTTCCAGCTTCCATTTCCAATGAGAAATCTTGAAAAACGGAAGCTTTCTTTCCATAACTGAAGGTTAAACCTTCGATTTTTATCATAGACGTGTTCATGTTGTAAATAAATTATATTAGTGTATTAGCTTATTAGTACACTGCAAATGTAATTCTTTTTGTTTAATCTGCAAGCATAAACAACACTTTTAACAGAAAAAAGAATTACTCCTAACTGAATTAATTTTCAGAATTACCGAAAAAATGAATTATAGACCCACTGATTTTAGTTCAAGTGCCCGAGCCAACTCCTCTTCCAGACTGATTCTCGTGCGTTCTGAGCGCATCCGGATGCTCCGGTGAAGAATGCTCTCCTTTTCGGAGAAAACGTCTCCTGCCGCATTTCTGAGAGCCGATTGAACAG
>ERZ1027150.365-NODE-365-length-40719-cov-12.427725_pt1 | contig 40719 bp, 29 predicted proteins | sample MGYA00519276_ERZ1027150 | MGnify/ENA primary metagenome ERZ1027150 (study PRJEB26926, sample SAMN06164860) | human gut metagenome | biome: ENVO:00009003; feature: ENVO:2100002; material: ENVO:00002003 | host: Homo sapiens | place: USA | collected 2012 ... | reverse complement strand
GACTAGTCGTCGGCAGCGTCAGATGTGTATAAGAGACAGTATGTACACTATAACTGCGGCATTCGCTATGGGCACGATTCGGCTAGGACGGATCTCAAAATGTCGAAGATGGTGTGGATTGATTTCAGGCAGTGGGACAATTGACCTGCACCCTTAACTCTACGGCTATATGAGATTTTTATCCATGCCTAAAGCCTGCTTCATTACAGATTGAGAGATTACACAACTATATAGCAAGAGATAAGTGATAATAGTGTTTCTCTGTGTAATCTGTTAATCTGTGGTGAAGTTTTGGCTTATTAGCACAGGATGGTGGCGTATCGCTTAGAATCTTGTCAGTTGTTTGGGCGATCCATGCCAGGAACAGCCCAGACAAAAGACCTCGCTCAAATCAAATCCTTCAAGCGACTCATCTTCTTTTTTCGGAATCACTTCTCCTTCAGAAGTCACATACACCAACCGACGCTCTCCTGCTTCATTTTTCACATACATCGCTGCAATTTTGCATTGCGGGCACAACATCTTTTTCATGTCCTATACTTTGATTTATCTGCACAAAGATACATATTTCCATGAAATACCAACTCTATGTCGCTACTAACCCTATTTATTTATGCAACTAGGTTGTTATTGTTACATAACTGATACAAGAAATTAAAAAAGCATGTAAATTCGCCCTGTAATAAAACAACTACAACTATGTCACATTCACATTCTCATTCACACACGCACACCCATCATGCCATTGAATCGGTCAGTACCACACTTATCGTATGCATCGTCCTGAACCTGTTGTTCGTGATAGCTGAAGCAGCCATCGGTTTTTCCTACCACTCTTTAGGCCTGCTCTCCGATGCCGGACATAACCTGAGCGATATTTTCAGCTTATTGCTTTCGCTCTTTGCCATCCGGATGGCTGCACGAAAAGGCAACCGCCATTTCACCTATGGCTATAAAAAAAGCACCATACTTGTTTCACTGACCAATGCTGTCATATTACTCATTGCCGTAGGAGGAATTCTTATTGAAAGCATCTATAAATTATATACTCCCGGCACTGTTTCCGGCGAAGCCATCTCATGGACTGCCGGAGCGGGCATATTAGTGAACGGAGCTACTGCCCTGTTGCTGATGAGCCGACGGAAAAATGACTTAAATATCAAAGGAGCTTTTCTGCACATGGCCATGGATACACTGGTCTCCGTCGGTGTGGTTATCTCGGGCATCCTTATCAGCCTGACCCATTATTACGCACTCGATGCATTCATCGGAATGGGAATAGCCCTCATTATCCTGATTTCTACCTGGAAACTCTTAAAAGAAAGTCTCTACCTCACACTGGATGCTGTGCCGGAGCACATTCATATCGATAAACTGGAGCAAGAAATCAGTCAGACTCCGGGAGTAGAAAGCTGGCATCACCTGCACGTATGGGCTGTCAGTACGACAGAAAATGCCGCCACTCTTCACGTTGTAATTTCGACTCTGACCGAAATCGAAAACACCAAACATGTACTTAAACAACTGCTATCCCAACACGGAATTACCCATTCTACCATTGAATTTGAAACTCCAGGTTCGCGATGTGAAGATTCGGCCAAAGGATGCTACCACTCCTGAATTACCACAAAAAGAAAGTGCGCTGACCAGAAAAAACTTCCAACCAGCGCACTTTTCTATTTTTCTTTAAGAATTATTTCAGTTTCACGAATAATTCTCCATCCACTTCACTTGTTTCAATTTTGTCTTCTCTCAACAACCAACCTAAACCCAGGAACAAATCCTTATCGGCTTTCAATTTTGCTTCTTTCTTAAGCTGTTTCTGAGTTTTGCCTTCTGTTTCATTCAGTGCCTCCCAGATTTGTCCGGCAATGACACCTGCTTTTTCTTTTAACATAGTCTTTTTGCTTTTATAATTATACATCTAAAACTGACGCACATCAAACTGTGGCAAAATTAACAAAAAACAAGAAAAGACACGAAGAAAAAAGAGAAAACTTTCATTTTACAACCTAAAAAACAACTTCTTATTACAATTTTCCTTCATTTTCCAGGAAATCGCCCCAGATTTTTGCAGCTATTTCTACCATTCGCGCACACGGACGTTTGGCATAATACTGTGCCGTCCGAGCATCGGGGGTAGCCACAATAGGTTCTTTTTTCGACAAGCCCAACAGCTCACTGCAACGAATGGTTCCACATTCTTCCTTGAACTTTTCAGCCAGTTCCTGCACCAATTTATAGTTTGCAGCCTTTCCTTCCCTGTCTGCACCTTCCACCGCACAGCGTTCCAGGCCCGCCAACAGGAACATACCGCAAGCAGCCCCACATATTTCCCGCATACGACCGATACCTCCACCAAACGAAGCAGCCATGTGCAACGACTGTTCAAAGGTAAAACCATACATATCCGCATAGGCTCCTACGACAGACTGTGAACAGTTATATCCCTCCTTAAACAAAGCAACAGCTTTCTGTATACGCTCTTCTTTCGTCATGACTTCCTATCCTTTAGTTATTGACAACATTCAAAGGTTTTCCTTCAAGAAAAGCCTTCAAATTATTTACAGCCAATTGCATCAGGCGTACACGCGCTTCTTTCGTTGCCCATGCCTGATGTGGCGTGATAAAGCAGTTACGCGCTTTCAGTAACGGATTATCTGCACGGGGCGGTTCAGAAGAAAGCACATCCAGACCCGCAGCAGCAATCTTGCCACTGTTCAAAGCATCGGCCAAATCCTGTTCATTCACCAAGCCTCCACGACCGGTATTAATCAAAATAGCGGACGGCTTCATCAGTTCCAGTTTACGGGCATCCACCAGTTCACGGGTTGTCTCCGTCAACGGGCAATGCAGGCTCACAATGTCACACTTGCGGAACAATTCATCCATCGAAGGACACTTGTGCACCTCGGCAGGAAGTTCCATGGCCGACTTACGGGTATAAGCATATATCTCCAGTCCAAAACCGGCTGCAATACGCGCCGTAGCCCGTCCCGTATTTCCAAAACCGATAATCCCTATCTTTTTGCCATCAAGTTCATGCAATGGGGCATCCCAGAAAGAAAAATCGGCCTGACTACTCCATTTTCCATTACTTACTTCCTGAGCATAGTATCCCACACGCTGCACAATGTTCAGAATATGTGCAAACGCCATCTGAGCCACCGAGCTGGTGCTATAAGCCGGAATGTTCGTCACCACAATCCCCTTTCGGGCCGCAGCAGCCACATCCACTACATTATATCCTGTAGCCAATACACCTATGTATTTCAATGCAGGCAGCTTTTCAAGCACAGCCTCATCCAGCACTACTTTATTCGTAAATACCACTTCGGCCCCCTCCGCTCTTTTGCAGACATCTTTCGGAGCCGTACGCTCATACACGGTCACTTCACCCAATTCTTTCAAGGGTTCCCATGACAAGTCGCCCGGATTCAATGTATATCCGTCTAATATTACAATCTTCATATCTTTCTTCTTAAAACTATATATTCATATTATTCTTTAAAACGCTCCCCCCACAGGCTCACCATCCGCTCTTTCAGCTTCTGCTCAGAAGGGTTATCCTGTGCATGCCAGATACGCTGTGTACGAATCTCTTCCGGAAGAAAATCCTGCTTGACAAAATTTCCCTTATACGCATGCGCATACTTATAGTCCTTTCCATATCCCAACTGTTTCATAAGCTTGGTAGGCGCATTGCGCAGATGAAGCGGAACCGGAAGGTTTCCCGTCTGCCGCACCAGTTCCAAAGCCGAATTGATTCCTTCATAAGCCGAATTGCTTTTCGGACTGGTAGCCAGATACACCGTAGCCTCAGCCAATGGAATCCGTCCTTCCGGCCAGCCGATTTTCATCACCGCATCGAAAGCTGCATTGGCCAGCAAGAGTGCATTCGGATTGGCCAGACCAATATCTTCTGAAGCAGAAATTACCAGACGACGGGCTATAAAGGCCGGATCTTCTCCTCCTTCTACCATACGAGCCAGCCAATACAAGGCTCCATCGGGATCACTGCCACGAATGGACTTGATGAAAGCGGAAACAATATCATAATGCATCTCGCCTTCCTTGTCATAGGCCAAAGGATTCTGCTGCAAACTTGACACCACTTTTTCATCGGTAATAACCACCGGATTGGCTGTATCTGCCTCTATCACAAGTTCCAGAATGTTCAGCAACTTACGCGCATCGCCTCCGGAATAACGCAACATGGCATCTGTTTCCTTCAGCTCTACCTGCCGTTCTTTCAGTATCGGGTCTTTGGTCAAAGCCAGATGAAGCAGTTCAAGCAAATCTTCCTTTTCCAGCGACTTGAGCACATACAACTGGCAACGGGAAAGCAACGGCCGGATTACTTCGAACGACGGATTCTCGGTGGTGGCCCCTATCAACGTCACCACTCCCGTTTCTACCGCACCTAACAATGAATCCTGCTGTGACTTACTGAAACGGTGAATTTCATCAATAAACAATATCGGACTTTGCTGGGAAAAGAAACGGTTGGCCTTCGCCTTTTCTATCACCTCACGTACTTCCTTCACTCCCGAAGTAACCGCACTCAATGTATAAAAAGGAACTTCCAGCCGGTTCGCTACAATCTGTGCCAGGGTGGTCTTCCCCACCCCCGGTGGCCCCCACAAAATAAACGAAGAAATCCGCCCCGCTTCAATCATCCTGCGCAACACGGCCCCTTCTCCCACCAGATGTTTCTGGCCAATATATTCATCCAGCGTCTTCGGACGCATTCTTTCAGCCAATGGTTGTGCCATAGTTATACCTAAATTAATATCCCCCAAAGATACGGAAAGTTTCTGAATACACACAAGGAAAACCTGCTCCGACACACAAAAATCACACGATGAAACACAACTGAAATGCAAATGTAAGGGCAAAAAAAAAAGGCGCTTTTCACAAAGGGCCTTTTTAAGTTTTCAATAGGTATTAGTTTTTTTTCTTAAGGTAAAAAGATTGTTTTCAGGATAACGGCACAAAGATGCGGCCTTTTTTTCAGGTAACCAAATAAAAAAACATGTCATAAAACACATTCTGCGTTTTTTTTCATTTTCTTTCCTTTGGCATTATTAACAACATGCATCTTCGCGCTCTACAAAGATAAGCAAATTTAAGTAAAAGGATATGCTTTCGAAGAAATATTCTTCCCATTTATCCATAAGGAGATTATTTTTACTATTTTTGCAGAGTTAAAAGAAAAAACAAAAAGTTTCCGTATGACAGAAATGAATACAACCGAAATTTCAGAAAAGAAAAGCCTGAATTTCATTGAACAAATTGTAGAGAAAGACTTGCAGGAAGGTAAAAACGGTGGCAGAATCCAAACCCGTTTCCCGCCAGAGCCTAACGGATACTTGCACATCGGACATGCAAAAGCCATTTGTCTGGACTTCGGAATCGCACAGCGATACGGAGGAACCTGCAACTTGCGTTTCGATGATACAAACCCGACGAAAGAAGATGTAGAATATGTAGAAGCCATCAAGGAAGACATCCAATGGCTGGGCTTCCAGTGGGGAAATGAATATTATGCTTCCGACTATTTCCAGCAACTCTGGGATTTCGCTATCCGTCTTATTAAAGAAGGGAAGGCATATGTAGACGAACAGACGTCAGAAGAAATCGCAGCCCAGAAAGGTACACCTACCCAACCGGGAACGGAAAGCCCTTATCGCAACCGCCCGATTGAGGAAAGCCTGGAACTGTTCCAGAAAATGAATGCCGGAGAAATTGAAGAAGGTAAGATGGTGCTGCGCGCCAAGATTGACATGGCCAACCCGAACATGCACTTCCGCGACCCGATTATCTACCGTGTGGTAAAAACTCCTCACCACCGTACCGGTGACAAATGGAAGGCTTACCCGATGTATGACTTCGCACACGGACAGAGCGACTTCTTCGAAGGAGTAACACATTCATTGTGTACACTGGAATTCGTAGTACACCGTCCGCTTTATGATTTGTTTGTAGACTGGGTGAAAGACGGAAAAGACCTGAATGACAACCGCCCGCATCAGTATGAGTTCAACAAACTGAACCTGAGCTATACGCTGATGAGTAAGCGTAACCTGCTGACACTGGTAAAAGAAGGACTGGTAGACGGATGGGACGACCCACGTATGCCGACCATCTGCGGTTTCCGTCGTCGTGGATACTCTCCAGAGTCTATCCGCAAATTCATTGACAAAATCGGATATACTACATACGATGCACTGAACGACTTTGCTTTGCTGGAAAGTGCTGTTCGTGAAGACCTGAACGCACGTTCTACCCGCGTATCTGCCGTACTGAATCCGGTGAAACTGATTCTGACCAACTATCCGGAAGGACAAGTAGAAGAAATGGAAGCCATCAACAATCCGGAAGATTTGAGTGCCGGCACACATACCATTGAGTTCAGCCGTGAATTGTGGATGGAACGCGATGACTTCATGGAAGACGCACCGAAGAAATATTTCCGTATGACTCCGGGACAGGAAGTTCGTCTGAAAAATGCCTACATCGTAAAATGTACCGGCTGCAAGAAAGACGAAAACGGAAATGTGGTGGAAGTGTATGCAGAATACGACCCGAACACAAAGAGCGGTATGCCGGAAGCTAACCGTAAGGTGAAAGGTACACTCCACTGGGTAAGCTGCAACCACTGCCTGAAAGCAGAAGTACGTTTGTACGACCGCTTGTGGAAGGTAGAAAATCCGCGTGATGAAATGGCAGCTATTCGTGAAGCTAAAGGATGCTCTCCATTGGAAGCTATGCAGGAAATGATTAATCCAGACTCATTGAAAGTGCTGAACGAATGCTACGTAGAGAAATTCCTGGCAAATGCCAAACCACTTGATTATCTGCAGTTCCAGCGTATCGGCTACTTCAATGTGGACAAAGATTCTACTCCTGACCACCTGGTATTCAACCGTACCGTATCATTAAAAGATACATGGAGCAAAATCAATAAATAAAAGTGAGGTGATAAAACAACTCACTCTACTACGCTGATTTTAAACAATTTAAAAAGTAATAAAACAATGCCCTTGCGTTCTGAATAAAACGCAAGGGCATTTCTTTTCAAACGCTTCGACGTTTAAAGTAAAACACAAGTGCGTTTGAAGTAAAATGTACTTACGTTTCACATCAAACATACTTACGTTTTTTCTCTTCCCTTATTTTTATAAAAATCATAAGAATACCGCAGAAAAGACTCTTAAAGTCTCTCCTGCGGCATCGTATATCTCATTAAGAAAGTTCTTAACGAACCGGTGTCTTAGCAGAAAGTTTCTCCAGGAAATACACTAAGAAAAAGCCTACTACCATCAGCACTACTGCTTCGGGCACATGTGCATTGGGCAATATATTGTTTTCTATCAATGGCTTTACTTCTCCGTGGCTGTCGACAAAAGTCTCTACCACCTCTTTCCAAGGCCAAACCTTATTCAATGAACCCAGCATGAAACCTGTCAGTACCGCCAGTGTGATGTTGCGGAAATGTGCCAGTGCATACGACAAAATACGTGAGAAAGAAGTAATTCCGATGCAGGCACCTGCGCCAAATACAGCTATCACCACTACATCAAGCGTCTTCACTGCATCCATAATGAAAAAATATTTACCCAGCAACACCAGAATAAAACTACCGGAAATACCCGGAAGAATCATAGCACAAATGGCAATGGCACCACACAAGAAAATGAAAAGCAAATTAGAAGGTGTTTCGGCCGGAGTTGCCACTGTAATATAAAAAGCGACCACCGCCCCTATCACAAAAGCCACCCAGGTTTTCCAGCTCTTCCACTCTTTAATGTCTTTCGATACAAACCAGGTAGATGCCAGCACTAGTCCAAAAAAGAACGACCAGACCAATATCGGCTGATCCACTAACAGCCATGTAATCAGCTTAGCCAATGAAAAAACACTGATACCGATACCCGCCAGCAGGAAAAACAAAAAATTACCATTGATTTTCTTCCAGAAAGTCGCCCATTTTCCTGAAAAGAAAAGTTTCAAGCTTTCCAGATTAATACTTTTAATCGAATTAATCAGTTCGTCATAAATACCTACAATAAAAGCAATGGTTCCTCCTGACACTCCGGGAACTACATCGGCAGCTCCCATCCCCATTCCTTTTAACATCAGAACTGCATAGTCTTTCAGTTTTCGTTCCATCAATTTTTATCCATATATGATTAGCGAATGCAAAGTAAGCGAAAAAAATGCTCCTTACCAGCATTCTCCGAAACATTTTATGGTTTTTATTGTTATATTTATGACGAATATTCAAAAATAGAATCATTATGGCTACAACTTTATTTCAAGGAACTCCCGTAACACTGGCCGGAGAGTTTATACAAAAAGGGGCACAAGCTCCCGATTTTTCACTGGTAAAAGGTGATTTAAGCACTTTTTCTCTGGCAGACGCCAAAGGAAAATTTGTAGTATTGAACATTTTCCCCAGCATGGACACCGGAGTATGCGCTGCTTCCGTACGTAAATTCAACAAACTGGCTGCCGGAATGGAAAATACGTTGGTACTGGCTATTTCGAAAGACCTTCCGTTTGCACAAGGCCGTTTCTGTACGGCTGAAGGAATTGAAAACGTCACTCCTTTGTCTGATTTCCGCTATACTTCTACTTTCGGAAAAGACTACGGAGTACTGATGACCGACGGTCCGCTGTGTGGACTATTGGCTCGTGCCGTGGTTATTCTCAATCCGGAAGGAAAAGTTATCTACACCCAACTGGTACCGGAAATCGTAGAAGAACCGGATTACGATGCCGCATTGGCTGCACTCAAATAAAATTTAAAGGTATACAAAAAGAAAAGGGACAGTCCGAATTTTCACGCCTGTCCCTTTTCTTTTTATCTCTTATCAATCTTTCTTATTCCGCAGAAAATTCCTTGATTCGCTGTTCTTCCGTCAGACGGCATACCAGCAACGTATTATCTTTTTCAGCTACAATATAACCGTCAAGTCCCTGTACTACCACCTTTTTCTCCTGAGTAGTATGCACGATACAATTTCGCGATTCATACATTTTTATATTCGAACCTATGCAGACATTGTTATGCGCATCACGTTTGGAGTTTTCATGAAGAGATCCCCACGTACCCAAATCACTCCATCCAAAAGAAGCTGGAAACACATAAATTTCGTCAGCCTTTTCCATCACAGCATAGTCTACCGAAATATTTTCACACGTCGGGAAAAGCTCATCCACCATCTCCTGTTCCTTGTCTGTATAATAATAAGGAAGCAGGCGTTCGAACACCCTTGCCATGGCAGGCTGATACACACGGATGGCATTAACAATGGTATTGACATTCCATACAAAGATTCCCGCATTCCAGAAATAATTGCTACGCTGCAAATAGCGTTCTGCCGTAGCCAGATCCGGTTTTTCACGGAAAGCATCTACCCGATAAATTTCCTTATTGGAAGGACAAGCCATCGACAAATCAGCTTCAATGTAACCGTAACCTGTTTCCGGACGGTTCGCTTTCATACCCAATGTGACAATGGCATCCGAGTCGGCCGTAAACTTCATGGCCGATGTAACTACACGTCCAAACTCCCGCACATTCATCACGATATGGTCGCTCGGTGTCACCACGATATTGGCTTTCGGATTACGTGCCTTGATTTTCCAGCTCACATACGCAATACAAGGCGCTGTGTTACGGCGGCAAGGCTCCAACAAAATATGATCAACAGGAACCTCAGGGAGCTGTTCTTTTACAATCTCCGCATATTTGGCTGAGGTTACCACCCATACATTTTCCGGCAGACATACATCTTTAAAACGATCGACGGTCAATTGAATGAGCGTACGTCCACAACCCAGCACATCAATAAACTGCTTGGGCATTTCTGGACTACTCATCGGCCAAAAGCGACTGCCTATGCCTCCGGCCATAATGACCACATGGTTATTCATTGGATTCATAACAAACTTTTCTTGGTAACTTCGCAAAGTTAACTCATTAATTTGAATATTTCCTATCTTTGCAAAAAATTATCAACTGAAAATGAGAACATATCCATGCGTCCTGACCATCGCCGGATCTGACTGTAGCGGTGGCGCAGGCATACAAGCCGATATCAAAGCTATATCCGCCCTGGGAGCATATGCAGCCAGTGCCATTACCGCCATCACCGTGCAGAATACACTCGGAGTAAAAGGCATTCACCCTGTTCCCCCCGCTTACGTAAAAGGACAAATAGAGGCCGTTATGGACGACATACGCCCGAAGGCTATAAAAATCGGAATGATCAATGATGCCGAAATCGTAAAAGTAATCGCAGAAGCCATTCTTAAATATCATCCTGAATACGTGGTGTTCGACCCGGTTATGGTGTCGACCAGCGGATGCAAACTGATGGAAGACGAAGCGATAGAAGCCATTACGACCCAGCTTATTCCTCTGGCCAGCCTCATCACTCCTAATCTGAGTGAAGCTGAAATCTTGGCCGGACAAAAAATCAGCAACGTGGAAGATATGAAGCGTCAGGCAAAAGAAATGCTGAAACTGGGATGCAAAGGAGTGCTCATCAAAGGAGGACATCTGGATGGAGGACTGATGTGCGATGTATTACAAACAAACACGGAAGAAACTCCTTACTTGTTTACAGCCCCGAAAGTAGACAGCCAGAATACACACGGCACGGGATGTACCTTGTCTTCTGCTATCGCCACATTCCTGGCATTGGGAGAACCTATGTCCGCCGCAGTAGAAAAAGCCAAACAATATGTATATAAAGGTATTGAATCTGGAAAAGACGTTTGCATTGGAGACGGACACGGACCATTGAACCATTTCCACTCTCCCGTCGCCATGCACATTTTCGACAAAAATGAGTAATATCTCAAAAGAATCATTACCTTTGCAGACAATAACTTATAAACAAGAAAGATAATCATTATGAAAGCATTTGTATTTCCTGGACAAGGAGCACAATTCGTAGGTATGGGAAAAGACCTGTACGAAAACTCTCCGCTCGCTAAAGAATTATTCGAGAAAGCCAATGATATTTTAGGTTACCGCATTACAGACATTATGTTCGAAGGTACTGACGAGGACTTGCGTCAGACTAAGGTAACACAGCCTGCTGTATTCCTGCACTCTGTAATCTCTGCATTGTGCATGGGCGATGCTTTCCAGCCGGAAATGACAGCCGGACACTCTTTGGGTGAATTTTCTGCTTTGGTAGCTGCCGGTGCTTTGTCATTCGAAGACGGATTGAAACTGGTGTATGCACGTGCCATGGCTATGCAGAAAGCATGCGAAGCTCAGCCGTCTACTATGGCCGCCATCATCGCATTGCCCGACGAGAAAGTAGAAGAAATCTGTGCTTCAGTTGCCGCTGAAGGAGAAGTTTGTGTGGCAGCCAATTACAACTGCCCGGGACAGATTGTTATTTCTGGTAGCATCGAAGGTATCAACAAGGCTTGCGAACTGATGAAAGCTGCAGGTGCCAAACGTGCCCTCCCGCTGAAAGTAGGTGGTGCGTTCCACTCTCCGCTGATGGACCCAGCTAAAGTGGAACTGGAAGCCGCTATCAACGCTACTGAATTCCACACCCCGAAATGCCCGATTTATCAGAACGTGGATGCACTTCCACACACTGATCCGGCTGAAATCAAGAAGAATCTGGTGGCACAGCTTACCGCTTCTGTACGCTGGACACAGACTGTACAGCAAATGATTGCCGATGGAGCTGATGACTTCACAGAATGTGGTCCGGGTGCGGTATTGCAGGGATTAATCAAGAAAATCAACAAAGACGCCAATGCGCACGGAATAGCATAATCAGGCCATGAGTCTGACAAGGGCACGAATTATACAAGGCAGACGGATTCTCTTTTTTATCCGTGCGAAAGTATAATTCGTGCTTTTTTCGTTTTTAAAATTATTCAAGCATTATGGAAACAACAGAAAAGATTATCATATACCAAGTTTTTACCCGCTTGTTTGGTAACCAGAACAAGACTTGTCGTCCGAATGGCAGCCTTGAAGAAAACGGATGTGGAAAGATGAATGATTTTACCAAACAAGCCTTACACGAAATAAAAAAATTAGGCGCTACGCACATCTGGTACACCGGACTGATAGCACATGCTTCACAAACAGATTATACCGCATACGGCATTTCTAAAAACCATCCTTCCATTGTGAAAGGGAAAGCAGGCTCTCCGTATGCCATCCGCGATTATTATGACATAGACCCTGACTTGGCCGAGCATGTAGACAAGCGTATGGAGGAATTCGAACATTTGGTTACACGCAGCCATGAATGCGGACTGAAGGTCATCATGGATTTTGTTCCTAACCATGTGGCACGTCAGTACCACTCTCTAGCCAAACCGGCTGGTGTAAAGGATTTGGGTGAGGAGGATGACTGCTCTCAGGATTTCAATCCACAAAACAATTTCTACTATATACCGGGACAAAAGTTAGCAGGCGAAATTGACCTTTATGACCCAGAACAAGGGAACTATGAGGAAATGCCGGCCAAGGCTACCGGAAACGACCGCTTTGATGCATGGCCCAACCGGAACGACTGGTATGAAACCATCAAGCTGAATTATGGGGTAGATTACCTGCATCACACCGGAGGACATTTCGACCCGATTCCGGACACCTGGAAAAAAATGGAGGACATACTGAGCTACTGGGCTGGAAAAGGTATCGACGGTTTCCGTTGCGACATGGCCGAAATGGTGCCTTGCGAATTCTGGGGATGGGTTATTCCCCGCATCAAGGCTACATTCCCACAGATTATCTTTATTGCCGAAGTGTACAACCCGAATGAATACCGTAACTATATTTACAACGGACATTTCGATTATTTATACGACAAGGTAGGACTTTATGACACGCTGAGAAACATTACTTGCGGATATGGTTCAGCCACCGGAATTACCCACTGCTGGCAAAGTGTAGATGATATTCAAGACCACATGCTCAATTTTCTGGAAAACCACGATGAACAGCGTATCGCATCCGACTTCTTTGCTGGAAATCCTTTCAAAGCTGTTCCTGCATTCATCGTATCGTCCTGTCTGCGAAGCAATCCGGTCATGGTTTATTTCGGACAGGAATTAGGCGAGAAAGGAATGGATTGCGAGGGTTTCAGCGGACAAGACGGACGAACTACCATCTTCGACTACTGGAACGTAGACAGCATTTACCGCTGGAGCAACCGCGGACGCTGGAATACACATCTGCTCAATGAAAAGGAAAAGGAGTTGCGTAAAACTTACGAAACCATCCTGCATATCTGCCAGAAAGAACAGGCTATCAGCAAAGGTGAATTCTTCGACCTGATGTATGTGAACCTGAACGGATGGCAGATGAACGAACACAAGCAGTATGCCTTCCTGCGCAAATACGGTCAGGAAATACTCTTTATTATGGTAAACTTCAGTGATACGGCAAGTCAGGTGGCAGTTAATGTACCAGCCCATGCATTTGAGTATTTCAAAATGGCTCCATCAGCCCAGTGCAATGCTAAAGACCTGCTCACCGGGAAAACAGAGAAAATCTGTTTCACCCCCGAAAGCCCCACTTGCACGGAACTGCCTGCATACGGTGGAAAGATTTTTAAACTAAAAGTAAAATAATCAACCGAAACAGGACCGATAACTTTCAAACGTAAATAGTTTTAATTTATTTTGTTTGGAAACTTAAAACAAAAAGGTATCTTTGCACAAATAGCATAACTTTGTGCAAACTATAAATACAGTTATATGGAAAAAAGTTTTCTGGCCTTCATCGAGAACAGTATTAAAAAAAACTGGGACCTGGATGCCCTGACAGACTATAAAGGTGCTACGCTACAATATAAGGATGTAGCACGTAAAATAGAAAAACTACATATTCTTCTGGAAGAAAGCGGTATTAAGCCAGGCGATAAGGTAGCTTTGTGCGGACGCAACAGTTCACACTGGGGAGTCGCCTTTCTGGCTATTCTGACTTACGGTGCGGTAGCAGTTCCTATTCTTCATGAATTCAAGGCAGACAATGTACACAATATCGTCAATCATTCCGATGCCCGTCTTCTCTTTGTAGGAGATGTGGTATGGGAATCGCTGAACGAAGCCGAAATGCCTAATCTGGAAGGTATCATTCTGATGACCGACTTTACCCTGCTGGTATGCCGAAGCAAACAGCTGGAATATGCCCGCGAGCACTTGAACGAAATGTTTGGAAAGAAATTTCCACGCAATTTCCGGAAAGAGCACGTCAACTACCGAAAAGATACTCCGGAAGAACTGGCACTTATCAACTATACTTCTGGAACGACCAGCTTCTCCAAGGGAGTAATGCTTCCTTACCGTAGCTTGTGGTCAAATACACAATTCGCGTTTGAGGTTTTAACCTTACAGCCTGGGAATAAAGTAATTTCCATCTTGCCCATGGCACACATGTACGGGCTGGCCTTTGAATTTATCTATGAATTCTGTGCTGGCTGTCATGTGTACTTCCTCACCCGTATGCCAAGTCCTAAGATTATTTTCCAGGCATTCTCGGAAGTGAAGCCCCACATTGTGATTTCTGTTCCACTTATCATTGAGAAGATTATCAAAAAGAACGTGTTGCCTAAGCTGGAAACACTGAAAATGAAACTTCTACTGAAGGTTCCTCTAATTAACGATAAGATTAAGGAAGCCGTACGTGAACACATGGTACAGGCTTTCGGTGGAAATTTCTATGAAGTCATCATCGGAGGAGCAGCTTTCAATCAGGACGTAGAAAGATTACTCAGAAGTCTGGACTTCCCATATACGGTAGGATACGGAATGACCGAATGCGGACCGATTATCTGCTACGAAGACTGGTTGCGCTACAAACCAGGATCTTGCGGAAAAGCAGCCCCACGCATGGAAATAAAGATAGATAGTCCAGACCCTCAGAATATTGTAGGAGAAATTCTTACCAGAGGAGAAAACGTGATGTTAGGATATTACAAGAATCCAGAAGCAACTGCACAGGCTATCGATTCGGAAGGCTGGTTGCACACTGGAGATTTGGGAGTAATGGATAAAGAAGGAAACGTTACGATTAAGGGACGAAGCAAGAACATGCTGCTGGGACCCTCTGGACAAAATATCTACCCGGAAGAAATTGAAGAAAAGATAAGTAACCTGCCGTATGTATGCGAAAACATTGTGATTCAGCAAAGTGATCATAAACTGGCCGCACTTATCTATCCGGACTTTGAAGAGGCATACAAACAAGGATTGACAGATAACGATATCGAAAGAATCATGGAAGAAAACCGTGTAGCTGTGAATGCGGAACTTCCTGCTTATTCTCAGATTACCCGCATCAAGATTTATCCGGAAGAATTTGAAAAGACACCAAAGAAAAGCATCAAGCGTTTCTTATACCAAGAAGTCAAGTAGCATCATGAAACGAACATTTATATCCGCGTTCTTGTTAGGAAGTATCCTGACAGGAACGCATTTATCTGCACAGGAAATCAAATCAGCTCCAGCCTTGAAAAAAGGTCCGAATGTTTCACTGAACATCACCAATAAAAAGAAATTCCCGCCCAGGACATACGTAAACCTTGGCCTATTCAGCAATTACTCTTGTCTGAACGGTTTTGGAATCAATGCGATTTCCAGCCTTCAGCATTATAACTCATACGGTATGCAGATCTCCGGATTTGCTAATGTATCTGGTCTGAAGTCTACAGGCGTACAAATCTCCGGCATTGCGAATGTAACAGGAAAAAGAGCCTGTGGGTTTATCCTTTCCGGTTTGACAAATGTCACAGGTACTTCTGCATACGGCTTATCCATTGCCGGCCTGGGAAATATTTCTGGAGGAGACATTAAAGGTGTAGGTATTGCAGGTTTGGTCAATGTCAGCGAAGATACCAGAGGACTCGCCATCTCTGGTCTGGCCAACGTAAACAAGGACATTCAAGCCGGACTCATTATTGGAGGGCTGATGAATGTTTCTGGAAATTCCTCCAGAGGTGTACAACTGACCTCTCTATTGAACGTAAGTGGAAAGTCTAACCAAGGATGGCAGGTAGCCGGTCTCGGAAACGTAAGTGTAGAAAACAAAGGGGTACAAACGGCATTACTAAATTACAGTGTAAACAATAGCGGACTACAATTGGGGGTAGGAAACGTGAATACACAGAGTAGCTCCAAAGGCTATCAGATTGGAATTGTCAATGTAAGTACAGACAGTACAACTCATCAGATTGGCTGCATCAACCTGAAACCACAAACCCGTGTACAAATGCTTATATCTGGAGGCAATGCCAATAAAGCCAGCTTGTCTATCCGGTTCAAGAATAAATATACTTATACACAAATCGGAACTGGCGCATATTATCTGGGCACAGACAACAAGCTTTCAATAAGTGGTTTCTATCGTGCAGGTGTATACCATAGTCTGACTGACAAATTAGACCTCAGTGCCGACATTGGATATTATCACATAGAATCGTTAGAAAACAAGCACAACGGATATCCGGCACGTTTATATGCTCTCGAGCCACGAATAAGTCTGGAATATAGTTTGACCAAGAAATTCGGCCTGTTCCTTGCCGGAGGGTACGGATGGACCCGGACATATGAAGGCAACCAGGCTTTTGACAAGAAAATGGTGATTGAAGCAGGAATGGTTTTGTTCTAAACAAAGCCATTCCTTTTTTATTGCAAAAGATTTTACTTATCCATCAAACTTGCAGAACGCACACGGCTCAAAGTTTCCGGTGTCATTTGCAACAAGGAAGCAATATAGACCAGAGGAGCACGCTTCAGGATTTCAGGATACAACTGAAGTAATTTATTATAACGTTCATGTGCCGGCTCAAACCGTAAAGTATCTGCCTTCACCTGAGATTCAATCAAAGAAGCTTCAAAAAGCTTACGGTAAAAAACACCTATTTCCGCATCTTTTAAAGCCAATTGTTCTATTTTATCTTTAGGAATATCCCATGCAATAGTAGGTTCCAGAGTTTCAATCATCAGACGGGTAGGTTCTTCTTTCAAATAACTTTCCAGACAAATGACTACTCCTCCTTCATAAGCGATATGCTCAGTCAAATCCTTATCATATTTAAAATAGAACTGACGTGTCAGCCCCTTTTCCAGATAAAGCATGGAACGACAAACATCGCCTTCATCCAGTATACGTTCACCTTTCTTGAATTTTCGGCAAATCAATATATCGGCCAGTTCATGAATCTGTTCCCGACTTAAAAGACACTTCATCCCGGAAACCATCCCTTTGGCTACTTCTATATTTGTCATCATATTATTCATTTATAATTATTTGACCTTGATACGATCGAAACCTTCACCAAATACACCAATAACCGCACTCTGCGAAACAAATGCCTTGGGATCAATATCTTTAATCAAACGGAAAATTGTATTGGATTCTCTTTTCTTAGCCAAGACGAACATCATCTTCACTCCATTATGTGTATAACAACCTACACCGTCAATAAATGTGACTCCACGATGCAAGTCTTTATTGATACGGGCACCTATTTCCTCATATTTACTGGATATGATAAAGAACTGCACAGACTGACGTGCACTATTTACTACTTGGTCTAATACAAAACTGGATATAAAGAGCACCACATATCCATAAACCACTTTTTCCCAATTATGCAAAACCAAATAACTTGAAGAAATAATAATCACGTCACAAATCAAGATGACCCTTCCCAACGTAATGTCACGATACTTATTGACAATAGCTGCAATAATATCAGTACCTCCTGTACTTCCATTGGCAGAGAATGCGACACCAATACCGGCCCCGCAGAAAGAAGCCCCCAGCACACACGACATAAAAGGCTGGTCATGAATCAGTTCTCCGGTGACAAACTTCTGGATTACACTCAATATAAACGTCAACGTAAAGACAGCAAATATTGTCTTCAGACAGAATTTCAACCCTAGAATCTTTAAAGCAAGAAGAAGCAGGAGAAAATTTATAATCAAATAAGTATATTGTACAGGAAAACCTGTGCCCCAATAAACGATAGATGCAATACCCGGAACCGCTCCAGATGGAATATCACTTGGCAACAGAAACACGGTCCATCCAATACCATACATAATCATACCCAAAGCAATCATTAAATAATCTTTGGTCTCTCTCAAAATTTTCTGCTTTCTAGTAGCAGGCAAAGCTGGATTCATTTTCGTTTCGATTATCTTAAAAAATTTTCAGATGCAAAAGTAAAAAAAATTCCATACAATTGACTTATATCAATTTCAAAAAATAAGAAAAATAAAGCAGGGACAATCTTTTAAAAATGACATGATTTTCGTACTTTTGCCGCCAAATAGAAGAATAAATGGCATTAGTCAACGAACACCTGCTCAAATTACCGGAAAACTACTTGTTTACCGATATAGTGAAAAGAGTTAATTCTTTTAAAGTGACACATCCCCAGGCCCGCATTATTCATTTGGGAATCGGCGACGTGACCCTTCCCATCCCTAAAGCATGTATAGAGGCTATGCAAAAAGCTGCTGGTGAATTAGGGAACCCCAACACATTCAGAGGATACGGACCTGAGCAAGGATATGACTTTCTAATCGAGGCCATCCTGAAACATGACTACGCTGCTCACGGCATTTATTTTGATGCCAATGAGATTTTCATTAGTGACGGTTCCAAATCGGATACAGGCAATATTGGCGATATATTGCGTCACGACAACAGCATCGGGGTCACAGATCCCATCTATCCGGCTTACATTGATTCAAACGTTTCATGCGGAAGAGCCGGTATACTGGAAAAAGACGGTAAATGGAGCAATGTGGTTTATATGCCTTGTCGCATAGAAAACAACTTTATCCCGGAAATTCCCAAACAGCGCATTGACATCATTTACCTATGCTACCCGAATAATCCTACTGGAGCTGTATTAAGTAAAAGTGAACTCAAGAAATGGGTAAACTATGCCATAGAGAACGATGCCCTGATTATTTTCGATGCCGCATACGAACGATATATACAAGATCCAGATATTCCTCATTCCATTTATGAAATAAAAGGAGCCAAAAAGGTGGCCATTGAATTCCGCAGTTTTTCGAAAACTGCAGGTTTCACGGGTGTACGGTGTGGATACATGGTAATTCCTAAGGAAGTTACAGCCGCTACTTTAGAAGGAAAACGAATTCCTTTGAACAAATTATGGCTCAGAAGACAATCTACCAAATTCAACGGTGTATCTTATATCACCCAACGAGGAGCAGAAGCTATCTATACTCCTGAAGGAAAAGAGCAAGTGAAAGCCATGGTACAATATTACATGGACAATGCCCGAATCATGAAAAAGATGCTCTCGAAGACAGGTATACAATTTTTTGGAGGAGAAAACGCTCCGTATCTATGGATAAAGGCACCAGACAACCAGACTTCCTGGAAGTTTTTCGACAAGCTTCTGTACGAAGCTCAGGTAGTAAGTACCCCCGGGGTTGGTTTTGGGCCAAGCGGAGAAGGATATGTACGTCTGACATCTTTCGGTGAACGCCATCAATGCGAAGAAGGCATCCAACGAATTTGCCAGTGTCTGTAAACGAAAACAACTAATATAGCAATCAAATAACCAAATAAGAAATAAGGTATTATGTCAAAATTAAGATTCAGAGTAGTAGAAAAGGCATTTCACAAAAAACCGGTAGAAGTGGCCTCGCCAGCAACACGCCCAAGTGAATACTTTGCAAAATATGTATTCAACCGCGAAAAAATGTTCAAATATCTGCCGAGCAACGTATATGCCAAACTCATTGATGTGATTGACAACGGTGCCACCCTCGACCGCAGCATTGCCAATGCCGTAGCCGACGGAATGAAAAAATGGGCTATCGAATTAGGGGTGACTCATTATACACACTGGTTCCAACCGCTGACAGAAGGTACAGCCGAAAAGCATGATGCTTTCGTGGAACACGATGGAAAGGGAGGCATGCTGGAAGAATTTTCAGGTAAATTGCTCGTTCAGCAGGAATCAGACGGTTCTTCATTCCCCAATGGAGGTATCCGTAATACATTCGAAGCCCGCGGATATAGTGCATGGGATCCGTCTTCACCTGTATTCGTGGTAGACGACACCTTGTGCATCCCCACTGTATTCATTGCTTATACCGGAGAATCACTCGACTATAAGGCTCCGTTGCTGAAAGCACTGCGCGCCGTAAACAAAGCTGCCCTGGATGTGATGCACTACTTTGACCCTTCTGTAAAGAAAATCATCTCTTATTTGGGATGGGAACAAGAATACTTCCTGGTAGACGAAGGCCTGTATGCTGCCCGTCCGGACTTGCTGCTGACAGGCCGCACCCTGATGGGACATGAAGCCTCCAAAAACCAACAGTTGGAAGACCACTATTTCGGAGCTATTCCAAGTCGTGTAGCTGCTTTCATGAAAGATTTGGAAGTTCAGTCACTGGAACTGGGTATTCCGGTTAAGACACGTCATAACGAGGTTGCTCCAAATCAGTTTGAGCTTGCCCCTATTTACGAAGAATGTAACCTGGCAGTAGACCACAACATGTTGGTCATGTCACTCATGAGAAAAATAGCACGTAACCATGGTTTCCGTGTACTACTTCACGAAAAGCCGTTCAAAGGTGTAAACGGTTCCGGTAAGCACAACAACTGGTCACTTGGAACCAACACCGGCACTTTACTAATGGCCCCAGGAAAAACTTCCGAAGAAAATCTGCGTTTCATCACCTTCGTAGTAAATACCCTGATGGCTGTTTACCGTCACAACGGGTTGCTGAAAGCTTCTATCATGAGCGCCACCAATACTCATCGTTTGGGCGGTCATGAGGCTCCTCCTGCTATTATTTCTTCTTTCTTAGGAACACAACTCAGCAAAGTACTCGACCATCTGGAAGAAAGTACCAATGACGACTTAGTTTCTTTAGGAGGCAAACAGGGTATGAAACTGGATATTCCTCAGATTCCGGAACTGTTGATTGACAATACAGACCGTAATCGTACTTCTCCTTTTGCATTTACAGGAAACCGTTTTGAATTCCGCGCACCGGGTTCAGAAGCAAACTGTGCCAGTGCCATGATTGCCCTGAATACAGCGGTAGCCGAACAGCTCATTGAATTCAAGAAAGAAGTAGACGAACTGATAGAAAAAGGGGAACCTAAAATTTCTGCTATCATTCAGGTGGTTCGCAAATGTATCAAAGAATGTAAACCGATTCGCTTTGACGGTAACGGCTACAGCGATGAGTGGAAGGTAGAAGCAGCACGACGCGGTTTGGACTGCGAAACCAGCTGCCCGGTAATTTTCGATAATTACCTGAAGCCGGAAAGCATTCGTATGTTCGAATCAACTGGTGTCATGACCCGCAAAGAGCTGGAAGCCCGTAACGAGGTGAAATGGGATATGTACACCAAGAAAATCCAGATTGAAGCCCGCGTTTTGGGTGACCTGGTTATGAATCACGTAGTTCCGGTAGCCATTGAATACCAGACAAAATTGATAGACAATGCATACAAGATGAAATCGCTGTTCTCTGAAGAAGAAGCTCAGACTTTGTCTGCTGAAAACTTAGCTATCATCAAGGAAATTTCAGAACATACTTCCTTCATCAAGAAGCATGTGGATGAAATGGTAGAAGCCCGCAAAGTGGCTAACCGCATTACCAGCGAACGTGAAAAAGCCATTGCTTATCACGATACGGTAGCTCCGATGCTGGAACAAATCCGTTACCACATCGACAAGCTGGAACTGATTGTCGACGATCAGATGTGGACACTTCCGAAATATCGCGAGCTGTTGTTCGTTCGATAATTTCCGAGATACAAGTCCTACCATTATTTTATCATCCCCGAAAGACTTTTATCGGCCCAATTGGCCCTGAAAGCCTTTCGGGGATTCCTTTTCTATATACTTTTTCTAACATTTTGTCCGACACGCAAAGATTATTTTCTACAAAGTATATATCTTTGCAGCATGGAATGGCTAATTAATTTATTTGTGGAACAATCCGCCCTTCAGGCGGTCATCATACTATCCCTGATCATAGCAATCGGACTAGGATTAGGGAAAATTCATATCTGCGGCATCTCCCTTGGAGTCACATTTGTATTCTTCACTGGAATCTTGGCAGGCCATTTAGGTCTCGCCATCGACCCGCAAATGCTCAGTTACGCGGAAAGTTTCGGACTTGTTCTTTTTGTCTATTCATTGGGATTACAAGTCGGACCTGGATTTTTCAGTTCATTTCAGCGAGGCGGATACCGTCTGAACCTATTAGGATTAGGAGTCATTTTTCTAGGCACAATAATGGCTGTGGTTCTAAGCATGACCACTTCAATCGGTTTGCCTGACATGGTAGGTATTCTTTGTGGAGCCACCACCAACACTCCTGCCTTAGGTGCCGCACAGCAGACACTGAAGCAATTAGGAGAGCCTACCAGTGGAGCTGCCCTCAGCTGTGCCGTAACCTATCCGCTCGGAGTTGTGGGTGTTATTTTTGCCATCGTAGCTATCAGAAAGTTTTTTGTACGCCCGTCCGACATGCAGGAGCATGAACATGACGATTCCAATCACACGTACATTGCTACTTTTCAAGTACATAATCCTGCCATCTTCAACAAAAGCATACAAGATATTGCTCAGGTAGGCTATCCCAAATTCGTCATCTCACGACTTTGGCGTGAAGGCACAGTCAGCATTCCAACTTCTGAAAAGATACTGAAAGAGAACGACCGTATTCTGGTTATCACAACCGAAAAAGATGCACCCACACTGACCATTTTGTTCGGTGAGCAGGAAAAACGGGATTGGAACAAAGAAGACATCGACTGGAATGCCATCGACAGCAAGCTGATATCCAAGCACATTATCGTCACCCGACCGGAAATCAACGGAAAGAAACTGGGTTCCCTTCGTCTACGCAACACGTATGGTATCAATATCAGCCGTGTGCTACGAAGCGGTGTGCAACTGCTGGCCACTCCGGGACTGGTTCTGCAATTAGGTGACCGCCTGACGGTAGTAGGTGAAGCAGCAGCCATTCAGAATGTGGAGAAAGTATTGGGAAATACCGTAAAAACACTTAAAGACCCTAACTTAGCCTCTATTTTTATCGGTATCATATTGGGACTTATCGTAGGGTCTATTCCTATTGCTATTCCAGGTATAAGTTCACCTGTTAAACTAGGATTGGCAGGCGGACCAATTGTAATCGGTATCCTGATTGGAGCCTACGGGCCTCGCCTGCATCTGGTGACTTATACCACCCGCAGTGCCAACCTGATGCTCCGAGGTATTGGATTGTCTCTCTATCTAGCTTGCCTTGGACTGGATGCCGGCGCACACTTTTTTGAAACCGTCATGCGTCCGGAAGGAGCCTTATGGATAGGCATCGGATTCCTGATAACCTTTATTCCTGTCGTTATCATGGCTTTGGTATCCCTTCGCCTATGCAAAATGGATTTCGGCAATACATGCGGCATGCTGTGTGGAAGTATGGCCAACCCTATGGCACTGAACTATGCCAACGACATTATTCCAGGAGATGAACCTTCGGTAAGCTACGCAACGGTCTACCCTCTCGGAATGTTTACCCGCGTCATCATCGCACAATTAGTGCTTATGTTATTTTTATAGAAACTTTTAAACCACTCGATATCATGAGAACCTACAAACAAATTACCCCGGAAATGATACAGAAGGACATCCGCTATCTGGAACTTCTTTCACACGATTTCCCTAACCTGGCTGCAGCCAGCACGGAAATCATCAATCTGGAGGCTATTCTGAACCTTCCGAAAGGAACGGAACATTTTCTAGCCGACTTGCACGGGGAATACGAAGCTTTCCAGCATGTGCTCCGCAATGCTTCCGGAGCTATCAAACGGAAGGTAAACGAGATTTTTGGCAACAACCTCCGCGAAATGGAGAAAAAGGAACTCTGTACGCTGATTTATTATCCGGAACAAAAGTTACAACTGGTAAAGGAAGTGGAAACAGACCTCGTAGACTGGTATGTCATCACCCTAAACCAACTGGTAAAAGTCTGCCAAAATGTTTCATCCAAATATACACGTTCAAAGGTACGCAAGGCACTGCCTGAAGAATTCTCCTACATCATTCAGGAATTGCTTCATGAAAGTCCTATGGACCCCAACAAGCAAGCCTATATCAATGTAATTATCCGTACCATCATTGACACACGCCGTGCCGACGACTTCATCATAGCATTGTGTAACCTAATACAGAGATTGACCATTGACTCTCTACACATCCTGGGAGATATCTTTGATCGTGGGCCTGGTCCTCACATCATCATGGACACGCTTTGTGACTACCATAACTTCGACATCCAATGGGGAAATCACGACATCCTCTGGATGGGAGCCGCTTCAGGAAATGACTGCTGTATTGCCAACGTACTACGTCTGGCCATGCGTTACGGTAACCTTCCGGCATTGGAAGACGGATACGGCATCAACCTGCTTCCGCTGGCTACCTTTGCCATGGAAGTCTACGCCAACGACCCATGCGAATACTTTGCTCCTAAAATTGCCCCCGAAAGCAGTTCATACAATGACAAGACCTTACGGCTTATCTCACAGATGCACAAGGCCATCACCATTATCCAGTTCAAACTGGAAGCTGCTGCCATCCGGCGTCATCCGGAATTTGACATGGACAGCCGTCTGCTGTTGCACCACATTGACTTCAAGCGGAAAGTATTCCAGCTAGACGGAAAAGATTACGAAATGCGCGACTGCCTGTTCCCGACCATCAACCCGGAAAACCCATACCAGTTGACGGAAGAAGAAGAGGAAATCGTACAGAAATTGCACAAATCTTTCACAGGAAGCGAAAAGTTGCGCAAGCACATGAAATGCATTTTCCGTTACGGATGCATGTACAATGTATGCAACTCGAACCTACTCTTCCACGCTTCTATGCCCATGAATGCTGACGGAACACTCAAGGAAGTTGAGATTCTTGGAAAGAAATATAAAGGAGAAGCCTTGCTCAAACGCGTTGGTCAGCTTATCCGTACGGCTTATTTTGCGGAAGAAGACAATCCGGAAAAAGCATTTGCCAGAGATTTCATCTGGTACTTGTGGTGTGGAAAGGACTCTCCCGCCTTCGACAAGAGTAAAATGGCTACCTTCGAACGATATTTCCTGACCGACAAAGAAACCCACAAAGAAGTGAAAGGCTATTATTACACCTTACGCGACCGTGAAGATGTTTGCGACATGATTCTGGATGAATTCGGTGTGGAAGGAGAACACCGCCACATCATCAACGGACATGTACCGGTAAAGGCAGTCAAGGGAGAAAAACCGATTAAGGCTAATGGTAAACTGATGGTTATCGACGGAGGATTCTCCAAAGCTTACCAACCGGAAACGGGTATTGCAGGCTACACATTGGTGTACCACTCACGCGGTTTCCAGCTTGTACAGCACGAACCCTTCACTTCTACCCAGAAAGCCATTGAAGAAGGACAAGACATTAAGTCGACCACCCAAATCGTAGAATTGAGCAGTCAGCGCATGATGGTGAAGGATACCGACAAAGGGCGTGAACTGATGGTACAAATCGGTGATTTGAAGAAACTGCTGGTAGCTTACCAGAACGGAATCATCAAGGAAAGAGGCATTTAAAAATCCGCCTTATTTAATCAAACAACAAAAGAGACTATTTCATTTGCCAGGAAATAGTCTCTTTTTTATTACACAAAATAAAAATGGCTGGCGTCCACACAATCACTTGCTCACACGCCAGCCGAAATCTAACTAACTTTTGTTTAACTATTATTTATTGCCAATATAATAGCCTAAATGAGTAGGTTGATTATAACCTATATTCTGCATCGCCTGACTCATGTCATAAGTATGATCTGTCATGAGATGAGGAAAACGATATTCTGTCGGATAATTCGTAGAGAAAATATAAATAGCTGAATGATCAGGAGAACCCATTATAACTTCCTCACGCCAGTCACCCAAGAAATCACCATAATAACAAGGATTATATTTTGTATCATGATTACCTTCATTACTTCCGTACCCTATTGCAAAATTCACAAGACGATTTTTATTTGTTCTCGGATTAGCTTTATAGCTTACAATCAACGCACGGTCAAACAACTCACGTGTTAATTCTCCAGTCCACCAAATAGCAGCATTATACATCACACCACCACCAATACCCTTAGGCATGTCAGAACTTACAGGTACATCTGTAGGACCTCCACAATTATACATACCAGAATTCATTGAAGACCAGAATTCCATATTAGGACTATCAGGGTCTACATCTGCTACAATACAGCGTCCTACATCACCACGTTTTCCGGCTCCATGAGCAGAAATCAAAGAACCATCACGTGCATCAATTACCTGACATCCATATCCAAGTCCTTGCTCTGCATATGTGTTCTCCTCTTCAAATGAAGCCACAATCTGCAATCCATCACGGTCTTTAATGAATTTACCTACATGCAAACAGTCTCCATGCCCGTTTCCTGTACACCAAAGCTCATTTCCATTGTCATCAATTGCTGCCTGTCCATACAGCACTTCATCTTTTCCATCATTATCCAAGTCTGCTACACGGAAAGCATGAGAACACATTGCCAGCCATTTTTCGTCATGATCTTTTGTATCAAACTTCCAACGGTTTTCCAGCTCTGATCCCTTTAAATCAAAGGCCCAAACCTGCCAGTTCTTGTACACACCACGAGTTACAATTAGGCTCGGATTAGAAGTTCTGGCACCTGTAGCCGGATCTGGAATTCCATCCAAATAAGCAGCTCCTATAAAGAAACGATCCATACGGTTTCCATAATCATCCCCCCAGTAATCTCCCCAATATTCAGCGCGTGCTACTTTAGAACCTTCTCCGCCACGAGGGATATTATCCGTACGTGCAATCTCACGACCATCATATCCACGACAAATTGAAATATATTCAGGGCCTTCAAAAATCAAACCACAAGTAGTAGGAAGTCCTGCACCAGAAGCCCATCCGGTACCATTTAAGTCACGAATACGATAATCATGAACTTTTCCGTCTTCTCCTGTAATCATTTTTCCATCAGCGAACTGAGTTCCTTCTGCAGAGCGGAATGCGATTTCACACAATCCATCACCATCAAAATCATACAAAATATAAGAAGTATAATGAGACCCCGAACGAATATTAACTCCCAAATCAATACGCCATAGGAAAGTTCCATCCAGTTTATAGGCTTCTAATAAAGTGGTACCATTATGCCATCCCCCCTGATTAGCCCCATCATAAGGTTCACGTTTAACCACAATTTCCATTTCACCATCACCATCCAATTCACCTACCTGAATATCATCGGCTACATAAGAACCGCTTTCCGGCAACTCAATTGTAGAAGGATTTGTGTTCAATGTAATCTTACGATAATAAGTCTGAGCCATCTCTGGAGTAAAATCACACTCACAGATTGTTTCAGTATTTCCAGATAATGTGACACGGTAATGATTTGTCTTAGTAGCATCTATATTCTCATCCAAAAAGCAAGTTGAATTAAGAAGTGCTTCTCCATTCAATTTTACTTCCTGTCCTCCATCTACTGATTTATAAATATCAAATGCCACGTTAGATGGGTCGCTTTGCAATAATCGCCAGCTAACCAAAGCCCCATGTATAAAAGTAGTAGAATTAGCATCTGCATCAGGAGTAGGATCATAGCTTACCCACATAGCCCGTCCGTCTTTTACCACTTCAGAGGGAAGTGCAGGCAACTCCTCCGTATCACCTCCAGGTTGTGGAACCGGAGTTTCTTCATCCGAACATGCGGATAATGCAAAAAGACAGACAGCGCCTAAAAAACTTGTAAATAGTCTTTTCATGATATCTTACATTTTTAAATATTTATACTTTTCCGGAATCCGGGACTTACCAGCCCGGATTCTGACCTAAATTAGGATTCTTCATTCTCTCAGATTGAGGTATCGGGAAGAGATACATCTTATCATCCCACTGACGAGTATTTACTACTGTCGAATAAGTATAAGCTGTATTATCTCCAGTTTTTGAGATTTGCAGACCTTCTATATTCACAAAATATTTGTCAGCTTCTTTCCAACGACGCACATCCCAAAAACGATGTCCTTCAAAAGCAAGCTCCACCATACGTTCTTTTTTATAAGCCTCCCAAAACGCCTCATTTGACATATTTAACGGGAAAGCAGGCATTTCAACTCCTTCACGTTCACGAGTCATACTAGCAGCCTGGCGAGCAGACATGGTGAACTCACTATCTGTTGCATCCGCACTTCCCAAGTAACGGAATACAGCTTCTGCATAATTCAAATAGAACTCTCCCAAACGATAAGTTATCCATGTATGATAAGCAGACTTATTAGTACTATTGGAACGAAGGTCGATATCTCCCTGACAATATTTTTTCAAATAATATCCAGTCGGAGTACCTCCATTAAGAGGTTGTCCGTTTGCTCCTCCCTGATAAGTATAAATCGGAGTTTCATTCCATGTAGGCCATCCTGTTTCCTCATTTACACAAATAGTCATTCTCAAACGCGGGTCACGATTTTCGTAAGGTTTTGCCGGATCAAACACCCGACTACCTTCTGCAGTCCATACCCCATCAACCAAGCGAACAGAATAACCATCAGTAGTTTCATATGCATCTACCAAATTTTGTGTCGGACAGTTACCCCCATTTCCACCTTCAATTCCTGCGGGATAATTATAAGACTCCATAGTACTGGACTCACGATTCGCGCGACGCCCAAAAATTAATTCATCTGTAGCATTCTTATAATTATTTTTATCCCATAAAGAGGCATAGTTACTAACCAGCTTCATACCACGTTCATTCACACAATAATCCAGCAATTCTTTATTCGCTGTAGCCGCACGATGCCATAATTCCGGATTATTATCCGTATTAAACAACGGACTTGCTGCATAAAGAGCGGCACGAGCTTTCAAGGCCAATACTGTAGCTTTATTTACACGACCTGTCTCGGGAGATTCGCTAGGTAATACCACATCTGCAGGAAGATTAGCATAGTCTTCAATTATCAAGTCCTTTATATCATCACATTCCGAAATAATATAATCAAAAATATCCTTAGCCGGAGTACGACTCAGTGTATTACTCTCATCCGCACTCAACAAATGATCGGTAAACGGCACATCTCCATACTGACGCACCAGATTAAAGTAAAAATAGGCACGGAGAAAACGTACTTCATACTGATAGTTATTGTAGCGGAACATCTGAGGCTTATAGTCCGCATTCTGCTCTAATTCTGGAAATGTTAATCCGAGATACTTATCCAAAAATAAGTTACAATTTGAAATACCCGAATAACATGTACTCCAAGTTCCACTTTGAGCATTGGTAGGACTCCATGAGCCATTATAGAATGTTTCAATAGAATTTCCTGTGTATGCATACTGCGACTCATCAGTAGCCGAACCTAATATTGCTCCAGAATAATTACCAAAATCAGTATCCAAATCCAGATAAATAGTAGTAATCAGGCCTCCGACATTACTAAAATTCAGCTTCACAAATTCTTCGTCATAATTATTATATTCATGGTAGTTCATTTGGTCTGAGCATGAAGCCAATGCTCCCATACACAACATACCATAGACAATTCTTCTAAGTTTCATTCTTCGTTTCTTTTAAGATTAAAAACCTACTTTCAAACCGACAATCAGACTCTTGTTCAATGGGTTTGTAGCACCATAAGATTCAGGGTCTAACACGTCAATCTTATCAAAGCACAGCAAATCAACTCCGCGCACATACAATTTTGCATCACCGATGAATTTAGTTTTCTGCAACCATGATTTAGGGAAGTTATAATAAACCTCAATGTTGCGAAGTTTCAAGAACGAACGGTCGGCCAACCACACCGTATTCGTCTGGTAGTTGTTCGTATTGCTTTGTGTACTCAAACGTGGATATCTTGCATTCTGATTATCCTCAGTCCAACGATTCTCATAATAATGAGTAGAAAGCGTTGTTGTGCTCAACAAAGGCCAGAACATACTCTTCGTATTCAAGATGGCAGAATAACGGCCTGTTCCCTGGAACTGTGCATCAAAGCCAAGTCCTTTCCATTCTGCTCCCAAATGGAACGTATAGTAAATCTCTGGAGCAACAGTGCTATAACCGATAGCCGTTACGTCATTACTGTCGATTATCTTATCTCCATTCACATCACGATACTTAATATCTCCTGGATATACAGTTCCGAAACTTTGAGGCAGGCTATTAGCAATATCATCCGCATCTTTGAAGAAACCTACAGCTTCCAAACCATAAATCTGATTCAAAGAGTGACCTGTCTGCACAAGATTATCATACATTCTAGGTTCCTCCAACTGCTCTTTAATTTCGTTGCGATTCCAGTTAAAGCTACCTCCTGCATTCAATACTACATCTCCGATACGCTTCGTATAATCAAGGCTAAACTCACCTCCCCAGCTATCTACCACACCTGCGTTTTCATACGGAGGAGTCTGTCCTAAGACAGCAGTATATTTACCTTCAGAAGATACCCAAATATTATTTCTACGCTGATAATATGCATCTACTGAAAGATTCAAACCCTTAAACAAAGTTGCATCTACACCGACATTATATTTATATCCTCTTTCATGTGTATAATTTGTGCTAGCCAAACGACTGAGTTCCGTAGTACCAAATGAAGAATCATACGCACTATTGAACATATAGCGTGTACCTGTTGTAGTGTAAATCTGATCCCAGTAATCATACACATCACTAGCCGGCAAATAATCTGCATTGATAATACCAAATGAAGCACGAAGTTTCAAGAAATCAATCCATGCTGCATTATTCATAAAATCTTCTTCAGAAAGTACCCATGCTGCAGACACTGTAGGAGAAAACGCCCATTTATGTCCTGGAGCAAGCAGACTAGAACCAGAACCAACCAAAGCCAAATCCAGGAAATAACGCTTGTCATATCCATAATGAGTAAACCATGACACATTCTGACGATAAATTGTCGTATTCAGGCCATATGAATCACGGTATTCATATTCCCACTTCAATTGAGAATACACATCATGTTTATCTGCGAAGTTTCGGTTATAACTAAATCCACCAGAAAAGTTAAACTGACGTGTCCAGTTGTTTATGCTTCCGTCTTTGCCCATTTCTGTAGGTTCACCTCCAGTCGTATGTGTATACAAAGGACCTGTTAAATCTGTATAGCTTACCGAATATCCACCGTAGGTATAAGCCTGGCTATGATCTTCCCATATAGAAGAATAGTTATCGTATGCCAGTCTGAAATTAAATCCCAAGCCTTCAGTCACAGCTGACAAGTCTTGCTCCAAAGCCAAATCAGCAAACAAGCTACGAGTATGTCCTTTTGAATAAGCAGCCCCTTGTGATTGAGCTACCGGATTCTGAGTTCCTAACCAAGTGGTATTGTTTCCTCCCCACAATCCATCTTCATCTTTAATAGGAAAAGCTGCTGCAGGCACAGTATAAATCATATCCCAAAGATTTGCAGAAGCACCCGGACGGAGGGATTCAGACAAAGTACCCAAAATATTCACTTTCAACTTTGTAGTGCTGCTCACGTCAATATCCATGTTGGTACGCAAATTTGCCCGAGAGTATTTGTTTTGTGTAGAATATCCTTCATTCATATCACCTTCTTTTACAAATCCTCTATCTGTTACCAAATCAAGCATAGAATAATAGCGGAATTTTGAGCCACCTCCACGGAATTCAATTGTATATTTATTGGAAATACCTGAATCCTTAAACGTCTCATCCAACCAGTTCACATTCGGATACAAATAAGGGAAATCTCCATTACGGAAATATTCTACTTCCTTATCTGCATAACGAGGAGACAGACCTTCATAACCACGTGCTTCATTATAAGCTTGTGCATAAGTAGCTGCATCTACAAATTCCGGTTTACGATTCATATAATTATTTACGTGATCATACGTAAATCTGATTTCCTTAGAATTGTATTTACCCCGTTTGGTTGTAATTAAAATTGCTCCGTTAATTCCTTTATAACCATACAAAGCAACCGCTGCGGCATCTTTCAGAACTGATACAGATTCTACTTCTTCAGGACTTAGCAAACTCATATCTCTTTCCAGTCCATCAACCAATATTAATGGAGAACTGCTAGACAGACTCTGAAGTCCTCTCACATAAAAAGTAGGCTCTACATCTGCATAGTTTCCTGAATTTTGCAGAACCATCATACCCATACCCTGTCCCAACAGAGAATTAGATACATTTTTAGCACTGCGCTTATCAAAATCTTCATTATAGATAGTAGATACTGCTGCTGTTGACTCAGCTCTAGTAAAAGTACGGCCTGCTCCTACATCGATAGACTGTCCTGCATAATTCAGTACGACCTTTATCAATGATTTTCCTTCTGCCTTTACCGTAGTCATACCTTTATCCACAGACACAATATTCAATTGTTGCCCAGCAGAAGCCTCTATTGAAAATTTTCCATCTTTATCAGTCTCGACTCTAGTTTCCGGCATACCTTTCACCATGACCGAAGCACCATAAACCGGATGCCCCCATTTATCGACAACCATACCTCTGATATTGTTGTCTGCATCTTGAGCACCTGCAGGAATAGCCAAACAGGCAAGGCATGCCCACATCAGATTTTTATATTTTTTCATAAAGCTATTATCAAAAATCAATTACTTATATATTTACCAATCACCAGCCAGGATTTTGAATCAGTCCATATCCCTTATTTATTTCAGTCTGAGGGAACGGTGACAAATACCATCTTGAATCAAAACCATAATCCCACCAATAACGACGGATATTATTTAATGTGAATCTCTCATAATCAAAATGAACCGGCTGAGCTGCTCCCTGATTTTGATCACCTTCAAACCATTTTGTTTCTACACGGTTTCCATTCTCATCCAAACGATAAATCAAAAGTCCGTGTAACTCTTTTTCAAACCGATCTGCACGTTTGTAGCGAATCAAATCAAAGAAACGAGCATCTTCCATACCAAGTTCACAGACACGTTCGCGCAATAACTCTTCCAGCAAATTATCCTTGTTTGAAGTCAGATTCTTTTCCGGATTACAATCCTCCAACTTACCAAGCCCCACACGCTCACGTACTTTATTAATCCAAGTCAAAGCTCCCGCATTATCTCCTTTCGACTGAAGCAATGCTTCTGCATAAGTCAAAAATATATCAGAAAGACGCAAAGTAACCCACTGACAATATTGACGCTGATACTCAGTACCCAAGTAATATTTCATATTATCATAACCTGTTGCAAAACGCATCGTTTCATCCCTTGAGTTATTTCCGGCGTCATAACCACCTACCCAAAGTTCATAAGGCTGTCCAGACATTAAACCTGCTGTATTCGACCAGTCCAGCATTTTAGGTAATCCATTTACGATGACTGTCTCATATAAACGAGGGTCTCGCGTTAATTCCAGATTATTCTCGGCCAACGTACCTGTCATGAACATTTCGTCCAACTTTCCTGCGGCTTCCGTTTCCTCCCAGTTGAATGGTTTTCCATCAGCCCATGGAAACATTTCCACATACTCTTGAGTAGGAGTGTAAGAGTTACGTCCCAAATCACTCCAGCTATGCCACATATAGGTGCTTGAGTTAAAAGCATCACCCATCTGAACTCTGACAGAATGAATGACTTCCTTACTTCCCTGATAAATATATCCCATACGATAGGCATAACGATAACCGGCAGGCGTCGTATTAACCGACTGGTTCAATTCATAAAAACCACGGGCGTTCAATTCACGCATGAAATCTTCACAAGCTTTCAAGCAGTTATCCCACAATTCCTGGCGATATCCTCCATACCATACCAGATGCTGTTGCTCGGCTTCAGATGCACCTCCAGCATAGGCCTGATTATCATTAAACAAAGGAGATGCAGCAAATTGCCAGATTTTACACTTCAACGCCATAGCTCCAGCCATAGTCCAACGTCCCACATAAGTCGCGCTTCCATCTGCACCATTTCCATAAGCCCAAGGAAGTGCCCCTGAATCAATAGCTTCGTCCAGCATCTTAATCATATAATTGACGGTCTCTTCTACCGTAGCACGCGGGCATTCATAACTCGATTCATTTCCTTCAAAAGATGCATAAAGCAGAGGAAGTCCTCCGTAATGGCGGAACATATCAAAGTAACGTACAGCTATCAAGCATTTGGCTTCTGCTATCATACGCGCCTTCTCATTAGCATCCAAATCTGGTACACGATCTATATTTTCCAACAGTAACCAACACCAGCGTACTACTTCCCAAACTTTTTCATCGTTATAGCAAAACTTATCCTGACGACGACTGTAGTTAGCTGTATGAATACCACTGTAATACTGAGAATAAAGCTGTGCATCACGCCAATGCAACTGCCAGCAATCTGTCAGAGCTTCTATTTTACCACAATACGGACTACTAGATACAGGCAAAGCCGTATCATCTTTATAAGGCAATCCATAATACTGTCTTCCATAAATAGAGTTTAAAAATTGTTGTGTGTATACCACACTTCCAAAAACCGTATCTACTGTAGCAGTACCACCCGGAGCCTTATCCAAAAATGAATTTCCGAATTTTATATCGTCCACGCAAGACGTAGCAATCAAATTCGCTGCTACACATGCGCCGAACAGAAGTTTATATCCTAATTTCATATTTTCTATCTTTTATTATTTAGAATCCAAGTTTCAAACTCAAAGTATAAGTCTTTGACAACGGATAAGAAGGAGCATTTGAAGCTCTGGTTTCCGGATCGCCCCACATATAAGGCGTCAATGTCCACAAATTATAACCACTAAATGCCAGCTGGAAAGTATTTAACCCCAACTTCTTCATTATTGGAAGATTAAAATTATAAGCAACCTGTAAAGTCTTCAAGCGCAAATATTTTGAATCCTGCTCATACAATGTAGAAGTGGCATAGTTATTATCACGATTCACAAAGGTAGCACGAGGATACTTGGCACTCTGCGACGGATTATCTTCTGTCCATGTATTATCCAGGTGGTATGCCAGCAAACCTCCCTGAGAAGCATCAGAAGATGAATAGAAAGGCTGACGGAACACATCTGAAATCATACGGCTCACATTCCAAGCACCAGTCCATTGCGTATTAACTTCCCAGTTTTTCCAGCTAAAGCCAAGCGTTACACCTGCCATATATTCCGGATCATCTGTATAACCGTAGTCGTAACTCATATCATTTGCGTCTATCTTTCGGTCACCATTCAAATCGACATACACGGCATCTCCATCACGCAAGGTCTGAATTTGTTCCGGATAAGGACGATTAAATGTCTGTTCATACAACTCAGGAGTCAGTTCATCATAATAACGGAAGAATACATACTGCGAACGTGCTCCAATACGATGGCCTTTCGTATATTGATAATCATAGCTCTGAGGAGCTTGTTTATCTTCCAGAATTTCATTCTGGTTATAAGAAAGATTAAACGTTGCCCAATACCGGAAATTATCTCCAATCTTATCATTCCAGTTTAATGACAATTCCCATCCCCAACTCTTTACTTCACCAAGATTTGCATAAGGAACTGTAAAACCAAGTAAGCCTGGAGCTGTACCGTCTATCAAAAGAATATCTTTACGATGTTCCTGATAATAGTCTACAGATGTACGCAAACGATCATCAAAGAAATTCATATCTACACCATAGTTCTGCTTTAAGGCTGTTTCCCATCCTACATCAGCATTATTCTTTGACGACTCTATTGCACCAAGACTGGCCGTACTATTCTCAATACCAAATGAATAGCCATATCCTCCATTTCTATTAGGCAAACTTCCATTATTCACCTGATATGGGTCGGCCAGATAAAGGAATCGCAGACTGGCATCAGACGGTTTATCATTACCAACCAAACCGACACTGGCACGCAGCTTGAAGAAACTAACCCAAGGCTTTAATGGCTGGAACCATTTTTCTTCACTCATAATCCAGCCGATAGACCCTGCAGGGAAAGTACCAAAACGACGTTCTGGCGCAAAGTTTTCAGAACCATTGTAGCCAATATTGAATTCTGCCATATAACGGCTCTTCCAGTCGTAAGTAATACGGCCAACCAATCCTACATAACCACGGGGAATATCGCGATATTGCGAACCACTTCCTCCATAATAATATTCTTTTGACTGATTATAAAGCAGCAAAGCCGTTACGTTATGATCACCAAAAGAACGGGCATAGTTCAAACTGGCTTCCATATACCAGTCGCGTGATTTTCCAGTACTATAAGAATAACTTACATCTGTATTTTCACCCGACTTACGATAAGCCAGACTTCCATCTTCCTGTAAAACAGGAGTATAAGTTGCTACAGCTCCTCCTGTACCTGTTTTGGTTACTACAAAACCACTATTATAAGAACCCTTTAATTTCACAGAAAGGCCTTTCGTGATAAAATCCAGCTTCTGGTCCAGTATAAGGTCGGCTGTCAATTTATTATTACTTGTCTTATCGAATCCTGCTCCATAATAAGCCATACCTGTACTGCCTGTAAATGGTAACCTTTCATCGTTATAGTCTGTGGCTGTAGTAATAAATTTACCATCTACGATACCCGGAGAAGAAAATGGAGTAGCATAATACATGTTTTTAATCATACCTGATGTTCCCTGGCTGGTATGAGGCTTACTGTTATTATCTACATTTCCTGCCACATTGAATGACAAAAGAGTAGACTTTGTAACATTAATATCAAAGTTTGCACGATAGTTGAAACGTTTATAAGAGTAACTTACGTCGTACGGCAAATTGAAACTATTGAACAAACCTCCTTGTGTATAAGCGCCGGCAGAAATAAAATAACGTACTTTATCCGTACCTCCAGATACACTCATGTTATGCTGACTTTGCAAAGCTGAATTTTTCATAATATAATCAGCCCAACGAGTATCCGGGAAACGTATCGGGTCAGAATGAGTCCGGAACTTCTCAATAATCGCATCTGAAAACACAGGATCCTGTCCGTCATTAGCCATCAACTGGTTATAGAAGGTAGCATACTGATAAGAGTTTGCCTGTTCTACCATCTTTGTCGGCTGCAATACACTGGCAGAAGTAGAGAATGAAATTTTAGGTTTTCCTTCTTTACCACGCTTCGTAGTAATCAAAATTACACCATTGGCACCACGAATACCGAACACGGCAGTAGCAGAAGCATCCTTCAACACAGTTACACTTTCAATTTCATTCGGGTCAAGATCGGTCATGCTTCGTTCCACACCATCCACCTGAATAAGCGGAGAAGAATCACCAAAAGTAGCTTTACCACGCACCAGAATATCTGCTGCATCCGCACCCGGTTCACCAGAATACTGTACAGTTGTCAAACCTGTCATCTGACCACCCAGCACATTAGTAACCGAACTTACAGGAGTACGCAGCAATTCTTCTGAACCGACACTTGAAATAGCTCCGGTCACACTCACTTTTTTCTGTACACCATATGCTACGACTTGTACCTCACCCAACATAGTCGAATTGTCAGATAAAGTTACCCGCATATTTGCTTTTGCAGGAACTGTTACCGATTCATATCCGATGAAAGAAATTGTCAGTTTCGTACCAGGTTTGGCATCAATCATAAATACACCATCAATATCTGTAATAGTACCCGTAGTAGTACCTTCAATGATGACATTCGCACCGATAACGGGCTCACCATTACTATCAACGACCGTTCCCTTGATAGTTCCCTGCTGCTGAGTTGCTTCTACTGCAGCGTATGCCTTTTCTCCAAAAAATGGAGAAACAGCTACAGCAGAAAGAAGCATCGCCATAGGAAGAGCGGTTCTTTTTATATAATTCTTTTTCTTATTCATATTGCTGTTTTACATTTTTGATTTTAAAAAGCTAACATCATGCGGAATTGCCCAGCACGTGAACCACGTTCACAAATCAAGTTATATGCTCCTCCGTCCATACCATGAGTCCACTGATACGTATCATTACGTTGAGTACTTGACCAATAATGTCCTGTCAAAGCACCATTATCAACCGATGTCATTTCTTCACCGCCGACCTTTATGATACTTTTATTGATATTTGTCAGATTATCAGCAACCTGCTGCCAATCTTTAATAGAAGGAATATACCAAGGAGTCGCAGCAGAAGGAACTGCTACAGCATTACGATAGGCCACGATAAAGCTATAAGCATTATCGCAAGTAGAAGGAGAACCCTTACCTTCTTCTGTTACCATAGTCATCAAGACCGTATTATTATAACCAAAAAAAGCCGGGAACATGGTTAAAGCATCATTCTTCAAATTACCATCACGATTCGAATTGCAGTAAACAAACTTACCAGCCCATTCCTCATCTGAATCAAACCATGTATCATAAGTTCCACTCTTACTTGTGTGATACTGAGATGTAGCTGTTCCATCAGGTAAAACAGCATTATTTAAAGAAAGAACTAACCCATGAGAACAATTAGGATAATCACGATACAAAGCATCCTGAGTTTCAGAACAAGCATCTGGAGCATACACATGCGGTTGAGGATTACCCACATAGCAAACAACACCAATTGCATTGTCTGGAACTGTTGCAGCATCTACACTTACCAGATTACCATCGGCACAAAGATAATCACCAATCTGCAATGTATAATCCAGCTTATTAGCATCATTAATGGTATACATTTTAGCCTTGCCACCAGCCAAGTTTCCTGTAGCACTAAATGCCATTTCTTTAGCTCCCTGATAAGTACCGGAAATTGAATAATCAGTTTCAGGTTTCACTAAAGCCATATAAGTGCCACTGACCGCATCGTAATACGGAGTTGTTTTTACATCATTTATAAAGAGTTCTTTAGGAGCAACATTTAAACTATAATCGTCCAAACCGCCATTTGTAAAGTCGTATACCAAATTCGGCATTTTAAACACAGCTAAAGCCATACGATGTTCCATTGCAAAAGTTACCTTACCTTGCAAACGGCCATCTTCTGCCTGACTTGCACTGGTCATTAAATCACTCTTTGTATACTTTGCACTTCCCTGATCAGCTGCAATTTCCCAACTACTAACAAATTCTGCAAACGGATCTTCGGCTGCAGGATTAAACACCACATTCTCCTGATATGGATAATAAGCATAAAATGTGATATTTTTGAAACGCTCACTATCATATTCTATAGGATTTCCATCCAAATCCCATACTCCCTTTTCATTGAGAGTAAATTTACGATTGGAAATTCCCTCTACTAACTGACCATTTTCTACGCCATACATTCCAATGGCATCTCCTTTAACAAAAGTTGTCTTATAGTTTTCATCCACAGCACGTCCATCCGACATTCCCTGGAAACCCATATCGGAAACACTAATCTGAAAAGACTGTGCTACAGAACTACCCTTCATACTATCCTCTTTTGTACAGCTAGTAAAAGCAAGCAATCCTGCCAATGCACATATTGAAAGGTTATTATAAATTTTCATCACTTATCCATTTAAATAATTATTTCACAACAGGAACAATTTCTTCATTTTCCATTTCACCCCATTCGGCGCCGTTTACATGTGCTTCTGTACCCAAAGCTTTTGCATCCGGAGTTTCTTCTTTATTTACTTCCGTCCAAGGATTAATGTCTGTGCCCGAAATTTGTAAAGCTATCGGAGCTGCAGTCTGATAGTCATTAGCTGTCAACGTATAATTATAAGAATATCCTGATTGCAGTTCAGGCCAATCTGTAGCAGGCAACTCCAGATAGTAATAAATACGTCGACCATCTGCAGTAGTCATCGCAGCTTCTATTTCCAATCCTTCTGTACCTATTGTCTGAGGCAATAAATAAGCCGTGAAAGTATAATCATTATCAGCTGTCAATATTTGCCTTAAATCACTCACTTCTGCATCTTCAGCTACTGCTACTACACCAGTCGTTGTATCGAATGTCCCTTTCAACTTCATTCCGACCAAATAGCATTCAATGCTAGTTAAAGTTACAGGATTTCCGTCAGGGTCTTGTCCAGGAACAAATTTCAAATTTACCCGGCTCATCACATGATTGAAATTCAAATGCACATTGGGTTCAGCCTTTGTTGCCTTAGTAGACGCATACAAAAAATCATATTTAATCCGTTCTGCAGCATTAGCCTGATTTTCGGTAGTAATCTCAACACTCTGAACAGGAGGAGTAGTTCCCTCTTCCCCCATAAATGGATAATAAGCTGTCACATCATACTCTTCATTTCCCAGCAACCAGATTTCATCAAAACGATTAACAGAGGTAAAAGAATTGTCTGCGGCATTGTAGCGATAAGAAACATTGTGCTGTGTAGGACCACAAGATATACTTACCACGTCACCATCATCCCACGTTACGCCAGAAACACGAGATACGTCTTGAGCATTCTGTTCGTTGATTGATGCACTAAAGGTAACTTTCGCACCTTCCTCACCAGCAAACTTCACTTCGGCATCCTGTTTACAACTAGCTAACAGGAAAGCGGCAAATACCGCCATGAAACTAATGTTTTTCATACATACATTTTTTTAATAAATTTGTTAATTACTTTTGTTGTCTATATACGCCTCTCTATTATTTCTGTCTCTTATACACATCTCCGAGCCCACGAGACTGCAGCTAATCT